>JACCDH010922107.1_pt1 | contig 11320 bp, 11 predicted proteins | sample 7442481 | NCBI WGS metagenome assembly JACCDH01 (sample SAMN15323433, study PRJNA562643) | freshwater metagenome | isolation source: river surface water | place: USA:Blue River Watershed | collected 2017-08-15 | reverse complement strand
GTTTCATGCGTGACCACTCGTATGTGATCTACACCCACCCGGAACGGTTGGAGAACTAAATTATGGACAGTCAACAGTTAATCAAAATGGCCAACCAGATTGGTCAGTTCTTCGAGAGCATGCCCAACCGCGCAGAAGCGGAGAAGGACATTGCGTCTCATCTCAAGCGCTTCTGGGATCCGCGCATGCGCCGTGTGATCGTGGCGAGTCTGGATACCAGCGATGCCGACAGCATGAGTGCCATCGTGCGCGAAGCGCTGACGACTCACAGGCAGCTGCTGGCCTGAGTGGCGTTGCAGTCAGCTTGTTAACCCTTGTCTATCTTGCCACGAAAGATTCTGGAACCTCTCGCTCTGGGTACTGCAACGTTAACAGCAACAGCCCTACGTTTTTGACGTTCACGGTTAAATCCGTGTTGAATATTTACTTTTTTCAATAATGACTCAAATTTTCACAGAGTACATTTTAAGTTTGAATATTTCTCGGCCAAATGCACCAGACTCAAATAAGTAAAGCAGCCGGCCACCAGTTTGATGACTCAATCGTGGTTTTAAAAAAGCCAGGCCAGCTGCCGAGGAAAATCAACTCCCTCTACCGCTCCTGTATTCGGCTAACACTGAAAGTCCAGTATTGATCATTCTGCGGGAGATAAACGGCTTTACATTGCGCGTTTTCTGCTTGTCCAGAAATATAGTTTTCACTGCTACTTGTTTTTTTCCAATCGCTTTCGTTAAATTTACATAGACGGTTGATTGAGTTACGAATTTGTTTCACAGACGTCTGTTTGCTGGTAGTTATCGAGATTTCTTTAACGTTATTGGCTTTATCAAAACTTAATTGCGCCGAATCCACGTTAACACCAAACCAACCATTTATCTTGTTTAATCCGCCATCTTCTACAAAATCGTCCCAAAGCTGTCTTGTACCGTAAAAGGGATTTAGAGCTGATTCAAGTGGATTGAGTTTTCCAGCCGCAGGCTTTTTGTTGTTAGTGCTCTCTTTTTTTTCACTCTTTGATTGGTTTTGTTTTTTATCGTTAGGTCCTACAAATTCAATCCCATCAACATTGCTGGAGAACCTAAGCATTTTCTCAACGATATTTAGCGATTTATCATCGGAATACTGATCCCCATCCGAATATACATAGTTGAGTTTCCTAAACTTAACGCCACCTAATACTGAGCAGCGCTCTTTTGAATTAAATGACAGCTCATCCTCTGCGGTGGAACCTGCCTTTAATCGCTCAAAAGATCCAGTACCTTTTTCAAAAGTACTCCCATCTTTCTCCAAAAAACTAACTTCAAAAATAATTTTCGTAAGATTATATTTAGTTACAGTTGACTTAGCTGAAACATAAAGCGAGCAGTACTGTGTTCCAACATCCTTGACCCTATCGAGAGATATCTCAATCGTTTCTTGAGCCTGTAGCGGCGATGTTAGAAATGTGGTCGCACAGACTGCCAAAGCACTTAAGTAAGTTTTCATTGTTATCTTTCATGTTTTTTTAACCGACATTCGGCGCACAAGTAAAGTTAGTCGGGATTTTTACAAAATTTTTACACACATAATTTATGTCAACATACACTCTCTATCAATTCGGATGCAACACGAAATTCGTGATTGTAAATTCAAATTTAGTACTAAATTTTTGCAATAAAATTACAACCCCAATATTTTAGCAAAACTAATATTTTGGCGTGAAACGCAAATTAATATAAAATTGGTAACTAAAGAAGAGGCTCCCTTTCCGAGCCCTTTGTTCGAGTCCTGCTTGACCCTGTACCCGAATTAGTCCCGACATTCAGTAGAAATTTCTGGGTAGGGTCACAGACTGGGACTCAGCATCTTTGCTTAAAAAAATCTCAACTTCGATAAGCCGCCACAGAACATCGCCATCGCCGCAACAAACTCTGCCTGACTGTGATTCGACCGTGCCAGTACGAACAGTGCATGGCGATCAGCCTCGATGAGGCTCTGCCATTTTGAAGTCGGCGGTAATCGCAGACGCTGAGCCTCGCACTGCCTGACCACTACGTCGGGCCATGCCTGAGTGGTACGCCAGCCTTCCTCGCCCGTCATGGGCTCCTCGACCAGTGCAGCACCTCCCAGACGGTCCACCATCCGGAATAAGGCATCCCTGTAAGCGCCCTGCTCCTCGGGTGTGAAGATAGGTAGCTGCAGCAGCTGGGTTTTCTCGTCGTGGGTCAGCGCCTGCCACTGGGCTAAACGCAACCGGATGCCGGCACAATCAAGCTTGTAGCGGACACGCAGCGGAATCAGCAGCAAAGTGCTCGCTTCCCGGGATTCAAAAGGATAAAAATCTCTGTTGGTCATGCTTCTGGGGCGAAAATATAGAATGTCAGGATACTTTGATCAGGATAGCGGAGTGACGTTAAAATTTATGGCCCGCCTAGTCATGGGATTTCAAGGTGGGAGCGCTCATAACATTCGGAAGATATCAAAATTATAATTTCAATCGTTTACCTTACGAATGTCGGTATCAGGGACTGCTTCCAGTGAAGAAAACCATCGCAATATTCCTGCATCATCCCACGTGCTCGATTGAATCCGTCAACGGCGTGATGAGCGCCCTTGCACCGAACTACAACATTCGGGTGTTCACGCGCCACAAAGTCCCGGACGGATTTTTTGACGCGATTGACATGGTGATTTTTCCGGGCGGCGTGGGTGACGACAGCGCATTTGTCTCTCTGTTGAAAAACAACATTGATGAGATCAAAACCTTTCTTCACCAAGGCGGAAAATATCTCGGTATTTGTATGGGCGCCTATTGGGCTGACGCCTATTATTTCGGCCTCCTCAAAGACACGAGGGTAGTTCAATACATCAAACGTCCCAAGTCGGATATCAAATCTTCTTACGCCACTACCTTGCCCATTGTCTGGCGCGGTGAAGAACAACGCATGTATTTTTATGATGGTCCGACTTTCGTCGGTGGCGAGTTCGAGAAAATTGCGACCTATGCCAATGGTGATCCCATGGCGATCGTGCAGGGATCGGTCGGTTTGATCGGATGCCATCTTGAAAGTGAAGATAGTTGGTATCTGAAAAAAAATATGCGCGCTCACTGGCATCACGGCGAACATCATGAATTGCTTTTGCAATTTGTCGTCGACTATCTTCTCGAAGAAAATCAGATGGCGCTGTTTTGATTCCATCGTTTCTATCAAGATGCGCGACGTGATCGCAAGAAAAGCCAGGCGCCCGGCGTCATTCTTTCAGTCGCCACTATTTGCGCTGTGATTCAATCTGCGCCTCACTGAGCACGCATCCCTCAGCACCTTCCCCCGCTCCGCATAACGAAGACTGTCATTGCCTTGTGAGAAAATATCGGGCTTGGCTGTTTGCGTAGTCCGCTACGACCGGCAGAAAATTAACAAACTACTACAACAAGGGCAGGAATTCATGCACCAGGATGTACACACCGAGTTACTGAACACGCCGGGCTGGCGCGGCGATATCGAACGCTTCATGTCTCGACCCTTCATTCAGCACATGCTAATTACGCTGATCATCGTAAACGCCGGCATCTTGGGTATCGAGACCAACCCGGAGATCATGGCTTCGATCGGACACGAATTGATTCTGCTCGATCACGCCATCCTGTGGGTTTTTATTGCGGAGATCGTGTTGCTGATCGCCGCACGCGGCTGGCATTTTTTCAAAGATCCCTGGTGCATTTTCGATTTTCTGGTGGTTGCGATTGCGCTGGTGCCTGCCACGGGCAGTTTGTCCGTACTACGGGCACTGCGTGTACTCCGGATTTTACGACTCATTAACAAAATAGAAAGCATGCGCCGCGTGGTGAGCGCCCTGCTCGGTTCACTGCCCGGTCTGGGCTCGGTGTTCGGATTGGTGCTGATTGTGTTTTATGTGTCGGGCGTAATTGCAACGAACATGTATGGCCCAGAATTCCCGCAACGCTTCGGCTCGCTGGGGATGAGCTTCTACACGCTGTTTCAAGTCATGACACTAGAAGGCTGGTCCGAAGAAATCGCCAGACCGATCATGGAAATTTACCCCACAGCCTGGGTATTTTTTCTGATCTTTATCTTCATCTCGACGTTCATCGTCGTGAACCTGTTCGTCGCAGTGATTGTGGATTCGATCAACTCGATCAAACACCACGAAACCAAGAAAAATGACGAATCAGATGTGGCTAACCGACTTCAGGCCTTGCAGCTCGAAATTGCCGAGTTGAAGGCCTTGATCAAGTCGAACACGACCAAGAAGGACTGATCAGGGGCCGAGGTAAGTGCACGCGCTGGACCATCAACGTCCAGGAGACTGTCACCATGAATGACGGAATTTGCTGATGAAGTTCGGTGGCGCCACTACGGTGCCGCCACCGACATCAGCGACTAATGTTTGCCGAACAAAGCCTTGTTATTCTTCACTGCGATCGAATTGAAATACGGATCGAACTCAGCGTCATTGAAACCAAAGACACCCATGAATCGCTCGAACAATTCAAGCTCCTGCGGCAAAGCTTCACCGTTGGCCAGGATCGCATCATAAAGATTCACCAGCACTGCCAGTTTCTGTTCATGATCCAGCAGCGCAGAGCACTCGTCGAGGAAGTGCTCAACGGTGTTGAATTTGGTGTAGCGCGTGGCCACTTCGAGCAGCACACGATCATCACGTACCGCAATCACCAGCCTACGTATCTCTTCCGGTTCTATGCGCCCGTCCGCATTGATCATGTAGATCATCGCGGCAGCAAACGCAATTCGGGGCGTCAGATCAGGTGACTCGCCAAAGTACTCGGTCAGGGCCGCCCCGCAATGCATGCAGTGTTTCGCCTCTGCGCCATGTCCCTCAGTCATACAGGCATGACAGGTGCGCGTGGTGGACTCGGTCAGAGTTTTTCGAACTGCATGCTGGGCAATCATTTCTGCAGAAACGATACCTGTAGGTACCGCAAGAATCCCCCAACCAAACATCATCATGACGGAGGCGAGAAAACGACCTAAATCCGTCTTGGGCGTGATGTCACCAAAACCCACCGTCGTCACAGTCGAAATCGCCCAATAGATCGAGGTTGGCACACTGGTGAATCCGTTTTCTCCGCCCTCCACCACGTACAGCATGGTGCCCAGAATAACCACCATAGTCATAATGATAGACAGGAACACGCCGATCTTGCGGCGGCTGTCGGCTACGGCCAGCATCAGCCACTGATATTCATCCACGTAGCCTGACATTTTCAGGATGCGGAAAATTCTCAGCAGACGCAGTATGCGCACATCCAGCAGCACATAAGCTTCGGGCACGACGAGTGCAATAAAGCTCGGCAGTATCGATACAAAATCAATCACGCCGAGGAAGCTTTTTGCGTAACGCAGAGGGTTGGGACTGCAGGCCAGACGCGCCAGATACTCGAGCGTAAAGATGACAGTGAAACCCCATTCCGCCGTGGTCAGCGCTGACTGGTATTCGGACCGTATACTTTGCACACTATCGACCATGATCACCAACAGGCTGATCACGATGGCCCAGACCAGAAACAGATCAAAACGACGACCTGCTGCCGTATCGGCTTCGAAGATGACGGTGTACCACTTGAGGCGCCAACCGGTCAGCGCATGAGCATAATGACTTGCAGCTGTGTCTTGCATGGGATGTTCTTTCGGACTTGTTCTTCTCGGACGAAAAGATAATTTATTTTTATTTTGCTAATTTTATCGAGCGGCGTATTACGTGTAATGTTGAATCGGGAAAGTCGCCAGGAACGCGGATACTAAGATGATTTGCGATTACTTTCCAGTCCGACATAGCGCAGATGACATCACCGTTGAGTCACACGATGGACCAAGGCACACTGAAACCCGGTAGAATGCGTTATCGATTTATTGATTTTTTTCCAATCTATTTTCGCATAGCACACTGAACGGCATCAACGGATGCCGCATGCGGGCGCATGATATGAAAAGCAACGCTTCGTTTCTCTGGTCTGGATTCATCGATGTCTGAAACTTTGTTCGACAAATATGGCGGCGTACCGACCGTGACAGAGCTCGTACGGGATTTTCATGAGCGACTGATGCGCAGGCCTCACATACGGCGCTATTTTGCCGATATGCCCACGGACAAGATCATTTCTCACCACATCGAATATGTCACCTTCGCACTAGGTAAACCCAGAACTCACATCAGCATGAAGCAGCTACATGACCAGCATATGACTGCCGGGGTCACCAAAGCCTCCCACAACCTGATGATTGATTTATTCGTTGACGCGCTGCAGGACAATGGATTTACCGATGAGGATATTGAAACGATCGTCGCCCGATTACAAAGTGTCACGGGCGAGATCGTGACCAAGGGTATCGATAAATAAAACCGCGAAGAATTTTTCCGGTCGGTCTGGTGATCTGGTTCGCTGCAAACTGGGAGAGTTGACGATTCGCCATGAATGACAAATCCAAACTCACAAGCAAGGAAGACATCTTTGATGTATTCCGCCCCGACGGCGATCACAACGTTTCGGCAGAAAATTACAGCATTACAAAACTGTCGCAGGCGCGAGAGAGGCACGGGCCGCTGAAAAAAAATCAATGGATAGATCAGAGCGTCTCTCTCACTGGCCAGAACATTGAACCCCACGCGCTGACACTGTCTGACGCTGACGCGCCAGCCCTGACCGATGATCCATTGGCAAGCTCGACCACCCGAACCGAGAATGCCGACGCTCAGACCACGATACGCCTCGACACTTTCCGTATCGGTATGGAAGAGCGACTGGCAGCGATGCAAGTGGCCCAGCAAAAAGCCAAGGACCAGCTCAGCGATCTGGAGGGTCAATCTCAGGGAACGGATAAACTACCGAAGTCATGACGCAGTCGATTGCGGCGTCGTGATCCGGTTGCTTTACACGCTCTCAAAGGTCTAGCCCATGTCACCTCCGACTACTCTGCCCTCGGTCTGCCCCCACGACTGCACCAGCACCTGCGCCTTGGAGGTCGAGGTCCTCGATAACGGCCGCATCGGCAAAGTACGCGGCTCTCAGCGCAATGCGTACACCGCCGGCGTGATCTGCGAAAAAGTGGCCCGCTATGCCGAGCGTCAGCATCATCCCGATCGTCTGCAATACCCCTTGATGCGCACCGGCCCCAAGGGTAGTCAGCAATGGAAACGGATCACCTGGGAAGAGGCGCTGGATCGTACCGCTGAGGCGATGCTGCAAAAAGCCGCGCAACACGGCAGCGAAACCGTCTGGCCTTATTTTTATGCTGGCACCATGGGTTTGGTGCAGCGCGATGGCATACAGCGCCTAAGGCATACGATGAAGTACTCGCGCTGGCACGCCACCATTTGCGTTGCGCTGTCCGACACAGGCTGGATGGCGGGCATTGGCAGTAAACGCGGTGTTGATTTGCTGGAAGCCGCCGAGCATGCAGATCTGATCGTGATCTGGGGTGGCAATCCGGTTAATACCCAGGTCAATGTGATTCAGCATGCGATGGCGGCAAAAAAACGCGGCGCACGTCTGGTTGTGGTGGATCCTTACCGAACCGGTACCGCTGAAAAAGCCGATCTGCATCTGGCCGTGCGGCCGGGTACCGATGGCGCACTGGCCTGCGCCATCATGCATGTGTTGTTTGCCGAAGGTTTTGCGGACTGGGACTATTTGCGGCGTTATACCGATTGCCCTGATGAGCTCGCCGCACACGTCAGCACACGCACGCCCGCTTGGGCGGCGGCCATTACCGGCCTGTCTGAAGACAGCATTATCAGCTTTGCGCGCGAGTATGGTCGCGCGCGCGCCAGCTTCATTCGCTGCCATCACGGCTTCTCTCGCTCACGCAATGGCGCATCGAATATGCATGCTGTGACCTGCCTGCCCGCGGTCACCGGTGCATGGCAGCGCCGCGGCGGTGGCGCCGTATACGGACACGCAGGATTACTGCCGCTGAATCGTGGTTTGATCGAAGGTTTGGATCAGCTGGATACGACGACGCGCGTACTCGATCAGTCGCGCCTAGGCGCCATCTTGATGGGCGATGCGGATGCGCTTCAAGGTGGCCCACCAGTGACGGCCCTGCTGATCCAGAATACCAATCCTGCGGTGGTCTGTCCGGATTTGCATCGTGTGCGTGCCGGTATGCTGCGCGAAGATTTATTTACCTGCGTGCATGAGCAATTCATGACCGAGACCGCGGCACTGGCTGATATCGTGCTGCCTGCAACGACTTTTCTCGAGCACGACGATTTTTATTCAGCCAGTGGCCATACCGTATTTCAGGTCGCAAAAAAATTGGTCGACCCGCCGGGCGAAGCACGCGAAAATCATTTCGTGATCTGCGAACTTGCCCGCCGCCTTGGCGCCTCTCATCCCGGCTTTGAGATGACTGCGTGGGAGATCATGGATCAGAGCCTGAAGCAATCCGGTCTGTGGGATGCGCAAACTAACTATGAGCGCGGAGGTCAGGATCTGGCGGCGCCTTTCGAGCGCATGCATTTCCTCGATGGCTTCGATACGCCAGACCGGAAATTTCATTTCAAGCCTGACTGGTCGCGCTTTGGTGGCAGAGCGGCCGAGATGCCCGCCCTCCCGGACCACTTTGATGTGATCGACAATGCGACGGATGAGAAACCGTATCGACTGGTGACCGCACCCGCGCGCACCTTTCTCAATTCCACCTTTACTGAAACGCCAGGATCGCTGAAACGCGAACGACGGCCGACGGCATTGCTGCATCCTGATGATTGTGCGGCGCTTAAGGTGCGTGAAGGCGATCGTGTCACGGTGGGTAATGAGCGCGGCTCGGTCAGCGTGCATGTGCAGCCCAAATCTGGTCAGCAGCGTGGTGTGGTGATCATCGAAGGCTTGTGGCCGAATCGCGCGTTCGACAGCGGTCTGGGCATCAATGCGCTGACCAGTGCAGAACCGGGATGGCCGAACGGCGGTGCAGTGTTTCACGATACGGCGGTCTGGATACGCGTGAGCGCCGAAACGCTGCCTCAGTAAGTTCGCTTGATGAATTAACGCTGCTGCCGGTACCTGTCAGAATGCTGTGCTCAGGTACCTTTGCAGAGCAAGTTGTAGACGTGGATCTTGCCGCTACCATCGTCCGGCGGCATCCATTCGGTATAAGGGTCTTCGATGACAGGAATAGCCTCGCTGCCCATTTGCGAAAATTCCACCGAGCCCAGTAAGCGAATCTGTTTTGAAAAACAGTTGGCTTCCCAGAGATATTTCGTCGCACGCCACCCGAAGTGCGGCGCAGATTTCGAGAAAATCACCATGATGGAGATTTTCGGCTTTTTCGCTCTGATGAGACTGCCGGGTTCGTAATAGGAGACCATGTGCACATCGCCATCGTCGCGTTCGGCGAGATGCCGCCACTCCGCACCGGCCAAAGGACTGAGCAACAGCAGCGAGAGCAGTATCGTGGCACGTAGTGTCATTCTGTGATTTATGTAAATGCAGAATCCAGGTCGCCGGCACAGGCACGACAGGACACCCAAAAATGATTAGTAATCTTGACCAAGTTATACCAGCAAATGACGAATCACGATGTCTTGTGAATTTGATAAACGCCATCACACCATCGTTGGCCTGATGAAAGACTCTGAATGAATGTCGCTCAGTTTCTCCTGAGAACCGCCTCGGTATTCCCCGAACGTACCGCCATCATGCTGGGGGAACGAAAGCTGGTCGACTACCGGGAACTGGGACGCCGTGCTGCCTCGATTGCCGGGTATCTCAGATCCGAACTGGGACTGGCGCCCGGTGAGCGGGTCGCGCTGTTCATGAGCAATGATGTCGCGTATCTGGAGATCCTCTACGGCATCTGGTGGGCCGGACTGATCGCCGTACCCATCAACGCGAAACTCCATCCAAAGGAGGCCGCCTACATAATCAACAATGCCGGCGCTGCCTGTTTGTTCTGCATTGATGATCTCGCAGCCAGTATCGAACCCATTGCCGATACCCTGCCCGCACTGCGCCGCATCTTCACAGTAGCGTCCGATGACTATGCACGTTTGCAGCGCGCCACGCCCGCCCCAATCACGCCACGAGCGCCCGACGATGTTGCCTGGCTGTTTTATACCTCGGGTACGACGGGCTTTCCGAAGGGTGTGATGCAAACACATCGTAATTTGCTGACGATGGTCTCTTGCTATTTCACTGACGTGGATGATGTCGGCGCAGGTGACGCCATGGTCTATGCAGCACCTTTTTCGCATGGCGCGGGTATGTATCATTTTCCTTACCTGCTGCGCGGAGCGCTGCATGTGATACCGGAATCGCGCGGCTTCGAACCGGAAGAACTGTGCCGACTCTCAAGAAATATCGGGCAGCTGACGTTGTTCGCCGCGCCTACGATGGTCAGGCGACTGGTGGAGCATATCGAAACGCACTCGGTAGACCCGGCCGGTTTTAAAACCATCATCTATGGTGGTGGCCCCATGTACACCGAGGACATACGCAAGGCACTATCGTTGATGGGTAATCGATTCGTGCAGATTTACGGACAAGGTGAATCTCCGATGACGATTACAGCACTCTCGCGTGAACACCTTGCCGATACTACGCATCCGCGCTGGCTGGAACGAATCGCATCAGTCGGCATTGCACAGTCGATGGTCGAGGTCATCATCAGCGATGATCAAGGGCTGGCACTGCCCGCCGGCGAGATCGGCGAAATCCGCGTGCGCGGCGATGTGGTCATGGCAGGCTACTGGAACAATCCGGAAGCCAGTGCCGCCGCACTACAGGATGGCTGGCTGCGAACCGGCGATGTGGGCAGGATGGATGAGGACGGTTTTTTGACGCTGCATGATCGTTCCAAAGACCTGATCATTTCAGGCGGCGCGAATATCTATCCGCGCGAAGTCGAAGAAGTTCTGCTGCATCATCCCGGCGTGCATGAGGTCTCAGTGATCGGAAAACCCGATGCAGAATGGGGCGAGGTAGTCGTTGCCTTTGTGGTCGCAGAACAGGTCACGGTCGCTGAGCTTGATGCGCTGTGCCTCGCTCACATTGCCCGCTTCAAGCGACCCAAGCACTATCATTTCATCGACGCGCTACCGAAGAACAACTATGGCAAAGTACTGAAAACCGCTCTGCGGGAACAGCTGGCACGCTACAATCCGAACCAAGATCCCGAGACCCCTGAAAAATCATGAAAAAAACGCTCTCCCTCATCGCCCTGCTTTGCACCAGCCTGACGCAAACGACCGCAAGTGCCCAAACACCGACCGTGAACGAATTGCTGCTGATTCAGCAATCGGTCAACACGCATTGCCTGGCCAAGGGTCAGGGACGCGCGCGCATGCTGTGTCGCTGCGC
>JACCDH011475177.1_pt1 | contig 11321 bp, 7 predicted proteins | sample 7442481 | NCBI WGS metagenome assembly JACCDH01 (sample SAMN15323433, study PRJNA562643) | freshwater metagenome | isolation source: river surface water | place: USA:Blue River Watershed | collected 2017-08-15 | reverse complement strand
GGCAGCACTGACCACCGACAACATCTCCGGCCTCACGACCGGTACGCTGGCGGCACTCAGTTCGGATCAGGTGCTGGCGCTCGGCACCGATGCGGCAGGCATTGACAGCGTATCGATCGCTGCGCTGACCTCGACCAACATCAAGGGCCTGACGGCCGGCGCGATTGCTGCGCTGACCTCGGATCAGGTGGCGGCGCTCGATATCGACACCGACCACATGACGACGGTGCAGATGGCGGCATTGACGGCCACTAACGTGCTGGGTCTGACCACCGACGCGATGGCTGCGTTGTCGACCGACCAGCTCGATGCCTTGTCAGCAGGCGCGACGGCGGCACTGACGACGGACCAGACGATGGTCATCCCGACCGCCAACCTGTCCGTCATCGGTCTAACCACGGCCAGCTACACGCCGCTGGTGCTCGATCTCGGCGGCAACGGCATCCAGACCCTGGGCGTCGACTGGCAGGTGCAGTTCGACCTGTACGGCACCGGCCAGCCGGTGAACACGGGCTGGGTCGATGCGTCGGATGGCCTGCTGGTGCGCGACCTGAACGGCGACGGCGTGATCGACAACGGTGGCGAGCTGTTCGGCGAAGGCACTGTGCTGGCCGACGGCTCGAAGGCGGACAACGGCTTCGAAGCGCTGGGCGCACTCGATGACAACGGCGACGGCGTCGTCGATGCCAGCGATGCCGGCTATGCGCAGCTGCTGGTCTGGCAGGATCTCGACAGCGACGGCCAGTCTGACGCTGGCGAGCTGAAGTCCCTGTCCGACCTGCACATCACGTCGCTGTCCGTTGGCCACGAAGCCGATGGAACGATCGAGAACGGCAACCTGATCGGCCTAATGGGCTCTTACACGATGGCGGACGGCTCGACCCGACAACTGGGCGACGTCTGGTTCTCGGTGGGTGCCGACGGTCACAAGGTGTTCGACCTGTCGTCACTGGCCAACTCGTCGATCGGTCACGGTGGTTTGAGCCGCATCGACATGAATGGCGGATCGGCCGATGCGTTGAAGGTAACGCTCGACGATGTGATGGCGCTGGGTGAAACCGACATCGAGACCGGCATTGCCAAAATGGTCATCGATGGTCAGTCGTCCGATACCGTGATGCTGGGCCAGCAGGGCAGTGCCGGCTGGACCCAGGCCGGTAGCGCCGAGCATAACGGTGAGCATTACACGGTCTATGCCAATGACCACGCGCAGCTGCTGGTCAACGACAAGATCCACACCGTGATCCTGTAAAGCCCTTGCAGTCACCAGCGAGCGCAGTCCCCCGGCAACGGGGGCTGCGCTCGTTTGCATTTAAAGAATGATCGGGTACTGACGATTCTTGCCTTAAGCTACGCAAACACTTTCAGCGAGCGTATTGCAAAAGGTGTAACACATGAATCGTCCCATCGACCCATCCGCGACCGCCACCAGCGCCGACAACGACAGCCTGCTGCAAAGCCTGCTGTGGATCTGTCGCCGTTTCGGCGTGGACAAGACGCCGACCGCTTTCTTGGCGGGTCTGCCCAGCTATACGCAGCTCAGCGTGGAGCAGGGCATGCGCGCGCTCGACATGGCCGGATTCGAAGCCCGCCTGGTCGAACGCGATCCGGCGACGATGATGGAGCAATCGCTGCCGGTCGTGCTGCTGATGAAAGATGGGTCGGCACTGGTCCTGCTCGGCATTTATGCCGCCACCGACATCGCCGATACCGGTTTTGAAGTGCTCAGGCCCGGCCCGGATGAAGAATCCTGGGTCATGTCGGCGCAGGAACTGATGGCGCATTACGGCGGCAACTGCCTGCTCGCCAAGCGCCGCCCGCAACCGACGGTACCGGGCGAAGAAGAAGTCAAGAAGGACACCGCCGGCTGGTTGTGGCGCGTGGTCTGGAAATTCCGCAGCTATTACCGTGACGCCGTCGTCGCCGCCATCCTGATTAACCTGCTGTCAACACTCGGCGGCCTGTTCGCGATGCATGTCTATGATCGCGTGATCCCGATGAAGGCCTACTCGACCTTGTGGGCGCTGGTGATCGGCGTGACGGTCGCCATGCTGTTCGAGGCCGGCGCGCGCCACTTGCGCGATTACCTGGTCGACCTCGCGGCGCGCAAGAGTGATATCGCGCTGGCTTCCGCCTTGTTCCGTCAGGCACTGGGCCTGCGCCTCGAGCACACGCCACCGTCGTCGGGCGCGTTCGCGCACCAGGTGCGCCAGTTCGAGACCGTGCGCGATTTCGGCACTTCGGTCAGCCTCGCTATCCTCACCGATTTCCCGTTTGCGCTGCTGTTCATCTTCATGATCTTCAGCACCGCCGGCCCGCTGGCGATGATTCCGATGGTCGTGATCCCGGCCGTGATCCTGATGGCGCTGTCGGTGCAGTTCCCGCTGCATAAAATGATGCTGCAAGCCTTCCGCGACCAGTCGCAGATGCATGGTGTGCTGATCGAATCGATCGAAGGCCTGGAGACGCTGCGCGTCACCGGATCGGCCGGCATCATGGTCAAGCGCTATGAAGAACTGAACGCCGCCACCGCGCAATCGGGCATGCGCTACCGTCGCCTGTCGAACGTGGTGATGACCTTCTTCACCTTTGCGCAGCAGGGCCAGACCGTTGTGATGCTGGTCTGGGGCACTTACTTGATCCACGCCGGTGAGATCTCTCAGGGCGCGCTGGTCGCGTCGATCATGTTTGCCGGACGCGCGATCTCGCCGGTCGGCGCCTTCGTGTCGATGGCCATCCGCTACCAGAGCGCGAAGACCGCGTACAACAGCCTCAACGACCTAATGTCGCTGCCGGCCGAGCGCGACCCGACGCGCAGCTATGTGCAAAAGAAGACCTTCGACGGCAAGATCGATGTGCAGAAGCTGGGCTTCGCCTATCCGTCGAACGGCTCCGGCAAGTCGCCGACTGCGCTGCGCGATGTGAGCCTGACGATACAGCCGGGCGAGCGCGTCGCCTTCGTCGGCAAGATCGGCAGCGGCAAGTCCACCTTGCTGCGCATGATCGCTGGCCTGTACCAGCCGACCGAAGGCCAGGTCAAGGTCGACAACATCGACATCCGCCAGATCGATCCGGCCGATTTCCGCGATCAGGTCGGCTACGTAACGCAGGACCTGCGGCTTTTCCGCGGCACGCTGCGCGAGAACATCCTGCTCGGCCGCCCGAATGCGACCTGGGAATCGTTCATGGAAGTCGTGACCCTGCTCGGTATCGACAAGATCGCAGACGCGCATCCGCTCGGCTATGACATGCCGATCGGCGCGATGGGCCTGGGCCTGTCCGGCGGCCAGCGCCAGCTGGTGGCGCTGGCGCGCGCGCTGGTCACGAAGCCGAAGATCCTGCTGATGGACGAGCCGACCAGTGCGATGGACATGCAGACTGAGCTGACCTTCACCAAGCGCCTGCCCGGCATCGCCGAGGGACGCACGGTCATCATCGTGACCCACCGCCCGTCGCTGCTGTCTGTCGTCGATCGCGTGGTCGTGATGGATAACCAGCGACTGGTGGCCGACGGCCCGAAGGACAAGATCCTGGCCATGTTGAGCGGCTCGCATTCGCCGCACCGCGAAGCCGTGCTACAAGCGGAGGAAGTCAAATGAACGCACGCTTCGATCCTGATTTCGCGAAGTTCCCCCGCGGCAACCCGCACGCCAAGGTGCGCGGAGAAGACCTCGACTACATGCATGACATCGGCGAAGCGCTGATGGCGCAGGCCACTCCACGATCATCGGCCTTGCTGTACCTGCTGGTCGGGCTGACGCTGTGCGCCGTTGTGTGGGCGTCGCTGACGGATGTCGATGAAGTGACGGTGTCGCAGGCGCGCGTGATCTCCAGCAGCCGCGAGCAAGTCGTGTCCAGCCTCGAAGGCGGTGTCTTGCGCAAGCTGCTGGTCAGCGAAGGCGAGACTGTCACCAAGGGCCAGGCACTGGCCCAGATCGATCCGACCCGCTTCGCATCCAACTACGAAGAGGGGCACAACAAGGAGCTGGCACTGAAGGCTGCTGCCGCCCGCGCGCGCGCCGAATCGCACGGTACGGCACTGGTCTTCCCGCCTGAACTGGCGTCGCACAAGGCCATCACCGCGACCGAAGCCGATGCCTACCAGGCACGCCGCAAGGCATTGGAAGAATTCGTCGCCGGCCTCGAGAAAAGCCTGACGCTGCTCGACAGCGAAATCAACGTGTCGAAGAAGCTGGCAGAGCAGGGACTGTTTTCCGAAGTCGAACTGTCGCGCCTGAAGCGCCAGGCGAATGAAATTTCGCAACAGGTCAGCGAGCGCCGCAATCGTTACCGCGCCGATGCCAACACTGAGCTGGCACGCATCGAATCCGACCTGGCCCAGATCCGCGCCGGCAATGGCGCGCGCCTTGACAGCCTGCAGCGCACGACGCTGCGCGCGCCGGTCAATGGCATCGTGAAGAACCTGCGCATCACCACCGAAGGCGGCGCGATACCGCCATCCTCGCCGGTGCTGGACATCGTGCCAAAGGACGAGAAGCTGCTGTTCGAGGCCAAGCTCGACCCGAAAGAAATCTCGCACGTCGATACCGACCTGCCGGTGGCCATCCGTCTGGATGCCTATGACCCGGCCGTGTATGGCGAACTGAGCGGCGTGGTGGAACTGGTCAGCCCGGATACCTTCCGCGATGATCCGCGCGCGATGCCGGGACAGGATGGCACTTATTACCGCGTGCTGGTCCGTGTCGACAGCCTGCCGGACGCGAAAGGCAAGAAGCCGATCCGCATCATCCCCGGCATGACCGCCAGCGCGCAGATCAAGACCGGCAAGAAGACCGTGATGGACTTCCTGCTCAAGCCCTTCAATCAGGCGAAAGATGCATTCCGTGAGCGCTAAGACGTTGCTTCGCTCGCTGGCCATGGTTGCCGCATGCGTGCCGCTCGCGATACTGCCGGCTTGCGCCGGCGCTGCCGCAGCGGCCATCACTTTGCCCGAGATGGATGGCGCGTTGAATGCATTGATGCTCTTGTCGCAGCAAGAAAACGCCGGCGATACGAAGCTTGCGACCCTGCGGGCCGCGAAGCTGGTGCGCCAGGCGATCAGCCAGAGCCCGTCAGTACGCGAAGCCCGCATGATCGCCGATGCAGCGCTGCGCGACGTCGATTACGCGCGCGCCGGCAAGATGCCGCAGGTGAGCATCGGCGCCAAATCGACCGTCAACACCGCCGATGCCCAGAGTTTGCTGAAGTCGGACGGCACGCCGATGGCGACCCTGAACGCCGACATGCCGGTGTATGACGGCGGCAGGGTGGATGCGATGGTCAAAGGCCGCGAGGCGGCGGTCGGCTCGGCTATGGCAATATTCGCCCAGCGCCGGCAGGAAGCGGCGTCGGATGCGGTCAAGGCCTGCATCGACGTCGAGCGCAAGCAGGCGCTGCAGGCGAGCGCGGCAAGCTATGCGCGCAATGTCGAGGCGCTGGTCGCGATGCTCAAGAAAATCGGCGACGTTGATCCGGGCCGTGCCAGCGAACTGGTGCAGGCGCGGTCGCGCCTGCTGCAGGCAGAGTCGTCGCGGCAGGCAGCGAAGGCCAAGGTGGGCGAAGCGCAGATCCAGCTGGAGCGTCTCGTCGGTGCCGGCCATGCCGGTGATTGCGACAGCATCTTGCCGGCTTTCCTGCAGCGGCCGGATTTGCTGGCGGCGCGCGATGCGGCGGCCCGTTCGCCGGCCATCGTGCAGATCGACGAGGATTACCAGCAGCAGTTGCGTGCGGTCGACCAGATCGCCGCTTCGCGCAAGCCCCAGCTGCGCGTGGCGGCGAACTACGGCCCGATGAACCAGGGACTCAACCTCTACGGTGCCACGGTGGCACTGGTGGCCAGCGTCGTCATTTACGATGGCCGGGGCATGGAGTCCGCCGAGCGCGCCGCAGTCGACCGCGCAGGCTCGCTGATTGAGAAGAAAGGGCAGGCGCTGCGCCAGCTCGACTATGACTTGCAGGCGGCATTTGAACAGGCCGATGCGCGGTGGGTAACGGCGCGTGAATACACCGACCTGTTGAAGGTGAATGACATCGTTCGCCAGAATATTTTTACGCAATGGATGGCCATGGGCCGTCGGACGCTGTTCGAATTGTTGTCGACTGAAGCCGAGCAGTATTCATTGCAGACGAATTTTGTGAATGCGTTGTTTGACGCGGCCAGCGGCTTTGCCGCCATCCAGGGGAAGGCGGCCTTGTTGCCGGGGCTGACCGAAGAAGAGGGGAAGTAATGAATATGCTGGCACACGCCGAAAAAGCTCCGCTGGACGAGGCTGAATGGCGTGCCATGGTGGAACAGGCGCGCAAAGGGGAAATGACCCTCGAAGGCCTGATCCGCACGACCGAAGCGCTGAAGGCTGGGCTGGATGTAGCGAGGCTGCGCGAACTCTTCGATACCTGGCTCAAGCACAGCGAATCGCCGCACAAATTCGTTGCCTGGTTCAATTACGGAGTGATGCTGTTTGCCGCCGGCGACCGCGTCGCCGCACGCGCTGCGTACAACGAAGCGGTCAAGCTGAAGCCGGACTTCATCCAGGCGCGCCTGAACCTCGGCACTGTCAGCGAAGCCGAAGGTGACAGCGCCACCGCGCTGGCGGTCTGGACCGCCGTCACCGCCGAAGCGGGCGTGCCGGCCGACCTGCTGGTGCTGGCGCTGAACAATATCGGCCGCCTGCGCGAAACCCTGCGCGACTATGCAGAAGCGGAAGAGTCACTGCGCAAGAGCTTGGCGCTCAACCCACAGCAGCACGACGTGATCCACCATTTCGTGCACCTGCGCCAGAAGCAGTGCAAGTGGCCGGTGCTGCAGCCGCTGCCCGGCGTCAGCCAGAGCCAGATGATCCGCGCGATGTCGCCGCTGGCGATGCTCGCGCATACCGATGACTCGGCGCTGCAATTGCTGGCCGCCGAGAACTTCGTCAAGCGCAAGCTGAAGGTCAGTGAAGGGCATTTGTGCGCCGGCAAGCAGTATCGCCATCCGCGCGTGCGCATCGGCTATCTGTCCGGCGACCTGTGCGCGCATGCCGTCGGCTTGCTGATGCCGGAAGTGTTCGAGCATCACGACCGCGAACGCTTTGACATCTTCGTCTATGACTACAGCCGCGAAGTCGGCCCAGATATCCGCCAGCGCATACGGCAGGCGTCGCAGCATTTCCGCCCGGTCGGCCAGCTGACCGACGAGCAGGCGGCGCAGCTGATCGCGGCCGACGAGATCGACATCCTGATCGACATGCATGGCCTGAGCGCCGGCACGCGCCCCGGCATTTTTGCATTGCGCCCGGCGTCGGTTCAGGCGACCTGGCTCGGCTACATCGGCACCACCGCCTTGCCGTGGATCGACTACGTGATCGCGGATCGCTTTGCGCTGCCCGAGCGCCTGCTGCCGCTGTTCAGCGAAAAGCCGCTGTATGTGGAGCCGACCTTCCTGCCGAGCGACTCGCAACGCAAGGTCGGCCGCGCAGTGACCCGCAAGGAACTGGGCCTGCCGGAAGACAAGTTCATCTTTGCGTCGTTCAACAACACTTACAAGCTCAATCCGGCGATGTTCTCGTGCTGGATGGAGATCCTGAAGTCGGTTGATAACGGCGTGCTGTGGATGGTCGACGACAACCCGTGGGCGACGGAAAACCTGAAACGCGAAGCCGCGGCGCGCGGCGTCGATCCGGCGCGCCTGATCTTCAGCCCGCGCGTGCCGCCGGAAGATTATCTGGCCCGCATCCCGCTGGCCGACCTGTTCCTCGACAACCATCCGTACAACGCCGGCTCGACCGCCAATGACGTGCTCTGGATGGGCTTGCCGATGCTGACGCTTGCCGGCCAGTCTTTCGTGTCGCGCATGGCGGGCAGTCTGATCCGTTCCGCCGGTTGCGACGAGCTGATCGTCGATAACCATGAAACCTATGTGCAGCGTGCGATTTCGCTGGCGGGTGACCCGGCTGCGCTGCAAGGCATCCGTCGTCGTCTCGCCGATCGTCGCGAGCATCACGACCCGAAAGCTTTCGTGCGCGCGCTCGAGCAGCAATTGCTGAAGCTGCAGCAGGGCACGCTCGACGAGCCGGCCGTGTCGGATCTCATGCCGGTTGCCCGGATGCCGGCGCCGGTGGGCATGGCAATGCCGGAGTTGTACCAGATCGCGTATTCGAAAGAGACGCTCGCGGCAGTGCGTGCGCCATTCCGCCCGCTGGACAATCTCGCGAACCCGCGCGCCGACTGGCAGGAATACTGGCCGATCCGCCATTTCCTGCTGTCGACCAAGCTCGATGACGAGCGCATGTATGGCTTCTTCTCGCCGCGCTTCCAGGAAAAGACCGGGCTCGATGCCATCCAGTTGCAGCAATTCGTGCTGACGCATGGCCCGCAGGCGGATGTCATCACCTTCAGCCCGCAGGCGGACATGGGCGCGTTCTTCCTGAACGTGTTCGAGCAAAATGAATTGTTCGATCCGGGCTTCATGGCACTGGCCGAGGCCTTTATGAAGCATGTTGGCCTGAAGGTCGACCTGAAGACGCTGATCATGGATTCGCGCACGACGGTCTTCAGCAACTACATCGTCGCCAAGCCGCGCTTCTGGCGCGCATGGCTGGACCTGAATGAAAAACTGTTTGCGCTGTGCGAGAACGGTGAAGACAGCGAACTGCGCCGTTCGGCACTGGCGCCGACCAACTACCGTAGCGTGCAGCGCAAGGTTTTCCTGATGGAGCGCATTGCCAGCCTGATTCTCGCGCTGGATTCTTCGTATCGCATCGTGCCTTACAATACTTTCCTGTGTGCGTGGTCGGCGACCAACCTCGGGGAGATGAAGTCTGAGGCCATCATCAGCGATGCACTAAAGACGGCCAAGCTCGTCACCGGCCACGACAGTTACCTGATGGAGTTCGCCCGCATCCGGGCCTCCATCACGGCGAATTCCGCCAAATGACAACAACGATTGCACGGCTGAGTGCACGGAGAATCGCATGATCGGCAGCACCCCGGCGACAGACATCCACAATGCGCAGGTGCTCGACGCCGTGCCGGCGGGTACGCGCAAAGTGCTGGAGGTAGGCACCGGTACCGGCGCGCTGGCGCGCGAGATCCGCAACAAGTGCCCCGGCGTCGAGTATGTCGGCGTCGAGATCTCGGCCGAGTACCGCGATGCTGCCAAGGCCTGGTGCGACCGTGCTTACCTCGAGAATTTCGAGCAGGCATCAGACACGCTGATGAACGAGCTGGCGGATGCAGACGTGGTGATCTTCGCCGACGTGCTCGAACATTTCATCGACCCGTGGGCATCGCTGAAACGCATGCGCGCCGTGATGCCAGCCCATGCGCGCATCATCGCCAGCATCCCGAACATCCAGCACTGGAGCATCCAATATCGCCTGCTGGCCGGTGACTTCCGCTATGCCGACGTCGGCCTGCTGGACCGAACCCACCTGCGCTTCTTCACGCGCCAGACAATGATCGAAATGTTTACCGGCACCGGCTACCGTGTCGAGCAGATCGTGCGGCGCATTTTCGCGTTCCCGAACCAGGACGAGATGCTGAAGAAGGTCGCGCAGATCAGCCAGTTGCATGGCGTCGATCCGCAAATGGCGGTGCAAGACGCGGCCGCGTTCCAGTTCGTACTGACAGCCGTGCCTGCGGTGGCCTGAACGATGAAGCTCGCCCTCTGCACGATACAGCGCGACCGCGCCCCTTGGCTCAAGGAGTGGTTTGCGTTCCACTACCTGATGGGCGTCCGGAAGTTTTATTTTTTTGCGCACAAATGCACCGACAATACCGCGCAGGTGATTGCCGAGCTGCAGAGGCATTTCGACATTTCGGCATTCCAGATGCCGGACGACGTGCAGACGCCGCAGCTGGCGGCCTACCAGTACACCTACCAGAACTTCAGCCATGAGTTTGACTGGGTGGGCTTCATCGACGGCGATGAATTCCTGTTCCCGACCGAAAGCGATGACATTCGCCCGGTGCTGGAAGAGTACGCGTACAAGAAGATGTCAGCGCTAGCCGTTTACTGGGCCTGCTTCGGCAGCAGTGGCCATGTGGCCGAGCCCGAAGGCCTGGTCACCGAAAATTACCGGATGCGCCCGCCGCTGGACTTCGCCGACAACCACCATGTGAAGAGCATCGTGCTTGGCCGCCAGCCGACGACCTTCAAGATCTTGACCAACTCGCATTTGTTCAGCACGCAGGACGGCACCTTTGACGAGCAGATGCGGCCGGTGACGGCCGGCGTTTCCCAGCACGAGCCCAGCTACCAAAAGCTTCGCATCAATCACTACTGCTGCCAGAGCCTCGAATACTTCAGAAAGTTCAAGAAGGGCAGCGGCGCGCCGGATTCGAACCCGCACCTGATCCGCCCGGACAGCTGGTGGGAAAAGTACGACCGCAATGACGAGCGCGACGAGTCACTGGTCCGGTTCGCACCCAAACTACGGGACTTGATGGCGACGCTCTGAGGCTCGCTTCACTGGCCTTACTTCGCCCAGCGGGTGAAGGAGGGCGGTCCGATGCGCGAGTACTCGTCACGCACGCTCTGCGCGATCACCTTCGGTATCACCGGGATGAAAGCCCAGTTCGCTCCCTGCGCCAGGAAGCCTTCGGCCCATGCGCCGCACAGCACGCCTTCTTCATGCAAGTAGGGCTCGCGCTCCTTGAACTTTTCGCGGAATTCCTTCAGCAGCGCTGCGCGCTTGTCCGCGATTTCGGGACCGGCCTCGGCGCTCTTGTTGCGGCGCTCGCCCGCATACACCTCGTCGAAGATCTTTTGCGCTTTGCGGAATTTGGGTGCCAGCGTCGCATCGTCGGCATTGGCGTCGATGAACACGTCAAACACTGCCGAGCAGCGCAGGGCCTGCGTCGCGATGCGGGATTCGTCGGCCAGTAACGGGCCGGCGGCCAGCAGCAATGACAGTGCTGCGGCGGGAAAGGGCAGTCGCAGAGGAAATCGCAGAGGGAATCGCAGGGGCATGAGTGTCCTTGTTCAGTATCGGTGCGCAGCGCCGGTCATGGCCGGGCTGCACGGAAAAGCATCGGTAAAAGCCTGAAATTCGGGGCTGGAGGGGGCGCAAGCAATATATTATATTTACTCATATAATATTACTGAAGCCGTCATACCTTTCGTCGCGGCCGCTTTTGACATTAGTTTCTCATGGCAATTACCGAAATTGAACCAAGTGGCGCTCACGAGGCTGTCCACCATGATTCGCTGGATACCGACAAGCTGCGTGCTGCCGCCCAAAAGGCCGTGCGCGCACTGCGTGTGATGGCCAACGAAGACCGCCTGCTGCTGCTGTGCCAGCTGTCGCAGGGAGAACTGTGCGTGCAGGACCTGGAAGAGG
>JACCDH011451560.1_pt1 | contig 11322 bp, 9 predicted proteins | sample 7442481 | NCBI WGS metagenome assembly JACCDH01 (sample SAMN15323433, study PRJNA562643) | freshwater metagenome | isolation source: river surface water | place: USA:Blue River Watershed | collected 2017-08-15 | reverse complement strand
CTGAACTTAACTGAATGTTGGATACATAACCAAACAAGACCAGTAGAGTTTCAGTTTCAAGCATCGTCTTTCACCTGTGGAAACAAAAAGACAGGGTTAAGTAAGACAATCGGCGTTAAGAAACAACCTCGTAAGAGTAAGCACGCCTATTGATTTTACATTTTTTAATTATTTTTTTATGCCGTAAAAATCGGCGTTTGAAATGTTAAAAGGTGTAATAATTAACAAATCAATAAAATATAATCTTCTCAAAAATGAATCTAACAATCGCAAATATCTATGAATCTTCTCTATACCTAGGAATAAAAATCATACAATATTTAATTATTTATAAATTTATAAAATTTACAATGTTTATTTACAATATTTTTCTTGAAGAAAATAAATAATATATTCTTTAAATTGATATAAAAAATTGTTATTGATTATAGTATTATATAAAATATTGCAATGAGTTCATCAGAAGATAATATTAAAATAGTTATTAACGAAAATGTTCCTAGTTTGCCTGTTTTGCCTTCTGCATCACAATCTTCTCCAATAAATATTACAAATCAAATTGAACAACAAGAATTAAAAAATATTCCTCTTCCGCCAAATGTAGCCCAATCCAATTTGGTTCAAGAAGCAAATGTTATGTTTACAAAAAAAGTCGAAGATTACGTTAAATTAAATCATCCTCATGTTTGTATTTTAACTCCATGTTACGGAAGTCTTTGCTATGTTAATTTTGTCCATTGTTTAATGGAAACTATGAATTTATTTCGCCAAATTGGAATTAATCTTACAGTTGAATTTTGCAAAAATGATAGTTTGGTTTCACGTGCTAGAAATAATTTAATTGCTAAGGCGATGAGTAATCCCAGTGTAACTCATATGCTTTTTATTGATAGTGATATTACGTGGGATCCTGTAGATATTTTGAAGTTGCTTATTGCAGATAAGTATTTAATCGGTGGAGTTTATCCATTAAAAAAATATAATTGGAATATTCTATTGGATAAGAATACAAATGTGGAGAAGATGTTACAACGTAAAAATGCTTCTCAATTGCGAAATGTAATTAGTGATGAAAATATGATTCAGCATAATTTGTTGAAATATAATACCAATTTTTTAAACAGTGTATTAACTATTGAGAATAATTTGACAAAAGTAAAGCATATTGCAACAGGATTTATGATGATTAAACGCAATACTATAGAGCAAATGGCGAAAGCATATCCAAAGACAAAATATACTGATGATGTGGGATTTTTAAGGGGTGATGAAAATAAATGGGCATATGCTCTTTTTGATTGCGGAGTTGAAGATGACCATTATTATTCAGAAGATTGGTTATTTTGCCATCGTTGGTCAAAGATGGGAGGAAATGTTTACATGGATGTTAGTATTAATTTGAAACATACTGGTATTGAGGATTTCAATGGTTCATTTATTGCGTCATTAGTGTAAAAAATATTTATAATATATATCATACAAATATATTATGAATATAGAAACAAATACTAATGAAAATTTTTCTGAATATAAAAGTTTTCCAATAATAACTATTTTCGATAAATATGGAACTATAACATATCAACCAAAATTTGAAGAAGAATATCAAATATATTTAAAAGAAAAAGATGAAAATCAAAAAAAAACTGCAAATGCAGTAGGAATATTATTATATTCTACAATTTTTTTAATATCTGCTTCAGCATATACAATTTATTACTTTGTAAAAAAATAAATAATTTATATTTTATAATATACATTATTTTTATATTTTTACTGGTTTATTTTTTTATAAAATTATACAATAAATCCATCTTCTCTTAAAATCTCATACAATTTTGCCACATTAATATCTTTTATAGTTAATTCTTTATTTTTCTCAATAAATTCATCATATTGTCTAATATCAATAAAATCATAAAATATAAACATACCATAAGTTTTCATCAACTTCTCATAACTATCAATATATTTTGTATTTTTATTTAACCATTCGAAAAATGAATATTCTGTATGAAAAACAGGTTTTTGGCAATATCTAGATATATTATAAATATATTTTTGATATTCATAGTACCATTTTATAGTTTCATCCAAATTTGTTTTATCACCAATATTATAATCGGTTCCAGAAATAACCATAATCTGTCTGAAAATATTCATTGGCATTTCCAATTCCTTCAAAATAACATCTAATTTGTATAAATAACAGGTTTGATTAAGTAAACTAACTTGACGTATAACTCGATTGCATCCATATAAAAACATATCCATATCATCACTTACGCATCCCCAAACTTTTTCCGAAAGAACCAATTTTGCACATAAAACATCAGCTTCTCCATCAGACTCTAAATATTTTATTCCATATGCAGATAATATTTCTTTTGTTGTATCAATATCTGTTTGTTTTATTCTTACAAACTGTTTTTTTAATGTTTCCATTTTTTGTTCTAATTCACGCACTTCTTTATCATCTAATTCAGTCTGTGTTTCTATTTTTTGTTTTATTTCATTATACTCATTTTCAGCCTCTTGTTTTTTATTTTTTCTATGATTTATTAAATCTTTCTTCTCTTCTGGAGGTTTTCCATCAAAGACAAATATTGGTGTAATATTGTGTTTTTTTAATATTGAAATAAACATGTACATATTTTCTATTAAACTACCATCACCAATAAATTTATAGATATATATACTTGTGTCTATTGCTAGAGTTTTACCAAATAAACTTGCGAAATTTATTTTTGAAATTGCCCTTTTTGAGCAATTGGACATTAAAAATTTATTTAAATGCTTTATTCCCATTTATTTTGTTAGTAATTTGTTTGTTATTTTGTTAACTTTATATATATACATAGTTAATCTATAAATCAATTTTACAATAATATAACAAATATATTATTGTATATGTTGTATTTTGAAAATAAAAAAAAATGTAAAAAAAATTGATACAATCAAAGATTGTATATTTTTTTACAAAGAAATACAATTTCTTTCTCAAAAAATTGATATCAGTAAAAACCGATATATTTTTATGGATAGTTAATTGCATTAACTATCCATAAAATTGAAATACTTTATAGGAAATAATTTATATTTCCCCCACCATAAACTTATTAATATAATACTCTCTTACTCTATTTACTCTCTTTACTCTTACTCTTTACTCTATTTACTCTATAATAATGTCAACTGGAAATATTTTATTAGATCATCGTATGCCCAATGTTCCCTCTAATTGGAATAGTTTATTTATTCCTATGTTGCCAAATGATTTAATCGATGAATGCAGACTAAAATATTTGATTGAATTTATCTATGGATTCGGAAAAGTAAAAAGAATCGATTTTACAAAAAAAGAAAACACAAATAATAAATATATGGGATTTATACATTTTGAATATTGGAATCAAACCGATTTTACACAATCAATCCGTGCAAGACTTGAACATTTTAATTTAGTTGATTTAAATTATATTGGATTTTTAGATAATAAAACAAAATTTATAAGATTTATGATTAATAAAATGCCTATTAAAGATACTGAAATGAATGCTCCTCAACTTGCAAATGAACTTGAATTAAAAATTAATGAATTAAATGAAAAAAATAAGGAAATTGAAGAATTAAAAAATAAAATATTACAATTGCAAGATGAAAATATAAATTTACATAATAAATTGTATGTAAGTTCTGGAGAAGAAAAAGTTACTGAATATAAAGAGGATAATACTACTGACTGGTTAAATGTACATATTGATCCCCCCACATTTACTCGTGTTACTAATGAACCATTAGATATTACCCATATTTTATATATTATTATTGATGATATAGATAGTAATAATAATAAAAATACATATTATGACCAAACTTATCTTATTGGATGTGATAAATATGTAAATCAACTAAATTTTATGATGTTTCATATATTAAATATAGAAGGTTTTAAAAGGGCAGAAAATGTTAAAAATATTTCAATTTGTCATTATAGAGAAAATATGTTTATTTTAAAATTTGATACTTCATTAAGTCTTTATGGTGCAAATCAACTTAAATTATCATTATATAGTCGTGTTTTAAATCATTTGCAAAATAATTTAAAAATCGGAGAAAATGAAAATATGTATAGTGTAAATATTATTATATTCAATTCTTTCCATTATTAAAAAAATACGTGATGTGATGTGTTGTGATGTGATGTGATGTGATGTGATGTGATGTGATGTGATGTGATGTGATGTGCGTAATTTACATGGTTTTTTTTATTTTTTTCATAACCATTCTTATTTAGTTCCGCCAGAATATGGTTTTCCGTGACCTTCTTCAATCATAATTTCATTCAAAGATTTCGTGTCTACCATATTCCAAACATTTACCAATATGCGACCATATTTATCAAAATCCAAACATTCAACTTTAACCAATCCAGTTGGATGTTTTTGGAGAAGTTCAGTAAATCTATTTTTTGCAGATTGAGCTTTCTCGATAATTTGATCTCTATTTTCAACATTTAATCTAGGTTTGATTTCTGCCGTATCATATCCCATGGCTCTACATTTGTATTTCATAATTTCATTACCATATTCAAAAATGATTGAAAATGTATCTCCATCATAAATATTACATGGTTTTGCAAAAAAAGATTTGCCCTTAAATGTAAAATATGGAACCGATTTTTCGGTTATAGTTGATAATAAATTTATTGCTCTTTCCATTCTTGTTTCAGTATACATATATATATAATGATATATATGTATAAGATGTTTTTATCTTGATTTACAATATATTATATTTCAAACATACTCATTCTGCATGTTTTTGTTTCAATGCTATCTCTATTTTCATTTTCCATAATCCATTCTCTAGCATTTTGGAGAAGATTTAAATATTCAGTATTTTGATAGTTTTCTTTGAGAAGATTTAAAAAGGAATCCATATTTTCTTCTGTTAGTTTAATTCGCAAACTATTTTCATTTTTTGTTTCATACCATTCAAATAACTTCTCCAAATTAAACATATAAACAGCTTTAAATATATTATAACTTAAAACATATGTCTTCTCCTTATACTGATTATTTATCGATGTAATGTTTGTTGGTTCTCTATTAAAAATATTCATATATTCAATTCCATAATGATTCAATAGTTTTTCCGATTGTACAATTGAGAAGATCTTCTCATAAACCAAATTTTTATAGAATTGATTAATAATATTTTGAGAAGATTGTCCATGTAAATTAAAATATGTATAAAACAATATGTTCAACCATTCCGCACTTATTTCACAGTAAGTTTCGAAAAATCGTAATTCTGTTTTAACAGATATTATGTCAGATACTTTTTTATCCATTAAATCTTGAAAATCTTGTGAAATATGCATTCTATTTGTAAAATCCATACCATATACGTGAAATGTCTCATGCATTAAAACCTTAAACCACTCTTCTTCTCTATATATAAATATTTGTCCATTTTTAACACAACTAGTTGTAATTGCCGTATTTACATTTTCTTCATCTAATGGCACTCCCTTTTCAGGCAATATTTTATATAAATCTGACAAATATATGTTTATTGTTACAGTATTTGAACATTTTGAATCGCGATATTTATTTGAAACATGTAACCATAAATATATTAGTTTTATTCTATCATTGAAAAATTTATTTATTTTTGCCTTATTCATATTTTGTATTTGAGAAGATGATAAATATGATAAGAAAACCGTAATTAGTTGATTATTTATATTAAAAATACATTTTTGTGTTAAAATATTATGTTTTATTAAATATGTTTTAATTTCACTTGGCATAAATGATGATGTTATTATTTTTTTTGTTGATTCTTGATGCATATCTTCTACAATAATTTGATCGCGAATTTTATTCCATTGCTTTTCTGCTGAAATTATATCATTTAAAATTTGCGATAATATTTTATTATTTGATTTATTTGTCATCTTCTCCACTTTACGTATCTCAGTTCCAAATTCATTTTTAATAAAAGATTTTAAATATTTGGTAACTTCATGCATTTTATAGTTTCATATTACATTATATAGAGAAGATAATATTATATTGATTTTTTATTGAATATAGGGAGAAGATTTACAATTCTGAACGTATTTTCATAAGTAAATGATCTTTTGTTGGTGGACTTCGTCTATTATATATTTGCAATAAAGCATCCTTTGTCATTTTGAGAAGTTGTTTTAAATCTTCATTCTGTGTAAATTTCGCCTTTAATGCCAATTCTCGTTCCGTTTCTTTGCGACCTAAATTATAATCCGCATCCATTTTAATTCCTTGAGGACGCATTTCCTTATATTTTGCTTTTCTAATATCTCCCACCTGTTTAGCGATTTCAACATCTTTAGATATTTCACTCGGAGTATCGAGCGAAAATTTATCATAAAATTCGGGAAATCCTTTGCGATATTTACTTCCTTCCATATAATGAACAACTGATGCCCATTTTTTTCCATCGATTGTAAATTGGGTTTCTCCCCATGTATCATCTAATTTTCTTCTCCAATCCTTTATTTTGGATAATCCAACAAATTCATTTACACGTTCTTTATCTATCTTCTCATTAGACCCCTTTCCAGGTTTTGGTGTGCCTAGTGCCTTTCCATGAAATGTGAAAACAGTCGATTTATTATAATATGCGGATTTACTAGAAGAGTCCACAGAAACATTACCTTCTCCATCTGATTCTTCATCTTCCATTTCGGGATTTCCTTCATCGGCATCTATTCCAAAACGGGTTTTAAAATTGCGAAAATCCTGAATCAAATAATATATTCCCGAATTCTTCTCTAAACATTTATTTACAATCAAAATTTTAATATCATATGGAACTTCTCCAAAAGTAAAAATCGATTTATTTTTATAGGAAACTAGGCGATAATGATTTCCAGAATAAGTTGTTATAATATAGTGTTCTGGATCAAACTTTCGAGAAGTTGCACTATTTGCATGTTGCAATTCTTTACTAATTTCTCCGCAATTTAAAATATTATCATAGGCTTTTTCTTTATATGCCTCTTCTGATAATATAATAACTTTAATGTTTAATAAGTATTCTAATGTTGATATTGCCCATTCGTCTGCCCAATAAGATGATGTTAAAATATATTCTTTGAATTTTTCATAGGAATCCACATTTTTCATATATCCAATATAATCTGATTGAAGTTTATCCAATTCTTTTAATTCCATCATTTTAGTATCATATGCTTCTTTTATTTTTTTGGTTTCTTCAATAATCTTCTCTTTTTCTTGTTTATCACTAACTGTTTTCATTCTTTTTATAAATTCCATATTTGCCTGTTTATAATCTTTTAATTCCTTTTTGATTTCTATTTTTGAAGTTTCAAATTGATTATATAAATCTTTTCTTTCTTGATATATTTCATCTGTAATTTTGGATGAGAGAAGAGTTCGCAATTTTAATACACTAGTATTATGACCAATATTAGAAAAAGCTTCTCGCAATACTGCGAAAAAACAATCACCTTGCGATTCTACTTCATGAATTTTGTAATGTTCATTTTTCATGAATTTTTGTATCCAATTATTTGACGACGATTCTTTATATTCATGCTTTATTTTATCGGCAATTTCTTCGGTTTCTTCTTCTAATTGAGCTGGTGGTTTAAAATTAGAATTTACTGTAAAAATTCCCTTCTCTAAAACCTTATTTTCTTCAGTTTTTTGTTCCGATATTTTTTCGCGATTAACCTTTAATTTCATTACATCTTCTTCATCTGTTTCCTCTTTTGATTCATTTTTCTTCGAAATCATTTCTTCGAATTTTTTCTCATTTTTTTCGGCTTCTACTTTTAATTCTTTACTCATATATTCACCTGGATTAGTATTTGATTTTTCCAAATATTTTTTTGTAACAAAACTATAAATTAATGGTTTATCTAATTTTTCTATATCTACATCGCCATCTTCATCCAATAAACTAATAGTATTTGAAATTTTATGTTCATAAACACCAATTTGTGATTTTATTTTTTCATCTGAAACAATATAAATTGGATAATAAATAATTCCTTTATTTGAAAAAGTATATTTTGGTTTACCTAAAACAATTATTATTTCTGTATCTAAAACCTCGATTATATATAGAGAAGATGCATGTCCTTTATCTTCTGGGTCCAATGCTTTTATTTCTGGATAATTTATAGATGTATCTATTTTTGATGAAACCATTTGTTATATATAATATACTCTATATATAACAAATTTATTTATTTTATTTATTTTTTACGGCAACACATAAATTATTCATCTACTAAATCAATAATATCCATGTATTTAAACACAACTCTATTCGTTAAACTCTTATGTTCCTTTGCCTTCATTTTTGCCAATTTATCCACCATCGGAAATAACTGATTTTCCCAATATTCATTATCTATTAAATCCTGAACAATATTCGAAATCACAATGAAAACATTCTCTGTTATTTCTTCCAATTCATTCGACTTATTTTCCATATCAACATATTCAGTGCTTTTGGTTAAAAAATATTCTAAAATTGTAAATATCTGGGTAATGTCAATAATTTTCTTTTTGTACAAATTTACGTAAAAAAGTGTCTCTGATTTTCTAGAATCATTAATCTTAATATATTTGCAATACTCATCATAATCTGTATTTGGATCCGCATAATTAATACTATCGATACTATGATGAAACTTCTCTAAATTTGTCTTTAATAATTCCTTAAAAACATGGAATTTATTATGCAAATGTGAATATAAGTCGGCATTTAATTCCGATAAAAATTTACTATGTGCAATTATATCAAAAACAATATTTGTTAATTTTTCAATATCTTGTGATTTTGTTTCATAGTTTTCTAAATCGATAAATTCCCCAATATATTTTAAAATAATTTCTTTCTGAGTTTCATAGGTTTTTGCAGATATTTTATTTAATACCACACGAATTTCATTTATACGCTTATCAATTCCTTCCGCCGAAACAATCTTTGTAGTTTTAAAATTTGTTAGCGCCTCCCAATCTTCATTATTAATTTCTTTTGCTCCATTGCGACCTCCTCCACCTCTATCATTTCTTGAAGGTTTTCTATCTGAATTTCCAGATGGATATGATCGTCTACTATCTGGTCTTGAAAATCCTTCTCCAGTTGTTCTGGTAAAATTTGAAGGCTCTTTAATATTTAATTCTTGTAATAAATATTTAAAAATATTTGTAACAGATTCAGGCAATGTATAATCAATACCTGAATTATACATATTTTGAAAATCTGTAATAGAATAATAATTTTGTATATCAGTCATTTTATATTGTATTAAAGATATATTATATTTTTTATAGTATATCTTATTATCGAGAGAAGTTTTTATATAGTTTTACTGTTGTATATGATATATAAATATAATATAATATTGATAATAAATATAAAAAGATATTGCTATATTTATTATACTCTATATAATTTTATACTAAAAAAATGGCAGATTATATTAATACAATAGAACAAAATTCATCTAACTCTATAAATACTGAAGACATTCAATCATCCGAATTTACAATAGAAAATTGGGATGATTTTGATATTAATTCACAACTATTGCGCGGTATTTATAGTATGGGGTTTGAAAAGCCTAGTCCTATTCAGAAAAAGGCTATTCTTCCAATTGTTAAGGGACGCGATATTATTGCTCAGGCTCAATCTGGAACTGGAAAAACTGGCACTTTCTCCATAGGAACATTACAATCCATTGATACTGGATTAAACAAAGTTCAAGCAATTTTAATGTCACCTACACATGAATTAGCTATACAAACTGCTAATGTTATTACTGGATTGGGCAGTATGATGACTAATTTGCGTGTTCAAACTCTTATTGGCGGAACTTCTATTAATGAGGATTCTATTAATTTGCAGAAAAACACACCTCAAGTTATTGTTGGAACTCCTGGCAGAATTTTTGACATGATTAAACGTGATAAATTAAATGTCAGTTTTCTCAAGATTCTTATTATTGATGAGGCAGATGATATGTTATCCACTGGATTTAAAGAGCAAATTTACAATATTTTCCAGCAATTACCGAGTGATATTCAGGTTTCACTTTTTAGTGCAACAATGCCAGAAGATGTTCTTGAGTTGTCCAGTAAATTTATGAGAGACCCCGTTAAAATTATTATGAAGGCTGAAGAATTGACTTTGGACGGAATTAAACAATATTTTGTTGCTTTACCCAACGATATTGCCAAAAAAGAGGCGGTTAAAATGATATTTGAACATCTAACGGTTTCTCAATGTATTATTTATGTTAATAGTGTAAAGCGTGTTATTGATTTGTATAATGTAATGTTACAAGAAGGATTTTCCGTTATTTGTATGCATAGTTCTATGACAAAAATCGAGAGAAATACTGCATTTAATCAATTCAAAAATGGACATGCAAGAGTATTAATTTCATCAAATATTACTTCTAGAGGTATAGATGTTCAGCAAGTAAGTGTTGTAATTAATTTTGATATTCCTCATTGCATTCATAATTATTTGCATAGAATTGGAAGAAGTGGTCGTTGGGGAAGAAAAGGTGTTGCTATTAATTTTATTACTCGTCAAGATATTAGATATATGAAGGATATTGAAAATCATTATAAATGTAATATTCAACAATTACAGTTGGATGGAAATTTGGGGGAAATTATTAATTCTTACAAATAGATATAAATATATAAAAATGTAAGTGATTAAAAAAATAAAAATACCATAAATAAAGTAATATTCAAAATTAACTTAAAAAAATAAACATATATTCCGATATATATTTATTTGAAATGATTGAAATACAAAGTATTTGTACTGAATGTCGTATATGTAAAAATTCCAATTTGGTTGATGTAATTGACCTCGGTCAACAGGTTATCACATCTCGATTTCCATTATATGGTGATTTTAGTACTCCATCTACGCCTATTGTTCTTTCTCTTTGTACAGAATGTAGTCTAGTTCAATTAAAATATTCTACTAATGCTTCCGAATTATATGAATATGAATATGGTTATCGTTCTGGAATTAATAATACCATGCGCCAACATCTTAAATCATACAATGATGAAATACTTAACAAAGTTATCGGATTGGCTGATGGAGATGCGGTTGTTGATATTGGAAGTAATGATTCCACTATGTTGCAAAATTACAGTTCAAAATTGAAAAGAATTGGTGTTGATCCAACTGGAAAACAGTTTGCCCAATATTATGGCGATGTTGAGTTAATTCCCACATATTTTACTTTGGCCAATTTTCGAAATG
>JACCDH010472290.1_pt1 | contig 11322 bp, 9 predicted proteins | sample 7442481 | NCBI WGS metagenome assembly JACCDH01 (sample SAMN15323433, study PRJNA562643) | freshwater metagenome | isolation source: river surface water | place: USA:Blue River Watershed | collected 2017-08-15 | reverse complement strand
TCGTATCTATCTAACTTTAATTGTTTAGAATCGATTTCCAATTGTTTCTGTTCAACCTCTAATTCGTATCTTGCTTTACGTAATTTATTTCTTTCATACGTTTCAAACTCAGTTTTTAGTTTATCAAACGATTCTGATTGTTCTTTTAATGAATCGAAAGCAATTTGATTTTGTTCTAATGATTTAAGAATCTCTTCGATTTCTTTTTTAATCTTTTCGATTTCATCCGTGTGATCAACATCATCTAACGCCCTATTACAAGTTGGACAAACTGTACCTTCTTCAAATTTCTTGATTAATTTTTCCTTCTCATTCTTCTCATATTTCCCCGCAACTTCAATCCCCTGTAACTCCGCCATTTGACCTCTGAGTTCTTTGTGTTGATCCTCATGGTAATATTCCGAAGGTTCCACAACAGTAACATTATTAGCGTTAGTTTGGCTAGCATTTCTTTGGTCAATTAAATCGTTAATTTCTCTTTGTAATAATGTTGGATTGGTGTTGATTAATTCCCTATCAACATCATTGTTTTTTGATGATAGTGTACTGTCTCTTTTCTCTTCAAGTTTTTTTAATTCAGATTCAAATTTACCCAACTCAATGTTTAATCTTTCGATTTCATTTTCAGAATTAGTAATACTATCTGTGAAAGTTTCATTATCAATTTCTAATTGAGTTATGTTGTACGTGTTAGATACTAATTTTCTACTCCACTCATTATACATCTCCTTCGCAATTTCTTCTTTACTTCTTAGACTTTCAAGTCCCATGAATTTAGTAAGAATTTGTCCTCTCGCCGTTGGTTTAGATTCAATTAATTGTTCTAAGTTATTTCCTGTGGTTACAATTGTTGTTAAGAAATCCTCTTCACTACCGATAGCTGATGATATAAAAGCTTCAGTTTCTCTTCTTTGTTCACCTGATAGGTTTTCTATAGTACCATCTTCATTTCTTTTATAGAACTCAAGTTTGTTGGTCACATTAAACTCACCGGCTCTACTTTTTTTACGTGATAACTTTCTTTCAATCACATAATCGTCACCGTCAATTGTGATTTCACCTCTAACACTAACCTCATCTTTATCACTAAACTTGTTAAAGATTTCGGCACCTGTCTTAGTCTTTGTTGTTGAATTAAAGAACAAGAACATTAAAAGGTCAACTGATGATGTTGATTTACCACCGAAGTTTTTTGGTGTTGATTCAATTACACTAATCCCATCGAGAGTTGTATAATCAATTACATTGTCATCACCGAACGATAAGAAATTTGAGAACTCAATCTTCTTAATGTACCATTTATTATAACGTACCTTATTTTCGTTTAGTTTATCAATTGATAAGTTAACTTTGTTATCCAATCTATCAACCAACTCCCATTTTGTTTGTATTTGATTTTCCTTGATGAAGTCTTTCATCAATTTCTTTTGGTACTGTTGGTCAAGTATACTATCCGATGCTTCTAATGATTCTAAATTAATATTGGAAGTGTTAGTCAAACTTTTAGTTATGACTTGGATGTTCTTTGTTTTGTATTTGTCTTGGAAGTATGATTTTACTCTTCTGATTTTTTCAGGAGTAAAATTTTCGGGAGTATCATCCCAAGTTACTTTAATGAATGGATTGTTGTATTTCATTAGATATTTCTAATATAATTTGTTTCTTTTTTTCGTTTAACTCTTGTAAAGTTAATATTGATTGTTCAATTCCCTTATATTTTTTTTCGATGTCTTTTGGTACGGTACCTAAAAGATAACCCGGTATTTTAGGGTCATATAATTCGTATTCAGGAATCGCAATAAAATCCCATTTTGTATAATCCAAATAATCGTCGTTTGGTATCACTATCATGTACACATCGGCTTCGCCAATTGCGTAACGAGAATAACCTTGGTCCAAACTTTTTTGATTCTTGAAACTCATCCTTCTACCACTTGGTGCCATATGAAGTTGTGAGGTTCTACATTTTGCGTTTATTGTCAACAGTGTTTCCGTTGTAACTAAATCAAATCCAGCGGCGTTCTTGTCTGTTTTGATTTCATCGGATTCTTCTCTAAGTAAACATGATAAATTTGTTTGTTCATTAATGAAACTCTTACAAACATATTCACACGCTAATTGTAAACATTTACCAATTTCTCTTTTATTATCTAACTCAATTTGTCTATAAAGACTTAATAATATTAAATGCTCAACACTATTTTTTTTAACTAAGATATAATCATCGTTGTGATTTTCTAACATTTTTTCTCTTTTGTCTATTCGAGTATAACATATGGTTTATTTACCATTATCTTCAAAATACTCGATTATTGCGTTCAAGGCCCATACTGAACCCGCAGTGAACATACCATCCCAAAAAATCTCAAGTAACCAAAACGTTTCAAAGAATTTACTAGTTAAACCACCTAAAACGATAGACATAAAGAAACCTACCCATGTGGATGTACATAATGTACAACTAATCAAATCCCCAAAGAACTTTGAATGTTTTTTTATAAATGTTCGTGTCGATTCAAAAATCGAACCCCAAACTAATATGGATGTCATACCATACGCAGCTAAAATCCAAAAAATTAATATCATAATGTTATATGTTTATTAGTAAAGAATAAGTAATTTTTTTTGTAAATGGAAATTTATTGCCGGAATTTATTCACTATATAATGAACCTAAATCACTATTTTTTAAGAACCTACCTTTATTTAACTTCTCTAATGAGGTGTTGATTTTGTCTAATTCTTCTTTTAGTTTTTTGTTTTCCTCAGTCAATTTTTTTATTTCTTTATCGTTAACTACCTCCTTGGTCACTTCAACAATCTTCTCGACTTCTTTTATAACTTCTACGATTCTATCTACCGGTACTTCCTTTATTACTTCTACGATTCTATCAACTGGAACTTCTTTAATGATTTCTTTTGTTACTACTTTAGTGTTGCCTTTGATTTGTATTGGAACTTCTTTAATGACTTCAACAATCTTCTCTATTGGGATTTCCTTAATAACTTCCTTCTCAATAATCTTCTCGACAATTTTTTCTACGGGAACCTCTTTTATAACCTCAACTACCTTTTCAACCTCAACCTCAACTTCTTTAATAACATCTTGGTAAACAATCTTCTCTACAACTACTTCCTTTATTACTTCTTTCTCTATTATCTTCTCTTTCGCACCGGGACCTGCTGGTGTTTCTCCGTACTTTAATAGAGAGAAACCTCTTTCAAATGTTTCCTTAGCGAGTTTATCTGAGTCGACAATATTGTTGATTTCGCAATAGAGAATGAACTCATTATCCAAGATTAACGAGTTCTTCTTTTTCATTTTCAATGTCTTTGATGTCTGTTATTTTAAAATGAAGGAATGGTTTCTCATTTTGTAAATTGTGAAATGTGTATTCATCAGTTGCCACGTCGTAAGTACCATAACCATGATGTTTTACCGTCTCACCAAAATTTTGTTGGATTAGTGATCCAATCATAATTGCTTTACCTCCATTTGGTAATGTAAATTGTTGTCTCTTATGAATATCACCACATAATAATAAATCCAAATCAACAAAATTTAAACGGTCATAAGCATCTTCAAATTCAAATCCTAAATCAGTTGACATTCCTTGAATGGGTCCGTGAAATAAACCAATATGAAACTTACCTTCTTCCTTTGTAAATTCAGGTCGTGCGTTATGTTGGTACAATGAGTACACTACCCAATTAATATTTTCATCTGAATAAACACCACTATCTTTATAATATACTATGTTATCATTGTTTAATAACTCAACAACAGGTGTAATACTATCCATACGTTGTGTGTTATTTTCTAAGAAGTCATGATTACCGGGTATGATTACAACCTTACCATATGCTGTCAATTCTTTTAGGAACCAACTAGTCAAAAGAAGTTGCTCATTCGAGATATTAATTTTTTGATGTGCGATGTCACCCGCAATAACAATTCTAATTTCGTTGTGCGATATATTCTCATCTGCCCATTCTAAAAATTTAGACCCAATTTCTTTTAACAATTTTTCAAACTGTTCTTTATACAAATCATGCATTTGTATTGTTCTGATATGAATATCAGCGATATGTATAACTTTTTTTACCATAATTAATGTATTTGGATAAGTCCAATGTTAATATTGTTTTGTTCACTTCTGATGGTACTTTATATTCAACATATGTTCCGTCATCTTTTAATAGTACAACAACACATCCTAAAAGTTTTATATTTTCGTATTTTGTACCCTTCAACATTTTTAATAACAATCTTGCATATAAAGGAAGTTGTAAATAGTAATGTCCTAACGCAGTATCATGATATTGATTGAACGGTGCGTACATCTTACCTGTGTAATGTTGAACTTCAAAGTTCTTTGGTTGATTGGTTTTCCAATCTGTAATAACTAAACCAAAATCTGTTTTGTCTTTATTCATCATCAACCATACTTTATCTGGTTGTCCTGTGTAACCTAATTCATTATCACCTAATACAATTTCAGTATCAAGTAAGACGGCTCCTCTTTCAATCATTAAATCAAGGAATTCCTTACCAGCCTTAATCATACTATCACTTCTTGTTAGTTGTTCTTCAGTACATTCAAAAATCGGTTGTCTAACTGATTTATAATCACCAAAACGCGAAATCGTATCACTCTCTAATTCAAAGTGAACACGACTACCCATATTAGTTGATAATCGTCCAAGTTCTTTCCATTGTTCTTGTAATTGAGCAGCTGCCTCAGGGTCACCATTACACATTCTTAATGCGGTTCCTTCCGCATCAAATGGTTTGTGAAACTTCTTAATTAATTTTGATACTGAAGGGAATGTTTTTCTTAATGTTCCATCGGTATCTCTCATGTAATAGATGTGTTCCTCTTCAATAAAGGAAATATCTAATTCTTTTCTTCTGTTTTCTAAAAGTTCGTTTATCTCTTTTGAGATTTCTAATAAATTCATCTAATCTATTTGTTTAATTTCATAATTACTTAGGTCACCTTTTAAATCGGCAATGTCTTGGTCACCTTCTAACTTAACAATGAACACTCTACCCATCAATTTTCCACAATTCATTTTATGATATAATCTAGTGGCATCGTTCCAAGCGTCAGGGTCTAAAACAATTACAATGTCTTTCTTTGCGTTGGTGTAAATTGTTTTAAAAAGATTATCCGACATAAACTTACCTAACATCGGTATTGAGTTGGGTACGAAAATACTATCGAAGGCTCCCTCAACTATATATAATCTTTCCTCCCAATTAATCAAGTGTTCATTCCAAATGATAATCTCTTTCTGTACTTCAGGATTTTTATATTTTAATTTAGTCTTTGAAAGATAAGAACGAGCAATGAAATAGTTTAATGTTAATTCAGTATCATATGACGGTATAATAATTCTGTTTTCATATAAACCAGTATAACAAAATCCAATATTGAATTTCTCAATCATTTCATCCGTTATATTTCTTTTCTTGATATAATTCCACGCTTGTTTAAATTGTGGAGTTAATTTCAATCCTTGACTGACGTTTTTAAATGAAATAAATTCTTTTGGTAGATAAACTTTTTTATAGACACGTTTAACTTCATCTACTTCTTCAGGCATCAATAATAAGAATTTCTTATTTTGTCGAGGACTACCGTACTTCTTAACCAACTTAAAAATTGAACCGTGGGTATCGTGTGTTTCGGCACATGACCAACACTTATAAACCCCTCTCTTATAGTTTATTTCAAGGTTTCCTTTACCGTCACCATGGTCTAATTGTTTAATGTCGTATGAGCATACAGGACAATCAAACGATATTTGACCCTTATAATCACTATGTAATTTATAGTCGCCAAATATGTCCTCAAGAATTTCAATAATAGGTTCGAATTCGATTCCAGTGTTCATATAGGAAAAATATAAGGAAAAGTATTGACAAAAAAAAATCCCCGGGAACACCACTCCCCGGGGAACACCAACCAAACGTGGATTTTAACCCACGTCCCGTCCTATTAATAAATATATTCTAAAAATTTCCTAATGTAAAATATTAGTTGCCGGATTTTTCTATTTTCAACATATTGACAAATCCAATGACCGCTGTCGCAGCATCTGCCATATCATAATTTTCTTTTTTAAGAGCACCTGTCTTACCATATAACCAACTAACTTCGGGACATACGGCATTTACGTGTTCCCAAATGACATGTTTCTTATCAATGTCTTTTGGGTAACCACCAAACAAAACATTACGTCCTTTATCATTTGGACCAACTAAGTCAGGGAAGGCAAATTTTCTTGCGTTGTACGTTGAGATGAACGTTGGTATGATTCCTAAAATATCATAACAATTCTTTAATATTAAAGTATTGTATCTCAATAGTGTTCCTACTGTGTAAATGTTATTAGATTGTAACAACGGTTCCTCAATAATGATACGAGTAATACCCATATCTCTATAATTTTCCAAGTGATCCTTAAAGGCATCCGCCTTCTTTAATAACTCTTCAATCTTATCTTCTGGTTGTGGTTTAATCTTCGGTGAGAAGTGAGTTAGTTCCAACAATTTTGAACCTGTCATATCAAACAAGGCCCACCCAATTGTTTTGGTCGAAATATCAAGACCTAAAATTTTTGGCTTATTCTTTAGTTTATTATCCATATAAAAATATATAAATAATATTTTTAGGAATGTAAAGCTTAAAAATCTAACTTAACAGCAAAAACTTGTGTACCCAATCTTGTTATCGGTGTTGTCGCCTTTGCCACCACTAAAGTTTCTTTATTACTATCTAATAATGCCACTTCAGTAATTCTAGGGTAACCCGAAATATAAGTAGGGTTTTGTGAAGTTGTAAATTGTGTTGAAGGTAAGTTAACTAAGAAATTTAATTCCTCAATATCAGAAGCCCTAATTAAACGAACACTGCCAGGGAATGGTTGTTCATCTCCAAATTGTGGTTCTGTTGTTGATAATGTTGAACCTAAATAATCACTACCCATATGTGTTTCTAAATCAAAGGTGTCACCATTATCGTAATCGTCCTTAGTAATTACAATTGTGTTACCTGTTAAACTTGACGGTACGATATAACCCCCTGATTTAGTTAAACTATCTGTCTTGTCTATTAAAGTCCAACTATATGAAATTGGTAATTCATCCACATCAGTTTCTTGAATTAACACGTAAAAATATTTTGCGTTAAATCCACTTGTGAATCCACTCAATGTAGATTCCATGTGTTGAAATGAAGTTCCACTAAATTTAATTGTTAAACTTGATGGTACTTTAACATTGTTAATAGATGTAAAGTAATTACATGGTAAGGTATTAAAAGCTGAACTTGTTCCGTATTGTGTATCACTAAAAACGTATGTTACCCAATATGTTTGTCCTGTTGTTCCTGAGAATAATGAATTTGCTTCAACGTCATCGCTCGCAACCGTATTAACTTTTGGTGACGGTAATGTATATTTTCTATTACTTCTGTAATCTAAAGTCGCAACTAATTCTTGGTCATCAAAAACTACGATTTTATTTTTAGGGAATACTTTACCAACTCTATTACCCATCTCATCTAATAAAAATCTAAACATCAATTGATGTCTTTCGTTTTTAGTTGACTTAACGTAATAATCAGTTTCATCCATTAAAAACTTAGCACCGATTGTTGTACCAGTACTTCTATGATATAATAAGAATGGTATGTAAACTTCAAAATATTCAGTGTCACTGATTGGGTTTCCATCCACATCATCAACTAATGAAATGTCTGAACCCGTAATTCCTGTTTTATAACTTATATAATCATCATATCTGAAAAATCTTTCAGGGTCATTTCTCAAATCACCAACTTCAGAATAATGAATAACCGCAATACATCTTTGTTCTTCAGGTTTAACGATAATTTGTTCACCTAATGTATTCTTATATGATGTTGGGTATTGAACAGTTCCACCTGTCATGTTTGTGAACGTTTGTCCTGTTGATGTGTATCCTAATAATTCTTTAACTGAAACAAATCTATTTCCTGTGTAACCTGTTAAACTTTCGTCTGTTGGTCCAACATCGGTACCGATTAATTTTTTATCCCAAACAATATTCATTGTCCATGGATTTAATTGTTGTGTTGTATCAATATCATTTGGTGAACATACTGATGCTGTTGTTGCCTCGATAGGGTATTCCTGTTCACAACTATTACATACAACTTGTGTATAACCACTTAATGATGATAAATTTGGTAACGCTCTATCTAAATTAAGAGTGTTACCCGATATACTAACAACTTTGTAAACTAATGAATTTGTGTTACCTGTAATAACCGCTGTTGGTCCATTGAATCTGTCAAATACTAATGTTATGTAACCACAATTTTGAAACTCAGTACCATCTGTAATATTAATTGATGTTCCTCCTGAAATACTTGATAAAGATACTTCATCCGCAACACATTCAACAGTTGTTCCTGTACATTCAACCGCATCGTATTCTAAATAATTAGAAACAAATCCCGCAGGTCCCATCACATTTCTTATTGGTGTTGTCAATGAGTTCTGAACCGGCACACCGAATGTTGTTGTTACATCAGAATCTAAACCAAATGGATATTTTACACCACTATCTTTATCAAATGGTGCCATTACTTTTTGATGTGTTGTATGTCCTGTTAAAACATTAAACGGTAGTGAGTAATCGTACTCAGAATCTCCAACTTGGAAATAATCAATTTTAAAATTACCCTTAGCAATGGCATTTCTTCCTCTTTGAGTGATTCTTGCTGCTAAAAATTCTAAGTTATTACTATCTAGAAAGCTCATATTATCTTTTTATTCAAATTATTTTATTATACAGTGTTTCCACCTCCTGTACAATTTACTATTGATTGTACATCTATAACTTCACCAAAATCATTTACTTTAATAACGTAATATGGTTGACTGTTTGTGTTAAATGTATCATCAGATGAAACTGCGTAATAGAAGTCACCACCAGTCCATATTGTATATTCAGTATCCGTATAGACCGTAGTATTTAACATATTTGTAATCGTGCTTGAAGTGCTATAGAATGGTGCACTTGTTACCTGATTACCATTACAATGTCCATTACTCGCCAAATTTGGGTTACTACGGAAAAATCCATAAAGTGGTGGTGTTGTTGGGTCCGGTGTTGGGTCCGGTGTACCATTAGCCGATAAATATGGACCTGGTGGTTCTGATAAACAACTACCCATATTAGTTGACGAGTTAGGGTCGGTACCTGTTGACCATGTGAACGTAATGTTATTACCCGCACTATAAGTGTCAATTTTACTTAAAGTATATTGATATGTTCCGGGTGTCAATCTTATATAATGTAAGTTATTAGTTCCTCCATTATTTGTGTAACCCACTTGTCCACTACTGGTTATAGTAAATCCGCCGTTTGCGGTAACACCACCAATTGTCATAGAGAATGATGCGGTACCTGATGATGTACCTGCAGAATTGTATTTAGCCCAAACATATATCGCACTACTACCTCCAACTTTTATTAAACCTGTATTAGTACCTCCACTACCAGATAATGGGTATCCTTGACCTGATACCGTATATTGACATACCGTAGCTTCAGATTCTGTCTGACTTGGTGTTGGTGTCATTGTTTGTGTAGGTTGAGGTGTAGTATCAGAAGTTTGTGATGGTGTAGGTGTAGGAGTTTGTGTTGCCGTTGGATTAGGTGTTGCTCCCGGTCCTGATGTTCCTGTTGGGGTTGGTGTATTAGTTGGTGCTGGTGTTGCCGTTGGGCCAGGTATCCCTGATATTGTTATACATTGTTTAACCGCATCAGCACTACACGCACCTAAAGCTTCGGCTTGTATGTAACGTACACCGTTAGGTATACCACTAACTAATAATGGGAATGTACTAACACTGACATTTTCATATCCTGTTAATACAGTACAATCCGTACAATCTGTTCCGTTATTACCGGTACATCCGTATAATTTAACTGAGGTAATTGCTACCCCTACTGTTCCTAAATTTATCGTTGCTGAAAATGGCATATGTTATAAATATCTTTTTTTTATTTTATTATGTACCACAAATTGAATATCCTGATGTTATAACTTCTATTGTGTTGATTGTGTACGTTTCTTGTTCAAAAGTACCATATCCACAATCAACATAACTAAATGTCGATACATTTACTGAATTTGATAATTGCCCCGCCGTTATGATTATATCAAAATAACCATCAGAAGGTGAACCAAAACAAGGTGAAAATGTATAATTAACTCTTACGGTAACATTAACACTTGCAGTGGAATTTAATGTCGCTATTACGGTTGTTTGTGTGTTGGTATATGATTGGTTTTGACTATCATATACCACCGGATAAGTTACATCTTCAGTAATTGTTACACATCCACTACCACCTCCTTCTGAAGTTGGGTTAGGTGTAGCATTAGGTGTCGGTCCAGGTGTTGGGTTAGGGGTTGGGTCAGGTAACGGTGATTGACATCCATTGTATACACCATCCACTAAACTACATGTACCATCTTGTATTGATGGGAAAAGAGTACCATTACCATTACTCATGAAAATTGGTTCTGTTTTTGTACAGATATAATAATATTGCGTGTCACTTTCAACATTATTTACATTAAATGTGACAGTGGTATTAAGATGTAATGGTGTGTATGTTACTGTCATTCCTGAATTATTATTTCCATCATCAACAGACCATCTATGACAATTTCCACTAGCATTCATTATGACTTCTGCGGTTGCCGTTGGTGGTGGTGGTAATGGATCGTTACCTCCACAATCTGTACTAACTATACAACCTGAACCTCCAATTAAATTAAAGCTAGCATCTGGTACCATTTCGGCACCACTATATCCGTATTTAATACTTGGTAATACTTTAGAACATACATTAATTGTTATATCAGGAGTATTTGCTCCCGAATCTTCGTATTGATAATATGGTTCACAAACATACGTGTTGTCGGTTTTTTGATAACAAATATACAATGGTTGTCCTGTTGTTCCTGTAAGTGATGTTGGGAAAACCATTTCGTAACATGTTCCCGGTAACGCAGTTGGGTCAGGTGTTGCTGTTGGTCCAGGTGTTGCGTCAGGTGTTTGTGATAACGTAGGTGTCGGTGTTGGGTTTGGTGTGGCACCTGGTGTTGTCGCCGTAGGGTCAGGTGTTTTACTCGGAGTAGGACTCGGAGTTGCCGTCGGGTTAGATGTTGCCGTTGGGTTAGGTGTAGCTCCAGGTAATGTGGCACTTGGACTAGGTGTTGGGGTTGGAGTTGGAGCTACTGTTGATGTTGGT
>JACCDH010193626.1_pt1 | contig 11322 bp, 8 predicted proteins | sample 7442481 | NCBI WGS metagenome assembly JACCDH01 (sample SAMN15323433, study PRJNA562643) | freshwater metagenome | isolation source: river surface water | place: USA:Blue River Watershed | collected 2017-08-15 | reverse complement strand
GGTGTCGCCGCAGCGACGCTGGAGCACCTGGATCGCGTCTTGAGCCAGTTCGAAGCCTATTGCACCGTGACACAGAGTGTGGGCCAGGGCATTCCCATTGGTGTGGAGGTCCTCGACGCCAATGGCATCGTGCTGACACGCAGCGGCGCCACAGCCACCGCCGAACCCTCAGCAGGCGCACGTGGGGCGTGAATTTCCATTTTTTCCGATTTGACCTGTCTCAAAACCTAAAAATACGCTTAAGGAGGCGGCCAGCACGTCCGATATCCCTGGAGGTAAAGGCATTGAAATGTGCAATGTCATCTGTTAACCCCGCGAGGATAAAACATGATCATTCGACAGACGGCTTTGGCGGCCGCACTTTTTGTGAGCCTTGCTGCTCATGCTCAACTCCCCGTTGGTTTGACCTTCAGCGGCTTTGGAACCATCGCTTTCACCCATTCCGGTGAAAAAAATGCCGACTACGTGGGCAGCCGTTTCCAGCCCAACGGAGCGGGGCACACCCGAAGCACCGACTTTGGACCAGACTCCAAACTCGGCGGCCAGTTGAGCGCGCAGTTCAACGACCAGTGGTCTGCTGTGTTGCAGGTGGTCTCCCAGCACCAGTACGACAACGGATATGACCCCATGGTGGAATGGGCCAACGTCAAATACCAAGTGTCGCCTGAGTTGAGCGTGCGCATCGGTCGCATCGCCTTGCCCTCATACCTGATTTCCGAATCGCGCTTTGTGGGTTATGCCAACACCTGGGCTCACGTGCCTACCGAGGTCTACAGCGTGCTGTCAATTACCAGTGACGACGGCATTGATGTGACACACCGCAAATCATTTGGCGACATCAACAACACCTTCCAGGCGTTCTACGGCACAGCCAAGGCCAAGCTGCCCGGTGACACCAAGGTCAAATCGACACCGACCTGGGGTTTCAATGACTCGGTGGAGTTTGGCTCCTGGACCTTGCGTGCTGGCTATTCCAACTACACCCTCGACTTGGACGTGCCGTCCATCTCCGGGCTGTTCACGGGGTTGGGCTTTATCGCAGACAGTGCGGGTGCCGTGCAACTGCCGGAGTTCCAACTGGCAGCTCAGCAGGCCAGAGACCTGTCTCAAAAATACAGCCTCAAAAGCATCAAGATGTCGGCCCTCAGTCTGGGTCTCAACTACGACCCTGGCAACTGGTTTGTGATGTCCGAGTTTGTGGCCTTCCAGTCCGAGGGCTTCCTCACCAACAGCAAATCCTGGTACAGCACGGTGGGGTATCGCTGGGGTGCCTTTACGCCTTTCTTCTCCTATGCCAGCACCAAGGCGGATATTCCCAACGAGGCTGGCATCACCTCGGTCACCGGGGACCTCATGCTGGATGGGACGGCGACCGCGCTGAGCGGTGCGGTCAACACCAGCTTGAACAGCATCAACGGCAGCCAGGCCACCACGTCGGTCGGCATCCGGTGGGATGCCATGCCCAACGTGGCCGTCAAGGCCCAGTACGATCGGATCAAGTTGGGATCAGGCTCGTCCGGTCGCCTCACGAACCCCCAGCCGGGCCTTGAGAAGGGCGGCAAGGTTGACCTGTTCAGCGTGTCTGTCGACTTCGTGTTCTGAGGAGATACGCTATGAAAAAACAAATCCTCCTCCTCGGCGCCATGTTGACAGCCGTTTCGATCCAGGCTGCTGAACTGGTCGTCATCACGCACCCATCCGCTGGCGCTGTGACCAAGGACCAGGTCTCTGACGTGTTCCTGGGCAAGAGCCAGGCCTTCACGCCGATTGACCAGTCCGAGTCCTCGGCCACCTATGCCGAGTTCTACAAAAAGGCCACCGGCCGCGATGTGGCGCAGGTCAAGTCGACCTGGTCGCGCATTGTGTTCTCCGGCAAGGGGCAGCCGCCTCGGCAGTTGCCAGATTCGGCTGCCGTGAAGAAAGCCGTTGCCGCCGACCCCAAGGCGATGGGCTACATCGACAAAGCGGCCCTTGACGGTTCGGTGAAAGCCGCTTTGGCGCTCGATTGAGCAATCCATTATTGACTTGGGAGGCCTTGCCGTGAAGTTCAGAAGCAAGATATGGGCATTGCCCTTGAGTGCCGCTGCCGTGTTCCTGGTGGGCATTGCCATCAGCTATGTGGTCGGCGCTCGCACGTCGTCGTCATTGGAGCAATTGCGCACCGTGGACAGCCCCTACCTGGATCAGATGCGGCAGGTCGATCGCGGTGTCGAGCAGTTCCGTCTGACGCTGCAGTCCGCCGCAGCCGAGGGTGACATCGACAAGCTCAAGGAGGTTCAGGCTGTGGTGGACAAAACCCACCAGGTGCTGGCCGCAATGGCCAAGATCGACGGCAAGGCCGGTGAGGCCAACGACATGAAAGTGGCCTACGATGCCTACCAGAGCGCGGCCATGGGTGCCACCCGGGCCATGCTGGGACAGGGTGAGCTGGGTGATCAGGTCACTCGCATGCAGGCTGCGCAAGGCAAGCTGGACAAGATGGTGAAGGCGCATGTCGATGAGGCGCTGCAGTTCACCCTTGACCGGCAGGCCGAGGCCGACCAGGGCGTCACGCAGATTCTGTGGGCCACGGTGGCCACGGGGCTGCTGGTGCTGGGTGTGCTGGGCATCGCATCACGACTGATCGTGACCTCCGTGTGGCGCGACCTGGGCGAGGAGCCCTCGCGCCTGCACGAGATGATGCGCGACGTCGCCACAGGCAACCTGCAGATCAAGCCGGATGTTGCCGCCGGCGATACCCACTCGCTGAACGCCGCACTGGCAGAAATGGTGGGGCAGTTGAGCCAAACTGTTGGCACGATCCGTCAGGCCACCGACTCGATTGCCACGGCCTCCTGCGAGATTGCCTCCGGCAACCACGACCTGAGCGCCCGAACCGAGGCAACAGCCTCCAGCCTGCAGCACACGGCATCGTCCATGGAGCAACTGACGGGCAGCGTCCGACACAGTGCAGACTCGGCCCAGCAAGCCAGGCAGATGGCCAATGCGGCCTCCGAGGCCGCACACCGTGGTGGCGGCATCGTGACCCAGGTGGTCACCAACATGGACGAGATCAACGTGGCCTCGCGCAAGATTGGCGAGATCATCTCCGTGATCGACGGCATCGCCTTCCAGACCAACATTCTGGCCTTGAACGCGGCCGTGGAAGCGGCTCGTGCTGGCGAGCAAGGCCGTGGCTTTGCCGTGGTGGCAGGCGAGGTTCGTACCCTGGCACAGCGATCGGCCCAGGCGGCTCGCGAGATCAAGGCCCTGATCGTGGCTTCTGGCGAGAAGGTCGAGAGTGGCTCCAAATTGGTGGAAGACGCCGGCAAGGCCATGCAGGAAATCGTCACCGGTGTGCAGCGCGTCACCGACATCATTGGCGAGATCAGCACCGCCACCAGCGAGCAATCGGGTGGCATTGGCCAGATTAATCAGGCCGTGACCAAACTGGACGAGATGACTCAGCAAAACGCTGCGCTGGTGGAGCAATCTGCCGCAGCGGCCACCAGCATGAGCGACCAGGCCGCTTTGTTGACCAAGGCGGTGGCCGCCTTCCGGTTGCAGCACGGCGCCTGACCTTCGGGGCGTGCAAAAATACAGTCCCCTCGCTTTGGCGAGGTGGACGGTGGTGAGCAGGTGTCGCCACTCGTCGCATTTCAACTGAAAGCTTGACGAGACACAGCGATGTTTTCTGCCAACGACGAGCAGGCCATGCGCATGGCGCTGGACCAGGCCCACAACGCCTGGCTGGTGGGCGAGGTGCCCGTGGGGGCCGTGATCATGCGCCATGGTCAGGTGCTGGCCACCGGGTACAACCGCCCCATCACCACCCATGACCCAACGGCCCATGCCGAGGTGGTGGCCATCCGGCATGCGGCGCAACTCCTCGAAAACTACCGCCTCCCCGATTGCGAACTGTTCGTGACGCTGGAGCCCTGTGCCATGTGTGCCATGGCCCTGATGCATGCCAGGTTCAAGCGCGTGGTGTTTGCCGCGCCCGACCCCAAGACCGGCGTGGCCGGATCGGTGATCGATCTGTTCGGGCTGCCACAGCTCAACCACCACACCGTGGTGCAAAGCGGCTTGCTGGCCGAGCACAGCAGCCAGATGCTCAGGCAGTTCTTTGCCGAGCGCCGCGCCCAGATCCGGGCCGAGCGAGATGCACAGCGTGCCGCCGTGATCCCGGTCGGCCAGGTCATCGAGCACCCTGGCGAGACCGAACCCGACTGATCTTGGTCAAACCTGAGTGAGGTGACCCCCTGTGATTCGTGGGGGGTGGTGTATTCCATGGCGTGGGATCTCGATAAAGTGACGCGCATCACATGTTTCGAGGGAGTACTTCATGGGTGTGTTGTTTGCCAGGGGCAGCCGCGGGGCTGAGGTCAAGAAGATCCGTCAAAGTCTGATCAAACAATTGGGCGACGATGCTGCCTTGTATGTCGGACTGGCGGAGAGCGATGAATTTGATGCCGTGACCGAAGCTGCCGTTCGGCAATGGCAATCCGGTGTGGGCATGATTGCCGACGGCGTGGTCGGCCCCCGATCGCTGGCCTTGCTGGGTGTGAGCCAGTATCCCGCGCCCGATTTTCCCTTGGACTTTGACCATGTCAGGCGCTTGTTTCCAGCCACCAAGCCCGCCAACGTGGCGCGTTACCTGCCCTATGTGTCGTCGGCGCTGCAGGCGCTGGGGTTGACGGACCGGGACATGATCCTGGCCTGCCTGGGCACCATCCGTGCCGAGAGCGAAGGCTTTGTGCCGATCTCCGAGTTTCCATCCCAGTACAACACCAAGCCTGGCATGGCGCCCTTCAGTGCCTACGATGGCCGCAAGGCACTGGGCAACACCAAGCCGGGTGATGGCGCCAGGTTCAAGGGGCGCGGCTTTGTGCAGCTCACCGGGCGTGCCAACTACGAGCAGTTTGGCAAGGCGATCGGGATCGATCTGGCCACCGCCCCTGACCTGGCCAATGCGCCCGAGGTCGCATCGGTGCTCCTGGCCAGTTTTCTGGCCAGCAAGGCCAAGCCCATGCGCGAGGCCTTGACCAAGGGCGACCTCAAGGCCGCTCGCAAGCTGGTCAATGGCGGCTCTCACGGCCTGGACCGATTCGCTGACGTGTTCAAGCTGGCCGCAGTGGTGGCCCCTGTGCAGCCTGGCGTGAAGTCCGCCGTGCTCAAGGGCATCGCCGGGGGGCGAGCCGGGGCAGGGCGGAGCAAGCTGCTTGCCGCTGCGGTGGCGCAAGGCATTCCCGTCACCACAGGGCGCCGCAAGCCACCCCTGACCACCCGCAAGGATCCCATCGACCTGCGTGACCGTGCCTTCACGCCCGCGCCCGTCAGCCTGCCCGATGAGTTCCCGTCGGCCGCTGACATCAAGGGGTTCCTCACTCGATACACCAAGGCTGCGCTGATCCTGGACCAGGGCAACGAGGGCGCCTGCACCGGCTTTGGCCTGGCCTGCGTGGTGAACTACCTGCGCTGGAAGAAGCTGGGGGCACCCGCCAAGCTGGAGTCGGTCAGCCCCCGCATGTTGTACAACTTTGCGCGCCGCTACGACGAATACGCGGGTGACAACTACGAGGGCTCCAGCTGCCGGGGTGCCATCAAGGGCTGGTTCCACCACGGCGTGTGCCCGGAGTCGGACTGGCGCTATGACGCCGTCGAAGCGGTCGAGCCCAACTACGGCTATGCCAAGCGGGCACAGGCCACTACCCTGGGCGTCTACTACCGCATTGACCTCAAGTCCATCACGGACCTGCAGGCGGCCATCCATCAGGTGGGGGCCGTCTTTGTGTCGGCCTTCACCCACGACGGTTGGGATGAGGTCCCCAACAAGGCCAAATCGCCCACCGGGCACGCGAGCGTGCCGGTGATCCCCTTTGACGGGCGTCCCTCGGAAGACCGTGGCCACGCCTTTGCCATCGTGGGCTTCAATGTCCAGGGCTTCATCATCCAGAACTCATGGGGCAAGGGCTGGGGCATGGGTGGCTTTGCTGTGCTGACCTACGCCGACTGGCTGGCCAATGCCATGGACGCCTGGGTGGTGGCCCTGGGGGTGCCTGGCGTGGTCTCCGGCAAGGCCGGCGTGTCGTCCATCGGCGCGGCGGCGCTGGCAGGCCGCGACACCAGTCGCTGGTGGAGCGAGCGTCAGGCCTACGAGCACAGCATCGTGCTGGGCAACGACGGCCGCGTCAAGCGTTATGTCACCGAAGACGAGCTCAGCCGCACCTTGCTGCATCAGGCTGCCGGCATGCCTGACCAGTGGTTCCGCTGCAACCCAGCCCAGAAAAAGAAGCGCCTGGTGATCTACGCACACGGCGGCTTGAATGGCGAGGGTGCGGCGGTCAATCGGGCCCGAGCCATGGGCCGCTACTTCCTGGGCAACGACTGCTACCCCTTGTTCCTGGTCTGGAAGACCGGCCTGCTGGAGACCATTGGCAACATCATCGCCGATGGTCGAGCCAAGGCGCCTGCTCAGGCGGGCGGCTTGCTGGAGAAGTTCACCGAGAAAACGGACCTGCTGCTGGAACAAAACGTCGGGCGCCCCCTGGTGCGACCTGTGTGGAGCGAGATGAAGGAGAACGCCGAACTGGCATTCTCCAGCAGCCGTGGGGGCGACCTGCTGGTGACGGCCCTGCAAAAGCTGATCGCCACCTGGGGTGACCAGTTGGAGATTCACCTCGTGGGGCACTCGGCAGGTTCGATCATCCTGGGACACATGGTCTCTTTGATGGCGCAGCGGGGCTTGGCCGATCGGGTCAACAGCGTGCACCTGCTGGCGCCGGCCTGCACGGTTCAGTTTGCGAACCGCCATTACGCGCCCCAGACCGAGCTGATGAAGAACCTGCACGTCAGCTTGCTGTCCGATGAGGTGGAGCGGGCCGACAACACGGCCTTTGCGTACCAGAAGTCCTTGCTGTACTTTGTCTCCAACGCGTTGGAGACGGACCTGCGCACGCCCATCCTCGGGCTGGAGAACGTGTTCAAGCCCGACTACACCGGTTGGGACGGTGCCTCCAGCACCGGAGAGGCCTTGCGCAACTGGCGCCGCGCCGCGGCCGATGCGGGCCTGGTCAAGCGCTTGACAGTGATCGAGGATCGCAAGGTGACCGCAGCGTTGCCGGCACACCAGATCCGCGCCGCTCACGGCACGTTCGACAACGACCTCCAGGTGATGAGCAAAACCATCGAGCGGATCATCGGCCACGTGCCCAAGACGGTGGTCGACGACCTGCGGGGGTTTTGATCAGGGGCTTTGGGGGCTCTCGGGCGGCTTGGCAAAGTCCTCGGCAAAGCGAGGTTGGCTCAGTTGCCCAAGGGATCGGCCCTCGGTGCCCTTGGCCTGACGCAGGGCCTGCACCAGCTGCAAGGCGGTCTGGTCGGTCGGTGGCAGGTCCACATCCGTGTGGGCCAGCGGTGTCACGCGTGAGCCCCAGCGGATCAGGTGCGAGCACCAGGTCAGCCCGGCGCCAAAGGCCGGCAACAGGATCAGGTCATTGGGTTTGACCACACCGGTCTCGGCGGCCTCCACCAACGCCACGGCGACGGTGGCCGCCGACATGTTGCCGTACTTGTGCACGGTCAGGAACACCTTGTCCATGCTGGCACCGGCCCGTTTGGCCACGGCCTCGATGATGCGCAGGTTGGCCTGGTGGGGGACCACCAGGTTCACGTCATCGATCGTGACGCCACACTTGTCCATCACCTGGCTGGACGCCAGGCCCATGCCTTGCACGGCGCGCTTGAAGATGTCCTGCCCGTCAAAGTCCCAGTGGTTGTCACCCAGCATCGCACCCAGGTTGGCGTAGTTGGCGCCAATGCCTCGCAGGCGCAGCGACTGGCGGGCATCGCCATAGCAACCCAGGGATTCGCCCAGCACGCCCTCGGGGGCGTCGGTGGCCTGCAGCACCACGGCGCCGGCGCCATCGCCAAACAGCACGCACACGCCACGGTTTTCCCAGTCCATCACGCGCGAGACCACCTCAACCCCGATGACCAGGGCATTGCGCACCACACCTGTCTTGATCATGGCGGTGGCCGCGGTCAGCGCGTACATGAAGCTGGTGCAGGCGGTGTTGACGTCAAAGCAGGCCGCGTTGTGGGCGCCCAGCATGACTTGAACGCCCGACGCCTCGTTGGGCACCCCTTCGTCACCGGTGCAGGTGCCGTAGACGATCAGGTCGATGTCTTCGGCCTTGAGCCCGGCGCAGGCCAGCGCCCGCTGTGCGGCCACATGGGCCAGTTGGTTGCCCGTGACGTGCGAGATCCGGCGTTCACGCATGCCGGTGCGCTGGACGATCCACTCATCGCTGGTGTCGATGAAGGTGGACAGGTCCTGGTTGGTCAGAACGGCAGGAGGCAAACATTTGCCCCAACCGGTGATTGCCGCATATTGCATGGCTGCTGCTACGTCCGAGAGTTCAACAAGGGATTGTCGCACCAAGAAAAAAGGCAGCTTGCGCTGCCTTTGGCTCAGGGTGAGGAGGAGATCACATGCCGGCGTAGTTGGGGCCACCACCGCCTTCAGGCGTGACCCAGACGATGTTCTGGGTGGGGTCCTTGATGTCGCAGGTCTTGCAGTGCACGCAGTTCTGGGCATTGATCTGCAGGCGATCGGTGTTGTCTTCGTTCTTGACGAACTCGTACACGCCAGCCGGGCAGTAACGCGACTCGGGGCCTGCGTACTTGGCCAGGTTCACGTTCACGGGCACCGAGGCATCCTTGAGCGTCAGGTGAGCAGGCTGGTGCTCTTCGTGGTTGGTGTTGGAGACAAACACCGAGCTCAGGCGATCGAACGTGATCTTGCCGTCGGGCTTGGGATAGTCGATCTTGGCGCACTCGGACGCGGGCTTGAGGAAGGTGTGATCCGCAGCAGGGTTCTGGAGGGTCCAGGGTGGGGTCTTGATGCCCAGCTTGGGCAGCAGCCAGTGCTCGACACCGGTCATGATCATGCCGACGTACATGCCCTTCTTGAACCAGGGCTTGAAGTTGCTGGCGCCGGCCAGCTCTTCGTGCAGCCAGCTCTTCTCGAAAGCCTCGGGGTAGGCGGTCAGCACGTCAGCTTGGCGGCCTGCGTTCAGGGCGTCAAACAAGGCATCAGCGCACAGCATGCCGGACTTGATGGCCGCGTGGCTGCCCTTGATGCGCGAGGCGTTCATGTAGCCCGCGTCGCAGCCGATCAGGGCGCCACCGGGGAACACGGTTTTGGGCAGGCTGGGCAGGCTGCCGTTGTTGATGGCGCGTGCGCCGTAGCTGATGCGCTTGGCGCCTTCGAGGTACTGCTTGATGCTGGGGTGGGTCTTCCAGCGCTGCATTTCTTCAAAGGGGCTCAGCCAAGGGTTCTTGTAGTCCAGGCCGACCACAAAGCCCAGCGTGACCTTGTTGTCTTCCAGGTGGTACAGGAAGCCGCCACCGAAGGTTTCGGTGTCCATGGGCCAGCCGGCGGTGTGAACCACCAGGCCTGGCTTGGCCTTGGCCGGATCGATTTCCCACAGTTCCTTGATGCCGATGCCAAAGCTCTGAGGGGCCTTGCCGTCAGACAGCTTGAAGTTGGCAATCAGTTGCTTGCCCAGGTGGCCGCGAGCGCCTTCCGCAAAGATGGTGTACTTGCCCAGCAACTCCATGCCCAACTGGAAGTTGTCGGTCGGTTCGCCCGATTTGTCGATGCCCAGGTTGCCAGTGGCCACGCCCTTGACGGAGCCGTCGTCGTTGTAGAGCACTTCCGCGGCAGAAAAGCCAGGGAAGATCTCCACGCCCAAGGCCTCGGCTTGCTGACCCAGCCAGCGGGTCACATTGCCCAGGCTGATGACGTAGTTGCCTTCGTTGTGGAAGTTGTTGGGCACCAGTGCGGCAGGCGTCTTGAAGCCGGCCGTCTCGTTGTTGAGGAACCAGACCTCGTCAGACGTGACGGGCTGGTTCAGGGGCGCGCCCAGCTCTTTCCAGTTAGGAAACAGTTCGGTGATCGAGCGTGGGTCCATCACGGCGCCCGACAGGATGTGCGCGCCGGGCTCGGAGCCCTTTTCCAGCACGACGACGGAGATTTCCTTGCCTGCCTTCTCGGCTTGTTGCTTCAAGCGGATGGCGGTGGACAGGCCACCGGGGCCGCCGCCGACGATCACGACGTCATATTCCATCGACTCGCGGGGGCCGAACTGGGCAAGGATTTCCTGGGGCGTCATCGTGTGTCCTTCGGGGAAAGAATTCAGTGGGGCGCTTGGGCAGCGCTTTGGCAAAGTCGGCGATTGTAATTCGCCGATGGCCTCGCGTTGAGGCGCGATTCTGGCAGAAAAAAGCACGACCGTTCTAAATACTTTACAAACGATTGAAATTCCGCCACAACGGGCCTGGAAAGAGGGCGTCCAACCCGGCATTTCACAACATGGCCTCCAGGGGCCTTCGTGCTAAGGTCAACTCCGGAAATCAACGACAACGAAGACACCCCATGAGCTACACCATTGACCTTTCCGGCCGCGTGGCCCTGATCACCGGCGCCTCCAGCGGCCTGGGCAAGCAGTTCGCGCTGACCCTGGCGGAAGCGGGCGCTGCGGTGGTCCTGGCGGGCCGCCGGATCGAGCGACTCAAGAGTCTGCGCGCCGAGATCGAAGCGGCCGGCGGCGACGCGCACCTGGTCGGCATGGACGTGACCGAGGTCGACAGCATCCGCGCGGCCGTGGCCCACGCCGAGACCGAGGTCGGCCCCATCGACATCCTGATCAACAACTCGGGCGTGAGCACCACCGAGCGCCTGGTCGATGTCACGGAAGAAACCTACGACTACGTGTTTGACACCAACACGCGGGGATCGTTCTTTGTGGCGCAAGAAGTGGCCAAGCGCATGCTGGCCCGCGCCAAGGGATCAGCGCCAGGCACCTTCACGGGGGGGCGCATCGTGAACATCGCATCGGCCGCCGGCCTGCGCACCATGCCGCAGATTGGTGTGTACTGCATGAGCAAGGCCGCGGTGGTGCACATGACCAAGGTCATGGCGGCCGAGTGGGGGCGTTTCGGCATCACGACCAACGCGATCTGTCCGGGCTACATCGACACCGAGATCAACCACCACCACTGGCAGTCCGAAGGCGGCAAGAAGCTGATCAGCATGCTGCCGCGCAAGCGCGTGGGCCAGCCGCAAGACCTGGACGCGGTGCTGATGATGCTGGCCAGCGACCAGTCGCATTTCGTGAACGGGGCCGTGATCGCGGCCGACGACGGTTTCGCGGTCTGAGGAGAAACGATGCGTCTGGAATTGCCCGAACACAAGAAGCTGGTGCACCAGATGGTGATCCCCATCCGCTGGGGTGACATGGACGCCATGGGCCATGTCAACAACACGGTGTATTTCCG
>JACCDH011808860.1_pt1 | contig 11323 bp, 9 predicted proteins | sample 7442481 | NCBI WGS metagenome assembly JACCDH01 (sample SAMN15323433, study PRJNA562643) | freshwater metagenome | isolation source: river surface water | place: USA:Blue River Watershed | collected 2017-08-15 | reverse complement strand
CCAGCCAAACATTATCTTCGATTATTACAGGGCTTGAATGCCCGCTTCTATAATCTTCAGGGTGCCAATCTGAATCCATAATAAATGTGTTAGCACCACATTTAACATTATCTCCAATTGAAATAGATTTAAAAGCACTGATTGAAGTACCTGAAAAACCACAATTATTACCTATTTTAATGATTGCATAATTAGTATGTGTACTTAAAATGCATTTTCTATTAATTCCAATTAAATTTTTACCATTAGTATTAGACAAAAAAATACAATTTCCACCAATCGAAATTATTGATTTTTTTCTTCTACTAATAATTGGAACACCTTCAAATAAAATATTATTTGAAGAAAGTAATACTCCACAAAAATATTTAAAATAATAATAACTATAGAAGGAAGAAAGCCTTAACAAGATTATCGAAATGCAAAATTTAAAATAACTAAAAACTCTGAAAAAAAAATCCATGCTAAATTCTTACAATATGAAATGACCTATGGAAATTAAAAAAGTAAGTATTAGGCTTCACTAACTTGGACTTGGATTTACTAAATAACAAGACTTTTAACTATTGAAAGACAAAATGTTTTTATAACAATTCAATATACCAAAAATAATATTTTCACTATTATGCCTTTTTAGAGCGATCGCTCTACCTTCAATTGACATTTTAAATAAAGAATCAGGTGATTCGGACACCGATTTAATTAAAGAAGCAGTATAATATGGATCGTTTGGAGGCACCAAAAGCCCATCAACCTTATTATTAACCAATGATTGAATACCCCCTACATTTGTAGAAATCACAGGAATTCCCATTAATTGAGCTTCACATAAACTATTCGGACTATTATCTAAATATGTCAGATGAACATAAAGTGTACTTAATTTTAAAATATTTACAATTTCTGTAGAATCAAGTATACCTCTAATATTTATATTCAATTCGTTAAAATTAAATTTGTATTTCTTTTTAAAAAAATGCACCGAAGTGCTATTTTCATTAACACCTATAATATTCCATTCAAAAAATACATTTTCCTTCTTTAGAATTTTTGCTGTCTTGATAATAACGTCTAAGCCTTTATATAAAGTATTAGAAATAGTAGAAGTAATCACTAATTTATCTTTATAAACAAAAGAATTTTCTGGAAGATAAAATTGACTTCTTAATAATTCATTGACTTCAAAATATTTGGAATTAGGAGATAATAAATTAGTTATATTCCTATCCCAATCAGTACGCCCCATGAAATATCGAATATTTTTTAAAAACAAATATTCTCTTTCTGCTTTCATTTCTAAATCTTTATTAAAATGCCAAAAGCTACCACCTTTCAAAAAATTTAAAAAATTAGAAAAAATCAAATCCTTATAGCTCGTATTATAGGGCAAATTTCCGTTTATATATGCTGATAAAATTCCTTGAATATGAACAACACAAGGAATGTTTAGCTTGTTAAAAACAGAAAAACCAAAAATACTCTCCAAGCCAAAAACATGGATAATATCAGGCCGGAAACTCTCTATAATTTTATTCATTTCAATTAAGGTTCCACTATCACCTGAAATTTTTATCCATCTATTGAGTATTTTATTGAATTTATTTATGGCCGGTTTTTGAATTGGAAAATAAGTTATTTTATTATCTACCAAAGCTAAACAATCTGTATTATGCAAAAAAGAAACACCCATTTCAGAAATTTCCTCACTCTTACTTAATGCTTCAATTATACTTCCAATCCACCCACCCCCGAAACTATAGGTAGACTCTTTCTTATAATTATAAGACTCTTCAGAAAAAAATAGAATTCTCAATGTTTTATTAATTGTTTGATTTGAGAATTAGAAAGAGATCTCCATTTAGTTGATTGACAAACAAAAAAACAAATCCATAAACACAAATACTCTAAACCAAAATTAGGAACTCCAAAAGGTATTAAATAAATAACATGACAAAAAACAAAAATTGCAGTTGCTTTAGTAAATCTATTTCTAGTCTTATAAAAACCTAAATAAGCAGAATAAGATAACAAAAACACATATAGTGTTAAATATATCAAACCTCCTTTTAAGATTAAATAAAGATATCCTGTTTCATGAGTATTTCGAAGACCATCGAAAGCGTAATGGCTATAAGCGCCATCTATTCCTTTGCCCAATAACCATGCATTTTCCTTGGATAAATAATTAATTAAGGTAAAATCTACATCAGATCTTGTATCATCGGTTAATCTATCAAAAATTAAGAAATCAGAAAACTTATCTTGTAATACATAAATAGTAATTAAAGATAAAACAAGCATAAAAATCATTTTTAATAATTGATTTTTATTTCCTGTTTGATAAAAATAGAGATAAAGTCCACCCAAAAAATATAAAACAGACATGAACAAAAAAGACCTTCTACCCAAAAAAGCCAATAAAAAAAAGAGAAAAAAAACGACCACAATTGACATTCTTTTATACAATATTGGTACAAACTCGTAACATAAAAATGTTAAACTTGAAATACTAAACCAGTAATAATATTTCTCTGCAATAGCTGGTATACTCATTTCTCCATCATTACCGGAAGATATACTTGCCTCAAATGAATCTTTCAAATAACTTAAACTCAATATGAAATAAATTATTCCAATTAGAGAACTAATAAAAATTGTCTTAAATAAAAATTTCAAAGAGTTTTGATCTAAAACAAAAAATACAATTGATGGCAAGAGAAAAGAATAAATTCCATACGGATAATATGGATGATAACTTAAAACCGTATAACTCTCTCCCAAAATTAATGGTCTGATAATTATGTTTACTATTATTCCTAAATACAATATAAAAATACTTTTAATATTCGCATTTAGATTTAGACTTACTTTTTCTCCATTTTTATTTCCTATAAATGATATGCCAATAAATAGAAATCCTGTAAATACTGTAATAATTTGAAAAGGCGGGTAAATTAAAAAGATAACTTCTCTTAATCCAACCAATAATACCCCTGTAAAAATGAACAAAAATCTTAGATTCTGCTTTTTCCTAAAAACCATTAAAAAAATATAGTGTCATTCAGTAATTAATTAACGTTAAAAATCAAAGTATAACAGAATGACAATTAATTAAAAAAAAGTAGTCAACTACTAATTAATTAGTTAAAAATTTAGGCTTTCAATTTTTCGTAGACGATTAGAATTGTGTGGCCAATTATTGAATCTTTATTATCATTTATTTTCAATTTCAATCTTTTATATTTTCCTGTTAATCTATCAAATTTCCGAACCATAAAATTGTAAATCTCGTTGGATGAGTTATATCTAATAGAAGAAAGATAGTTGTCTACATGATATTCGTTCAACGTTTCTAAATGTACATTAAGAACCTTAAGAGGGAAAAAATCGGTAAGTGCTTTTAGAGAATCTTCAGTCCATAAACCCATATGATGCGGAGGCATGTTAAGTGGCGCCTCCAAGGATTGTAAAAAAGAATTATTGTTAGGAACGCTTATTATTAATTTTCCACCAGGTTTCAAACATTTAATATTACCGTCTATAAAACTTTTAATTTCAGCAATATGTTCAAGTACTTGAAACGAACATACAATATCAAACTCATTTTGATGATTAATGGAATACTCCTCAACATTGGCGTTGATTATTTGCCACGACTCATTTTGAATTTGAGTACTTTCGTTTAGTTCAAGTCCTATTGAATTATTCAACGAGTACATCTCATTTATCCGTTTTAAAAAAGCACCATTTGCGCACCCAACTTCTAATAAATTCATTCCGCTTCGTATATAACTCTTAGCAATTTCATGCTCCCATTTCCAAGGCATATAATACCAATCAAAATTCTGAAAATGTTGATAAAATAAATTACCTCCTCCCATATTAAATGGATAATAAAATTTATATCCAGTTTGATTACACTGAAATATAGAAACCTCAGTTAGACTATTAAAATTCTCAGAGACATTAATTTCAAAAGACTTATACAATTTAATAATGTCTTTTACATTAATTTTTCTAATTAATGTAACATCGTCAGATAAAGTGATTGGAGACAATATTTTATTCATAAAGAGAGAGAATGAGGGGAGGGATGTTTATTTATGGTGAGGTTATTTATTCCATACACCTTTTGCTTTACTATTTACTATTTTTTGATATTGAATAGGACTAAGAATTAAACTAGGCAGGAAACAAACTATAGTTGAAATTATTACTCCATTGGGGCCGAAATCAAAATATTTACTAAAAAGTACAGAGAGTGGTATATTTAAAATTGCAGATAATGCACTTTGAATTGCTTGAAGCCTAATTTTTCCAATTCCATTTAAAAAAATAGTGTAAGGTGCAACTAAAATTGTCGAAGCAAAAAAAACACCCATCAAACCGGTTAAAGAATGATTTACAATGACTCTATTTCCAAACCAAATTTCATAAATGAAGTCAGAAAACAAAAACAAGATGAAAATAATACCAACAAATAAATAACTTATTTTTTGAAGATTTTTTAAACTTTTTTTTATCCAATCGAAATCTGAAAGATTATATGCCTCAGTTATGCTAGACCAAAAAGGTGATAAAATTATGGAAAATAGCATAGAAGCAATTGCCATATATTTATACGCGAGATTATAAGACACAACTTCTTTAGGAGAAAACAAATAAGAAATAATAAAATTATCTGTAGAGTACAATATTATGCCAGATAATTGAATAACTAAAAACAAAGTACTCAAACCATAAATATCTTTCAAATATTTTTTATTTATTGAATTATAAGATGGTGTGTAAGCTTTGAAAACACCATTAAACGCAATCAAATTCACAATGAAAAGAATGGCAACTGGCAAACCGGAATATAAAACACCAAAAACAACTAATGATCTATACTTAAAATTTGAAATAATCCAAAGCAAAATCAGTGCACCAAACTGAGTGTAAAAATTCACCTTTCCAACTACAGAATTATTTTGATTAGCTGAATAAATATTAGTAATTAAACTAGCTACTAATTGTAGGCAAAATAAACTGAATACAATTGGCATGAGCAAATTTAAATCATTCTTTGTACTGGAATGGGCATTAAAAACTTCAGACCAGTTCACAAAAAAATTTAATAAAAAAAATAATAATATTAATCCAAAACATATTAAACCCAAAGTAAAGTAAGCAGTGCTAACTATTCCTTTTATATCACCCAAATTATTCTTAGCCTTAGATTCAGCAAATTTGTTTCTTAACCCATTACCAATCCCAATATCAAAAAAAGTAAACCAAGCGATAAAAGAACTTAATGTTAACCAAATACCGTATTTATTAAGATCTAAATAGTTCATAGTCAATGGTATTACCAAAAAACTAGCCAACAAACTTCCTCCTTTAAACAATAATGATAAAAAAACTTGACTTGTTATTCGAATTGAACGAATGCTTTGAATCCCAAGAAACGAATAAATTATATCTACAATCCTGTTCAATTTATAAAAATTTAAACTGCATTTAATCTTATAACTTATAGGGCAAAACCAAAGAAAAAATATAAACTTTAATAAAATAATGAAAACTGTTATGCAACATCACAAAAAATAAAATATAAGAGCTTAAATTAACCGAGAATTTATATTGCTTAAACGTTCATAAACATTCTTTACATCTTGACTCTGGTGCCGAGGAACAACTAAAATGGCATCCGCTGTCTCCACGACAATTAAATTATCGACACCAATTATCTCAACATGCTTTTTCGTTTGACTAATCACAAAATTCGAATTTGCCACTTCATCTTTCGATACTATTCGATCTTGATAATCCCACATGGCATCAAAAGACCCCAAATCTGACCACGCCATTTCGGCCGCAACAACTTGCAAGCGTCTACTCTTTTCCATGACGGCATAATCAATACTCTTGGAAGGAATTTGCTTCATGTATGCCGCTGGAATAACTTGATCAACTTGTTCATTCCAAGCTTCCTTGGATGCATGCAAGATTTCCGGCTCATAAGTCTCTAATTCAGACAAAAACACGCCCACTTGAAAACAAAATATTCCCGCATTCCATAAATAGTCACCAGATTCAAAAAATTGAGAGGCAGTTTCCAATGTTGGCTTCTCTCGAAAGGAAAGTACCTCATTACCCTTGTATTGAATATATCCATAGCCCGTTTCAGGGTAATTTGGTTGAACACCAATGGTAACGATAAAACCCTTGCATGCCAACTGGTAGGCCTTGTTTACCGCCTGAAGGTAAGCTTTCTCATCCCCGATCATATGATCGGAAGGACAAACCAAAACGATATCCGTTGGATTTAGCCCCAGACAAGCTAAACATATCGCTGCAGCTGTATTTCTCGGTTCAGACTCTGTAATGTAATTCACCTGATCCATACCTTTGGATTCAAAAATTTGTTTTGATAAATGAATTGTTGATTGATTACCAACTATAAGGGTGCGATTTGTAAGCAATTGATTCCTATCAACAGTGAGCTCAAACAATGATTTCCCATCAAAAAGTTTTAGATATTGTTTTGGACAAGATTTTCTTGACAGGGGCCATAAACGACTACCTACTCCACCTGACAACAAAATATTTACGATTTCCATGCTAAGACTTTTTCGAACCGGTTAATTTCGCCCAAATAGATCGCTTCTTGACTTTATCTTCAGCATAATAGCCATAACCGTAGCCATAACCGTAGCCATAACCATATCCATAACCGTAGCCGTAACCCTTTCCATACATTTTCAAGCCACGTGGCTTGAGTCCGTTGTAGACTAAATTCAGTTGATTGAATTTTTTGGCAACAAAGAGTTGTTGGATAAAATCTAAGTAATTTTTAGTCGTGTAATTATGGCGCAACACATACATCGTTGCCTGCGCGTGATGTGCAAGTACCTGCGAATCCGTAACCAAAGAGATTGGTGCCGTATCCATGACAATGTAATCAAAGCGCTTTTTTAACTCCTCCATCATTGACTGAAATGCATCTGATCCTAATAATTCTGTCGGATTAGGGGGAATAGCACCGGCCGACATCAAAAATAGATGATCAGATTGAGGAACAGACTGAATAATATCATCTAAAGAAGCCAAATCAATTAAGTAATCTGTCACACCGCTCCCCTTCGCCAACCCGAAATATTGACGAACTTTAGGTTTACGTAAATCCAATTCCATGATCAGAACTGACCTCCCTGTAAGGGCTATCGTGGCTGCAATATTTCCAGCAACAAAAGACTTTCCCTCACCCGATATAGAAGAAGTAACTTGGAGTACATTTCCTTTCGCTTGATTCAAACCTAAATAGGCTAAGTTCGTTCGAAGCATACGAAACTGTTCTGCCAAAATAGTTCTTTTTCCATCCTTCACCACAATATGTTCTTCCGCTTCTCCTTGAGCTAATTCTCCTAGTATCGGAGCTTGAACACGTCGCTCAATATCCCCTCGAAATAATACTTTCGGATTATATGTTTCCTTGAACAAAACATATAAAACCCCTAAACCAATTCCTATGACAAGGCTAATCAAATAAATGATATTGCGCTTAGGCTTAATAGGCGAGGCTGAAACGATCGCGGGTTCTACTACCCGACTGTCTGCAATGGCTGAAGCCGAGGATAAAGCTGATTCCTCTCTTTTCTGTAATAAAAAAGTATAAATAGTATTCTTAATAGCTTGCTGCCGACTAATCTCAACTAAAGCTTTTTCTTTAGAAGGAATCTCCACAAGCATGGCATTACTTTCCTTCAGCTTGTTTTGCAAGTTGGCCTGCGCGGTAACCAAATTCTTTCTAATATTTCCAATATTGTCCAATATCGAAGGTTTCAACGACGCAATCTCTTCGCGCAATTGTGCCTGCAAATCTGACTGACCACCCGTTACTTTGGAAATTCGGGATAACTGCAATTCAGCTTCATAGAGTTTCCCTAACAATTGCACCAGTGTCGCGTCATTTATGCCCATCAAAGATGGAACGACAGCCGTACTCGGCTTTTTGGCAGTTACATACTGCTCAATGTCCTTAAGTACAGATAACTGAATACCTATTTCGGATAACTTCTCATCGTGCTCTCTTACGGATTCTAAGAACAATTTCCCTTGTTCCCCAATATTCACAATCCCCTCTCGTGTCTTATAATTCTTAATATTTTCCTCAACCTGACCTAATTCATCTGAAACAATTCCTAAACGGCTTTCAACAAAACGTAAAGTATTTTTAGCCACTAAATTTTTATCCTCAATGGCAAACTCGTCATATACCTTAAATAACTGATTAATCACATCGCGCCCTTTATCGGGAACAATCGTCTCCATACTCAAGTAAATAACGGTTGACTTTTTGGTACTTGCTTCCGCCTTTAAACTTCCTAGCAATTGTGCCGCAACATCTGACACGGCATGTGTACGAAACAAAACAGTGTATGGACGAGGCAAACCTTTTGCAGGCTTAAAGGAGGGATTTAATGATACAAAAAAATACTGCCCATTTAAATAAAGTCTAGATCCCAAGGGATACGTTTTACCTTGAATCGTAAAACGCTTTCGTAAAAAATCTATTTCAATAGGTAATTCAGCTTTTGTTGAAATTACTGAGTCTTTTTGCAAAGCAATAATTTGTAAAGGAGCTTGATTTCCATACAACTCGCGGTCCAAGATATTACCTATGTGCGTTTGCGTTGTATATAGATTTAAGTCACGAACTACTTGCTCCATCAAGGGACTTGATTGAATGATTTCAATCTCATTATCAACTACTTTCTTGTCACCAAATATATCAAGTGCATCGAGCATTTGGGCAGCTCCAGCACCATTTTTATCGTCTTTAACAAGCAATTTCGCATTCACTTGAAAAACCGGTGCGGTGTAACGTAAATAATAAAAAGCACCTAAGCCACTTAACAAAAGACTCAGAATAAATACAGGCCAAAAAGGAATGTAAGTTTGCGCAATCTGCGTAAACAAATTTCCGTTTTGCGATTGATCTATTTGAAACGAATCATCAAATTCTGATTGCATGTAATATTATTTAAAGAAATTATTAATGACAAGCACGAGCAGAGTCGCACTACTTAGAATTGCTGGAAGGTAAACAGAGGTTTCACTACCTAAATAAGATTTAGCTTTGTTCGGTTCAATGTAAACTACATCATTGCTTTGTAGATAAAAATGTGGGGATTTAAATAAATCCATCTTGTTTAAATTGACACGATGAAATTCTTTCTTTCCTTCATTTTCATGAATAATCAAAACATTGTTCCGATTACCATAAGCCGTTAGATCACCAGCCATCCCTAAAGCCTCAATCACCGAAATACGCTCATTGCTTACATTAAAAGTCATAGGTCTCGCAACTTCACCCAAGACGCTTACGCGATAATTCATAAAGCGAATACTAACAACTGGATCTTTTAAATAGGGAATAAGTGCTATTTGGATAGAGTCCGTTAACTGAGATTTTGTCAGTCCTTTTACTTGCATCTTACCTATTTTAGGCAATTGAATGCTACCTTGATTGTCAACCAGCAAACCAGGCGTAACACTTTGAGTCATGAAATTTGCACCTGCAGCATTGTTTGCAGGTACAGCATTCACACTATTAAATAATGCCGAACTCTGAGGATCAGAGCTGCTTACGCCAACAAACAATATATCACCAATTTGAATTTTAGGCTCGAATGCATACTGAGCCAACGTAAGTGTGGTGTCTTGCTGGCCTTTAAAATAGGCCAATTCACGATTTAAACCACAAGATCCTAATAAGAATGCGAAAGACGCAAATAGGATAGCATTTTTAAGCTTCATGATTATACAGTAGAAAGATAATGATTAGCACGGCTTCGCCGCCTTGAGTCACATGTCGGGGATTTTGAAACAAATTCGTTTCGTGTGAGACAAGTAACTCAAACAATTGAGTCACAAAACAACCACAAACATCATCCCTTAACCATCAATAACCATCTTAACATAAATAACAGAGTTATTACCTAAAATCTTAACACCAAGCACTTTGGACCGTTAAATAAATAATTTTTTGTTATAACAGAATTAACGTTTTATCACATATATGACATATTAAATTGGGCACATTCAAAAGACGTAAAAATGTTCAACTACTAAATAAAATACTATGGAGTTAATTACGACTACCTTGTTATCGTTGGCCTTAGGATTAACGATTGGTATCAGTTTCAAAAGAATATACCGAAACCCAGAGGAGACCTATCCGAACAATGGAATGCACTCTGAACAAAATAAAATGAAGCATTTTAAGTCTCAAGTACTAATTCCATATTTTGATACGTTAGAATTACGATTCCTAAAAAGAATACTTCAGAATGACCAAAAGCAGCTTTCTGTCAATGAGGCAAACGAAATTTTACGCATTGAAAAGCTATCCAAAGAGAATCAGAGACAGCGACGTCATCTATTTTTGAAGGATTTAAATGTTAAACTGAAAATGATTTTTAAAATACCCGAATGCATAGAACGTTTATCAAACGAAAATGATCGTCGTTCTAAATATTATTGCCTACACAACCAAATCAAGAAAGAATCCATTGAGGAATTAATCAAAGAAGATTTAAACAAAGAGATTTAGACCGTTTAATAATGCTATTAAACCTGTTTAACTCAATTCACTCAATATTTAGATTTAAGAAATTCTCATATTCATTCTCTGATGCCACAAATATGACATTGCAAGCGTTATCTTACTATGTCAAATTTGTGGCATGGAATCAAGCAAAAATCAAATCAGCAGCAAAGTTGGAGCTAGCATTCGTGCCAAACGCTTGTCCAAAGGAATGACCATTGAAAGACTCGCCGCAGACGCGAACATGGAGTACACCCAACTCAGTAGAATCGAACTAGGACAGATCAATACAAGCTTATTTCAAGTATATAAAATTGCACAAGCACTAGATGTCAAAATGTGTGATCTTTTTCAAAATATCTAGCATAAAAAAAAAGCCTCCCTGAATCTCAGGGAGGCTTTAAACAATCCTAGTTCTAATTTTTTCTATGTTACAAAGGTACAAATTCGAAAATTTGCGTCCTTGCACACATCGAAATATTATGTCGCAATTTACAAAAAACTTAATATTTCTTACCTGACATTCCTCAGGACAGCTCCCAAATTATCAATTTAAATTCCTAATATTACCGCAAATTATCCTTGGCCTGACGCGTCAAAGATTACATGCATAAACTTAGTTCTAAAAACTTTTTTTGTTGGCTCGCCCTGCTTTGCCTTTTTGCCGCGTGCAAAAAAGAGGCATTACCTATTGCCCCAAATGTCGAAACCAAAGAGGCTATTAATCCACGT
>JACCDH011568091.1_pt1 | contig 11324 bp, 12 predicted proteins | sample 7442481 | NCBI WGS metagenome assembly JACCDH01 (sample SAMN15323433, study PRJNA562643) | freshwater metagenome | isolation source: river surface water | place: USA:Blue River Watershed | collected 2017-08-15 | reverse complement strand
TATTGAAGTACTAATCCATCTTGTTTAACTGCTTCTAAACATATATCTGGTGTGTGTTCTTTTACATATTTAAGAGCAAATCCATCTTGTTTAACTGCTTCTAAACAGATTTCTGGGGTTTGTTCTTTTACATATTTAAGAGCTGAACCATATTGTTTAACAGCTTCTGAACAGATTTCTGGAGTTTGTTCTTTTACATATATAAGAGCTCCTCCATATTGTTTAACAGCTTCTAAACATATCTCTGGAGTTTGTTCTTTTACAAATTGAAGTGCACATCCATTTTGTTGAATTGCTGCTAAACAGATTTCTGAAGTTTGTTCTTTTACATATTGAAGAGCAAATCCATATTGTTTAACTTCTGCTAATATATCCATTTTGAGTTGCTTGATATTCTGATGCGTGAATAAAAATAAACTGCACTACCTTTTACATTTCTAAAATAAGCTTCAATTTTGTCCAACATCCAATAGTATATTGACCAGATTTGCGGACGACGACATACTCTCTAATCCACTAAAATTGGAGAAGACTAGTAAGGTATCCCTAGTCTAAAATGAAAAAGAAGTGTACATAGAAAAGGTGTAAAATGGGAACTCGTAAAAATATTCGCACACCTAAAATAGATCCCACTAAAAGAACAGTTGCAGATTATATTCGTGACCTAGCAGGTGAAAACACAGAGAAATTTGTTGAATGGGCGAAAGAACATCAAAAACTCATAAGTCGTCCTCAAACTCCTGAACGTAGTGAAAAAGAAGCGAATCGCCTGTTTGAAATATGGAAAGTACAAAGCGCTAACAAGGAAAAATGGTTAACCAAACTTGGTAAAATTCCGGATTCATTCGAGGAAGACACTCTAACAATTGGCGGTTTGCACGCATATCTTACAACACTCCTGGCTCTCCATCCAGATATGGGGTCAGTCCATGTATACCATGAAGAATGTTGCGGTCAACGAGAATCTGGGTATGTGGAATTTGATGCAGAAGAGGACCGGCTGTGTATAACTTAATTAACCGGAATATATTTATATTCTAAAATAATTATCTCTTTTTCTCTAGCAAAGATTTTTTCCCTTGTTTTATAACATCATTTAACCACGAATCAAATTCAGGATCTGATTTTGGTTGTTCTCGTTCTGTAACTTCCTTTTCTTTTTGATGCTTATAAAATTCCAAATCACGAAATTCATTTTTCATAATACCCAATGTTTGTACAATGTATTTTAAATTCGAATAACAAACTGATATATCGCCGCAACCATTTAAACTATATTTACCTTGTGTAATTTCGTTATATCGTTTTCCTTGATTATATACATTATATAAATACTGAATATATATCTTACATAAATTATGCATATCTGATACATTATACTTTATATAACGTTGTTTATCAAAACCGCCTGTATGTGCATGAGCGGATAATATGCTATTATAATGACTTCGCAATGTTTCTGATGGTGTAGACAAATGTAATATATATTCTATACACTTTGCAACATACGGTTGTACTTCACGTGTATAATTAAATTCATACAATAATCCTGCAATATAAATATCAGAAGTATCTACAATACCAGAAGATGATATAGGATTAATAGTTGGTAATGAAGGAAATGCAGCCATATCATGAATATCGTAGGACATTAATTTTGGTATTTCAGTCAACGTTATATTATATATATCATATATCTTACAATTTTCACTATTTGTAAATTCATCGTAATTTATAGAATTCATAAATCGCTGTATTAATTCCATTTTTGATTCAAGCATTTTACCAATCATATCCATAAGTATAACATAACTATAAAGATAACTTATATAACGCATTAAATCGTTTGAAGATGAGGGAACGAATGTAAGTGCGTCAATTATCATAAGTTTTCTCATTTTATATGTGTCAATAGCGGTTGCGATTGTATTTTTATAATCCATTGTTTTTTCAGGTTCAAATGGTGTACGATAGAAAGCATCCATTTCTAAAGAAATGCGATTTTTATATATCAAATGTATACCAGAAATTGGTTGAACAAATATAGTATTTACACCAATAGAAATAGCATAAGCTGCAGCAATTCTATCTGCTGTACAAAAATATACAGGACCTCTCAATTTTTCAACCGTATTATCAGGAAAAGTATATAATCTATGATTATCCAATGTTGATAATGCTTGCAACCAGTCACCAGATCGTTTTCTTTGAAATGCTATACTTTTTATTTCAATAGAAGCTGTAGTATTAATAGTATGTTCCACGTTAGTGCAATTATTTGGATTATTTATTTGATGATTTAAATTAATCGTATTTCTAATACCATTAGATACAAATATAATTGTAGTTTCAGATACATAATCCAATATAAAATCATATTTACTACAAAATTTAGAATTTATGCGCATATCAAATAACCATTTTGGATATAGGATTTGTGCCTCATCTTTATCAGATACTATTATACCAGTTTTAAGATACGTATACTCTGATGATATAGCAGGATCGCATAAATTTTCTCTATTTTTTACAATATAGTATGCTTTATCATATTTTTCTAATATATCAAGTAATCCCGTGGAACCATTTGCATCACTTAATAACCCAAATATTGGATATCCGTCACATAATTCTTTATGTAATTCTTTTGCAGAAGATATATCTAATATATGTATATCATTAGACCTTCCAAAAAATATATCCCGTACGATACCATCAAAATTGTTTTTAAGTAAAAGATTGTCAATATTTAATACAAATCCGGGTAATCCATATTGTATTGTATTTTTATGCGTAATAGCAAGTGAACCAAAATTATGTATTGCGTCCGCAAAAGCAAGTGTACTATATGCTACGTCCATTTTATTTAAACCAAGAGAAAAATTGAAACCTACCTGAATCATAAATACCTTTTTGCCCAACTTTTCCTTTTTATTTCTTTTCCCGAAAATGTATTTCTGTTTTCCTTCGACGCAGCCCCTTCCTGAATCCAAGAAGATTTTCCTTCTGGATGTAGATGGAACTCTGATTCTTTCCAAATCGGGTCGTAAATGGGCAGATTCTGCCTCTGACTGGGTCTGGTCTCATCCTGAATTTCCCACATTCCTCCAGAACATCTCCAAAACCGCAGTTGTTGCTTTAGTCACCAACCAGTCACAGTGGTTCTCTGCAGGCTCCAAAGCAGAAAAAAAACTTGACTCCATTCTTGACGCGCTAGACGCAGCAAATGGCTGGAAACCCTGGTGTCTGGTGGCAACTGCAAAACCTAAACAAGATAATCTAGGGTTTCGAAAACCTGGCCGAGGTCTTTATGATCTTCTTTTGGTAGAACTAAGGTGGTCAGCATCTGATGTAGAGAGTCTTGAAATGTGTGGAGACGCAGTAGGAGCAGAGGACCCAAATCCTGCATATAGATGGGCAAATTCTGATCGTCTGTTTGCTGAAACAATTGGTGCCACCTTTCTTCGGCCTTGCGATCTGCCTTTGCTCAAACATGCTCCTATTCCTCTTTCAGATTCTGAAAAAGAAATAGTAATTCTTGTGGGAAATCCTGGTTCTGGTAAAAGTACACTAGGACGCCAATTTGCTGCAGCTGGATATACTCATGTCGAGCAGGACAAAACTAAAACGGCCGCTGCAACCCTAAAAGCAGTTCGTTCCTCTGCAAATTCCGTGATAGTCGATGCAACGCATGCAGGACGGAAACACAGAGCTCCATACATTGCTCTTGCGAAAGCGCGAGGCTGGTCTGTGAGAATTCTTTGGCTGATTCGAGACGGACGGCCTTGGAACGCCTTACGCACTGAAGGCAAAGTTCCAGAAATTGCCTATGCCGTGTACTCCAAATATTTTGAGGAACCCACAGAAGCCGAGTGTCCCTTTCTTTTATTCAACAAGTAAAAACCCACCTTTAATATTCACGCCTACATAACTGGCTTCCACATCCGAATGACACTCGGCATGATATACAGGCATTTTTGCCACATCAGGGTGCAGAACCATAAGTTTTGTGAGATATTCGTGCAATTCCCCGACAGTTACAACCGTATTGTTTTCCAGTTCAGGAATATCCTCAGGAAGGCGTTCTGACCAGTACGCCATATTCTTTACTTCTTCTTCCCACTGACTAATAATGTTTTTTGCGGTCAGTAAATTACTATCCTCTTTCCAATCGGCTCTGTCAATGCAACTATCGCGGTTATTGGCTTTTAACCACGCAAGACATTCTGCCGACCTTTCACCCAGAAGTTTTTCAACAAATTGTCGTGTCGTGGTATTCATTGGTAAATCCAATACCCTGATTGGTTTAGATGTTAATTAGGGGCTAAAAAATTATTCATAAGAATAAGTATGGTATGTCAATAGTGATTCCGTGTTCTATAGCAACCGGAATATTTAGTGTATTCCTTATATACCATGTATACATTGGATATTCATACAATGGAAATTACAAAGACAAATTATATTATTTCTATTCGTATCTTATTACAATGATACCATTAACCCTTTATTTGTTTATGATACTAAATGAATTAATTGTTGGATATCGAACAACGTTGGATTATTTCTACGTGGAATGGGTATTTACAACACCAATGATTCTCATAAATCTAGGACGACTCCTACAAATTCCATTCTCTCATTATAGCGTCATTATAGCGTTTGATATGACAATGGTATTAAGCGGGTACATATCATATATTTCCACGAACCCCGTCGTAATTTTCACTGCAATTGGGTATGGATGTGCATGTTTTTGTGGAATTTTTACATATTATTTGCGAAAACTAAAAGTATTTAATAAAAAAATACGAGAACATTCTTTACCACCCATATCTATTTATCGTGACTCGATTCGTTATCGTATTTATCGTGCTATAATTATAACAATAATATGTTCATGGATTTTATATCCGCTTGGACATATTTTATATAAACTAGGTATTACCGATTATAATCAAACTGTGATTATATATGTCTGTTTGGATATAGCAACCAAAGGTATTTTTACAAATATGATAATTGGACTGAAAGAAGTATATCGTATACCCTCATCCTATCTTGGACTCCTAACAAAAAAACTCTTTCAGGTTCATCCGTTGGAAATAAAACCCGCACATCATAAGTTGGACGAAATTCTCGGAATAAAAAAAGAAGTGAATGTTGATACGATAGTCCCGTCTGATGATAAATCGTCGAATGCATCGAATATATCGAATATCATACAAATTAATACAGAAAAATCAATTGATAGAGAATTAGAAGAAGCGATTGGCCTGCCAACTTTTTTTGTTCCTTCCAGAAAAGTATCTATTTACGGGTCAGACTTAGACTCTATTGCGGAGAATGGATTGGATTCATCTAATGTTTCGCAGGAATATAAAACTGGACTGCGTATAGAGGAATTATAGCATATGTGTAGGGGACTACTAGAATTGCAGGGTTTTGTAGCTTATCGACTCCTACATCTGCGTTCTGAGTATTAATCGGCTTATTTGCCTTCCCTAGTACAGGAGTTCCCCAAACCATCTTACAAATCAGCATAGCATTATCGTCATACTGTGTTTTCTGGGCATACGTCCTAGCCACACTTGCAGATTCGGAGCAATACGTCCCAACCCCGTAAAGACTACGTTTATTCAGAGAGATTTTAAATCCTTCTGATACAATTGACCACATCCCTGCCTCGGATGTCCCGTGAAATACGATTTTTTCGGAAACCTGTCCTCGTTTTGTCTGAATTTCCGCCTTGATTTTCTGAAATTCCTCCTCCAACCTAGGATTTTTCACCTTATCAATGCTAACAATGCACTCATCAGGGCATGTTTTGCGAATCAAATTCGCCACTTCATCGTACTCTTTGCTAGAACAACTGATGTACTCCAAAATAGAAGACGCCATTTTAGTCACGTGAAAACCACACTTACTAATTTAAACGCAGAACGGTCTTCAATTTTTACACGGACGTCCCCATGGAATTAAATTCTGAATTGTTTGTACTTTCCCAAAAGGAAGTGGCTGCGTATGGCGAAATGAATTTAGTGTACGGGTCCCTTACAACTCGTGGTCTACATACCCTGATACAAACACTGACTTCTCTGATTGATTCGGAAACCATTGAAGGATTTGACCTCGGATGTGGAGATGGAGAACTGATTTATCATTTACAAACGCTTCTAAGTGGGTCAAAATGGTACGGAGTGGAGATTGCTGAATCCCGTGTAAACAAACAGAAACGCCCCGTATTTATTTGGTGCGGAGATTTTTTAGAAGAATGCTTTCGTAACTACAATGTGCTTCATGCGGATAATTTATGTTTGGACGAAGGGACCGCTGAAAAACTGGAGGAAAAAATATGCAGGGAATTCACGGGAATCTATATTACCTACAGGACACCGTGCCATCTACCGCTACTCAAAAAATCCATACATCTATGTAGTGTATTGACTGAAACAACTTGGTGTAAGCACGTGATTCACTATTACCGTGTAGAGACCGGATAAAATTGAACACCCTACCACAATTATCCTGAGTATAGTGTTTTTATTGAAGATGGAGGTTGCGGAGGCCTACACACAAATTGCTGACGAATTTAGTCGAACTCGGTATTCCGTTTGGAGAGGAGTTAAGGAATATTTGGATGGACTGCCTGCCGGCGCATATGTTGCCGACGTTGGTTGCGGAAATGGCAAGAATATGCTGTACCGTCGAGACCTACAAATGGCAGGCGTTGATGTATGTGAGAAATTTCTCGCCATTTGTGAAAGTCGAGGGTTGACTGTACATCAAGGGTCTGTAACTTCAATTCCATTTGGCGATAACACATTTGACCACGCGATTTGTATTGCAGTCATACACCATCTTACAACAGTGGATGCGCGCCGATTGGCGATTCAAGAACTGGTGCGAATTCTGAAACCAGGAGGAACCGCATTAGTTTATGTATGGGCCTTTGAACAACCTGACACTTCCAGAAGAAAGTTTGCGTCACAAGATGAATGGATTCCTTTTCAAAATATTCTCCGATTTTATCATTTGTACACTGAAAATGAATTGGAGGCGGATATTTCTGCTGTATGTGCGGATGTATGTATACTCAAAAGTGTGTACGAGCTGGGAAATTGGTACGTAATTTTGCAAAAAAATCCCAAAAATTGAGAAAAACACGCCGCAACGATACAGTGGCATAACTTACAATGTCTTCTTTTGTCGCAATTTACCTGAACAATCCTACAAACTATGAAGTTCTCTACTTTAAGAGAAATGGGAAATTCATAGACCTACGTTCCAAGGATTATTTGAGAATTGGAACAAGCACTGATTTGAAAAATGCACCTTTCCGGAAGAGCATGACCCTATCCGAGGTGCGATTCTATCTCGATAACCTGAAATATCTGTTTCGCAAGGACACACATCCTTGTACCACTATGGAAATCATGTCTGGAATTTATCCAAGTGTGATTATTACTCCTGGTGAGTTTACTGACACTGTAATTGACAGCATTATGCATTCCCTAGAACTCTAAAGATAGCGTGCATCCATTTCTTTTTTCATGTCATTCATTAGAAATGGATGCACTTATGGATGCCGTAGTGCGGCATAGAGTAGAAGATGTACGTACTCTTCTACGTGCCGGTGTTAATCCAAATCAGCAAAACTATGCAGGGAATACACCTCTAATGGAACTTTTATTGCAAGGATATTCAGAATACGATTTAGAATACAAAGATTTCCGTGAACAACCGCGCCTACCTTACGAATATGAATCAAACAACGATACCCCTTCTCCCACTCTAAATGGACCACCGAAAAAGATAAAAACACCATTCGATGAATTGTTTGACATGTTATTGCCCCTAACAGATTTGTCGATAACAAATAATCATGAAGATACTGCACTTTTTTTAGCAATCGATAATCATCTTACCGAACAAATCGATGCTCTTCTTCTAGCAGGGGCGGATATCTCACACAAAAATTCGCATCATGAAACTGCGATTCACAAATTGGTTAATAAAGCCGGTGCAGATAGATATATTACCATATTACAATCTCTAACACGACATGCATCGCCCTCTCTAATAAATGCAAAAGATAAATCCGGCTATTCGGCATTGGATGGCTCGGTCGCCTATAATAATTATCGGTGCGCAGAACATCTGCTCTATAAAGGTGCTACCCTTACTGAGGCCGTTCTCGAAATGGTAAAAGAAATACAAGACGGGCCGCTTATAGAAGTCGTAGAACATTTACTTCATCGAGAGGATGTTCTACCCGATATGAAAGCGCACGATTTGGAAGTCTTATTTGGTGTAGAATTGGAAATTTGCGTAAAACTGACACCTGAATGTGCACAACTTCAAACAACAAAACGTATGAAATCCGCCATTTTTCAAGAAAAGGAATGGATTGAATTATTTACCATGTTTGCAAAATACATTTTAAAAAGGTCACCAAATGCCGAAAAAATGCTAAAACGATACGGATATATGTATGTATCTGGAGGTGAAAAATATGGAGCAAGCTATATCCTAAATCTTTCCACATTTGCGGTGGAAAAAATGCCAGATACACAAAAAATCGGCTACGATAAACCGTTTTTTACAATTGACCGAAGTGTTGTATGCGGGGATTTTAAACCTAAACCAGGATTTTATGACCACAAAAAAGACTACATGCCCGCAATTGAGGAGACCTTTCATATAGAGTTGGTTTCCCCCATTCATACAGATATCAACGAACTTAGAGAGTTATTGGAGTTCCTGGGAATGCAGAAACCCTCCTGTTTTGTCGCCAACGATACCGCAGGATTTCATGTGAATGTCTCCTTACGAAATAAGAAAACAGGAAAACCTATTCCTCTTACGAGTGATTATTTTACGCGAACATTTTTCCCCAGATACAAGGTGTGGGAAGCCGAAGTATATCCTAAAGTACGACCCGAAATAGATATGCCATATGCGAAATGTATTGGGGATACGGATGCAGAAAAATATCCGGCACTTTATCATGAAATCTGCAGATATAAGTATGTATCTCTCCATCGAAAAAAACCACGTGAGCTAGTCGAATTCCGATTGTTTGGTTCTTCCGCAAATATGTCAGATTTACTGAACTATACTCGAATGGCAACTGAATTAATGCGAGATACTTACTTAGAATGGTATTCCTTCTATAAACCAAGTCTTGAGAAAACAGCCGTAAACATTCTTAAAAAGGAACTCCAACTTCAGAAAAATCTCAGAACAATTCAGAGTCGTATTCGGACCCGTAAAACCAAAGGTCTTGTAAATAAAAGAGAAAGCATTCAGAAGACACTGAGAACTCTAGCCACCCTAAAAGAAAAAAATGCTCGTACTCGGCGAACTGTATTGAAACAAATATCGGCGCAAAGAACATCCGTCAGTGGAAAGTCCAAACGCTCTAAATCTCCTTCCCCAAAAACGAAGAAATCCAGCAAATAAGATTGCATTCAGATTTGGAATACTGTTTGCAATGAATATGCGGACAAAGAAGTTGTGTGGACATCAAATGTTCCTTGTGATCATCAATAAAATAGGTTGATTTTCCTGGAACTTCCAACAGATGTGCATTTACCCATGCTTTACTTCCTGGAACTGTATAGGCACGTTTTTCCTTCCTTTTGTATCCTTTCCGAAATACTAGAACTGCAAACAAAATCTGGCCCTTCTGAATTCGTTCTAAAAGTTCTGATTTGGTCTGATGGTGTTTTTCACCGTTCAGACCAACATATGAAATCGTGCAATAGGAGTGTCCTTCAGGAAGGGATTCAGAGAAAGGGAGAATGTCCAGAACGCCATGATAATCTAGACGAACCGATGTTGGCGGCAACGTTTTCAGAATCGCAATGGCTTCCTCTGGTTGGTCTATCCAATGACTGCCGGTGCATGTCAGAACTTCAATCATTGCATCCTAGACTTAACGTGCAGTATAGGTTTATATTTCCGCTAATAATTTCGGAAAGACCATAAAAATGAATGCTATGCAGACCGATGAATGAATTCACACCTAGTTATTCAAACATGCTTGAACTATCAGAGCTCATTTTACGATTGGGTGTCGCCATTCTTTGCGGATTTATTATTGGTCTGGAACGTCAAATTCACAAAGGTCTTGCGGGAATTCACACAAATGTTCTCGTATCCTCAGGAAGTTGTCTATTTATTTTCGTGGGACTTTGTCTGAATGACCAGAATAGTCCAGCGCGTGTTGCCTCTCAAATTGTTTCAGGAATTGGATTTCTTGGCGCCGGTGTAGTGATTAAGGAAGGAATGACTGTACGCGGAATTAATTCTGCTGCCACACTCTGGTGCTCTGCTGCAATCGGGTCACTCTGTGGAGGAGGAATGTTGGGAATTGGAGTCCTTTCCACTACGATTATCACTGCGGTTAATTCCATGATGCGTCATAAATGGATTAAACAGATTTACAAAAAAACGGCATACAATCTGGTAATTCAATGTACAATAGATAGTGTAAACGATGTTTTGCAGTACGTAGAATCCAAAAGTGCAAATATCCTCCTTAATAAATTCCAAGTCCACTATTTTGGTGGTTCCTGTGAAATTGGCGTCCACATTATTGATTTTGAAAATACGCTGAATAGTCGCAAGGTCTATGTTCAGGAATTGGCCCAAAAAGTATCAGGTATTCAAACATGTACCATCGAAATTGCCTAACTCTAATTATGGTTTTGCTGAGTATGCTCTGCGAAATGTACCATAATTTTCTCCCAAAATAGCAAAGGTAATTTCCTTAAAAACACCGCGATTCTCCTCTACCACCTGTCGGAAAAGTTCGGCAATATGTTCCACGGGTCCCTGAAATGCCCCACATCCGAGTGCAGAAAGTACCAGAGCGTCATTGCCATTTTCTGCCGCCACCTGAAACAGAATGCGGAGTTTTTTCAGAAGAGTTGCAGAATCCGCGGATTTTAGGAATCGCCGTTTGTCTGTGGAGCGTTCAGGTTTTCGCAGACCGGCGATAGCCACACAATCCAGTTTTACAGGTTCCGCAAGAAGTGCATATTGTTTGTCTCCTGAAGCACGATAGAATTCCACACCCTTGCTTACAATTGTTCTGAATTGGGGAAAGGGGTACCAGCGCCGATGCAGAAATTTGAAATAATTGCTTCGCCTGAAGAGTTCTTCCTCTTGGGCGGAAGCCCCTTTCCAAACACCTCCGCCTGGTTGATAATCCGATGCCATATTCAGCAGAAGAGGATTCAGACCTTTTTGTTTGAGCGCAATTGCCACATCCACACAGTCAGATTGATGCCTGGTTACTTTGATTTCTGGGTAGG
>JACCDH011288343.1_pt1 | contig 11325 bp, 12 predicted proteins | sample 7442481 | NCBI WGS metagenome assembly JACCDH01 (sample SAMN15323433, study PRJNA562643) | freshwater metagenome | isolation source: river surface water | place: USA:Blue River Watershed | collected 2017-08-15 | reverse complement strand
ATTCTTTTTTAAAGGCATAACGAAGAAATTAACCTTTAATATACTGAATATCAGCTTTATATAAAAATTTAAAAGAACTTAATTTATGTTTATTATGCCAATTTTTTAAAATTGTCGTGTACTAAAACAAATTATATAACAAAAGAATTATGATTCAACTTAAACATTTAATAAGTTAATTTATTCTTTAAAAAACCAAATATAGTTAATACTAGAAAATATCTTTGTTAAATTTGTGAAAAATTAAAAAATATGTCAAAGATAACTATCAAAGAAACACAAAACCCAAGCATTTTAAAATTTGAATTTGAAGATTCTATCACACTGAATGAAAGTTTTGAATTCAAAAATATTGATGAAACCAAAAATTCTCCATTGGCACAGCAATTATTTTACTTGCCATTCGTAAAAACAGTTTACATATCAGGAAATTTTATTGCTATCGAAAAATTCAGCATTGTAGAATGGGAAGATGTTAAAGACGCTGTGTCAGACCAAATCGAAACTTTTGTTACCAATTGGGGAATAATCATCACACCAACTGAAAATAAAAGTCAAAAACAACCTATAACCGTCTATGGTGAAAGCACACCAAATCCTGCTGCTTTAAAATTTGTAGTAAGCAGAATGTTGACAAAAACCCCTATTGAATTCAAAAATATTGATGAAACGTCTGCTTCACCCTTAGCAAAAGAATTATTTAAATTTCCGTATGTAAAAGAAATTTTTATCGACGAAAATTATATTTCGATAACCAAATATGAAATCAACAATTGGAACGAAATCACATTAGAGATAAGAACTTTCATCAAACAATACATCGAAAACGGAGGGACTGTTCTTGATGAAAGTTTAATTGTCGCCAAAGCTGAACAAGAAAAAACAAAAAACCAAGAGTTTGATAATTTGGATGTCACTTCACAACAAATCATAAATATATTAGAAGAATATGTAAAACCAGCCGTACAAGCAGATGGTGGAAATATTGCTTTTGAATCGTATGACGAAACCGACAAAACCGTAAAAGTAATTCTTCAAGGAGCTTGTAGTGGTTGTCCTTCATCAACATTCACTCTAAAAAGTGGTATCGAAAACATGTTGAAAAGTATGTTGAACGACGAATCAATAAAAGTTGAGGCCATAAACGCTTAATCCGTTTTCCTTAAAAAAAAATGAATTTACTCTCTCAAGAAACCAGTCCTTATTTGTTGCAACACGCCAATAATCCTGTGCATTGGAAAGCTTGGAACACCAATTCATTGGCGGAAGCCAAAGAAAAAAACAGTTTAATCATTATTAGTATTGGCTATTCGGCTTGTCATTGGTGCCACGTAATGGAACATGAAAGTTTCGAAGACCAAGATGTAGCCAATTTGATGAATAAAAGTTTTATCAATATCAAAGTCGATCGTGAAGAACGACCTGATGTCGATGCCGTTTATATGAAAGCCGTTCAACTGATGACTCGTCGTGGCGGATGGCCATTGAATGTGGTTACACTTCCAGATGGAAGACCCATTTGGGGCGGAACTTATTTCAGAAAGGAAGAATGGATGGAAACTCTTGGTCAATTGCAAGAAGTGTATCATTCTAATCCTGAAAAAGTGATGGATTATGCCGAAAAACTACATCAAGGAATACAATCATTGAGTATTATTGAAAATAAAAAGCCAGAAAATGAGCTAAATCAAGAAGATTTAAGACCATTAGTGAAAAAGTGGGCAACAGATTTTGATTGGGAATTTGGCGGAATGTCAAGAGCTCCAAAATTTATGATGCCCAACAATTATCATTTTTTGTTGCGTTTTGCGTTCCAAAAAAACGATATAAATTTGTTCGATTTTGTAAATCTTACCTTGACTAGAATGGCTTATGGAGGCATTTTTGACACGGTTGACGGCGGATTTTCACGCTATTCGGTAGATAATAAATGGCACGTTCCCCATTTTGAAAAAATGCTTTACGATAATGGGCAATTGGTTTCTTTATATGCTGACGCCTTTAAATTGACCAAAAATACATTGTACAAAGAAGTCATCCAAAAAACACTATCTTTCGTCGAAAGAGAATTAATGAATTCCGAAGGTGGTTTTTATTGTGCTCTCGATGCCGATAGTCTTAATACAGAAAATCATCTAGAAGAAGGCGCTTTTTATGTTTGGAAAATCTCTGAATTGAAGACTATTATTGGTGATGATTTCGACTTATTCAGTCAGGTTTTCAATATCAATACCTTTGGATTATGGGAAGATGAAAATTATGTCTTGATTCAAAATAAAAGTCTTAAAGACATTGCAAAAAACAACAATATTAGCGAAGTAAGTCTTCAAAAAAAGAAACTATTCTGGGAAAAAATCCTTTATATCAAAAGAGAAAAACGCTCCAAACCAAGATTAGACGACAAATGCCTAACTTCTTGGAATGCTATAATGCTCAAGGGTTTCGTTGATGCTTACAAAGCTTTAGAAGATAAAAAGTATTTGGGTTTAGCGCTTCAAAACGCAAATTTTATTATCAAAAATCTGTGGTCGAGCGATGGAAATTTATTCCATAATTATAAAAACGAAAAAAGCACCATTAACGGATATTTAGAAGATTATTGCTTTGTAATTTCCGCTTTTATCAGTTTATACAAAGTGACTTTTGATGAAAAATGGCTTCACTGTGCCAAACAATTGACCGATTATAGTTTGGAACACTTTTACGATGAAAAATCAGGATTTTTTACTTTTACTTCCAATCTTGATGAAGCTTTAATCACATCACATTTTGAAACTGAAGACAATGTAATTCCTGCATCGAATTCGGTTATGGGGAAAAACTTGTTTAAGCTGAGTATTTATTTTGAAAATTCGTTTTACGAAAAAGTAAGCCAAAAAATGTTACAAAATATAATTCCAAATATTGAATATCCTTCAGCCTATTCAAATTGGATGGATTTGGCTTTAAATTATTCAGAGCAAAACAAAGAATTGGCGATTTGTGGATCTTCAGCATTGGAATATTGTACCCAAATAAATAGTTTGTACTTTCCAAATGTAATTTTGGCTGGAACCAAAAAAGTTTCAAATCTGCCTTTTTTGAAAGATCGATTTGTTACTGACCAAACCCTGTTTTATCTTTGCCAAAACAAAACTTGTTCAAGTCCAAGCAATGATTTTCAAGAGATTCTTTCTGATTTAATTTAAACAAAACTTATTTTTTATTCCAACAAATGACAGTCAACACAGAACATATTACCACTTATGCTGAAACTATTATTAAAGTCTTAATCGATTATTCACCAAAACTAATTTCGGCTTTCCTAATTCTATTTGTTGGGCTTTATGTAATTCGAGTGATCAACAGACTCATTAGAAAAATTATGATCAAAAGGGAATTGGATCCCACCTTGACCAAGTTTCTTACTGATATTCTGCTTTGGGTTTTGAGAGTGTTGTTGTTCGTAACCTTCATCTCGAAGCTAGGAATCGAAACCTCATCATTTGTAGCTATTCTAGGCGCAATGGGGCTTGCCGTAGGGTTGTCGCTTCAAGGTTCGTTGTCCAATTTTGCTGGCGGAATGTTGATTATCCTCTTCAAACCATTCAAAGTTGGCGATACGATTGAAGCTCAAGGCAGTATCGGAACAGTGAATGAAATTCAAATATTTGTAACCAAGTTAATCAATGCCAACAATCAGACCATTTTTATTCCGAATGGTTCCTTATCCAACGGCATTATCACTAACTATTCAATGCAAGGCTTTAGAAAGGCCGATTTAACTATTTCGATTTCTTACGACACAGACATCCAAAAGGCAAAAGACATCATCACTGAAGTATTGAAAAACAATCCAAAAGTGCTAAAAACTCCAGAGGCAGAAGTTTCCGTAAAAAATTTAACCGATAGTTCCATACAATTAGCGGTTAGACCTTGGGCGAATAATGAAGACTTTTGGGAAATTTACTCCGACACTTTGGAAGGTTGCAAATTGGCATTTGATGCCGCAGGAATTGTTATTCAACCTTTTGTGAAAGAAGCATCCGCAAAAAACAATTAAACATTATTTCTTCGAAACCGTCATGATAAAATCCTTCAAATAATATGGTTCAAAATAAGCGACATCTACAAAGTCGTTTTTTTGGTGTTTTTCGAAACTTAAGAAACTCATTTCTTTTGCCGAAGGATATTTGATGTCGCCCAAGAAAATATGATTTTCTTTGGTTAAAACTGATTTGCATTTCTGTGCACAATCACCCACAAAATATAGTGTTTCCTGCAAATCTTCAAAAGAATTTTCGGTAATGATTTCGGCTTGAACGGCTCTTATATTTTCAAAATTTGGAGTAAAAATTGCGCTATAGACTTCCATTCTTCGGGCATCGAGCATTGAAATTATCAATCCATCACAAACCTTGGCTTGTGAAGCCAAAACTTGCAAAGTATCTACTGCAATTAACGGAATTCCCAAAGCATAACACAAGCCTTTTGCCGCAGAAACGCCAATTCGCAATCCTGTATAAGAACCTGGTCCTTGACTCACGGCAATAGCCGATAGTTCTTGAAAAGTAATTCCGGCTTCTTTGATAATTTCTTCTATAAAAACGTGCAAACGCTCTGCGTGTGAATAGCCTTCTTCAGCAATTTCTTTGCATAAAATTGTTTTTCCGTCTTTTGCCAAAGCGACAGAACAATTCTTGGTTGAGGTTTCAATGTTGAGAATGTAGATCAAGGGTAGAGGTTAGAAGTTAGAGGTTAGAAGTTATGAGATTTTAATAAACTCTTTTTCTAATAAGATGGGACTTCTTCTATTATCCCAAAAGAGAACAATATCTATTTTATCAGTATCGATTACATAAAAAATAGAATAATCCAAATGAATTAATTCTCGAACGTTCACAATTTCTGTTGGCTTACCCAAATTTGGGAACTTTGAAAGATTTGAAATTATGTCTTTTAAAGATTTTAATAATTTTTTGCTGTAATTATTGTTGCCGTTTCTAGTTGAAAAATAGTCTAGTGTATTTGTTAATTGGTTTTTGGCAGAAGGTTGCCAAATTATTTTAAACAAGACCATACTTTGATTCCAACTCAGTCATAACTAATTCGTTCGAAATTCCTTTATTTTCTTTAATTTCTTCAATCCCAACTGCAATTAATTTTTTTTGCAATTCAGAAAGTTTTCTTGGTTTTTCTTCTTCTTTAATTAAAGTTTCAAGAGATTTCAAAATAGCAATATTGTCGATTTCAGAAATCTTTTTAATGAGCCTTTTTTGTAAAGTGATTGCAGTCATAGTCAAAGTTTAATATTTCAAATATATAAATTTAAAAGATACGAAAAAATAAACATTGATGTATTTAATATTTATTTCAAACTGTTGTTAAAATAATGACAATTTCAAAAAACTTGCTTTATTCCTGAATTACAAAATTCGCATTATTTTCATTTCTTTTAGAAAATAAAATTGGAAAAAGTAAAACAATTACTAAAGGAAGGCTAATTTTTGTATTCCAAACAAAAAAACTGTACAAAATAAATGCAACAGTAGCAAGCCAAATTCCAATTGAAATTCCTCTTATTATTTCAGAAGAAATAGTAGGCTTAATATAAAAACGTTTGAATTTATTAGTTGTTTTTACAATTATTTCTTTTTCAATTAAATAATCTTCACATTGAATTGTAACTCGATGTTTCCCAACTTCAAGAGACAAAAATTTTCTAGAATTAACAGGTGTAAGAATGCCTTGATCTATGCCATCTAATTCGATACTGTATTTTCTATTTTTAAAAAAATTATCTTTTCTAATTTCAATCAATAAATTATATCCCATTTTTTCATCAATATTATATTTATTTTTTCTCTTTTACTTTTTCCGTAGTCACTTTATCTCCTGAATTCAAATCTTTTGAAACGGTGGAATAAGGTCCCGTGATAACAACATCCCCTTTTTTAAGTCCAGTAATTACTTCAATATTGGTATCGTCTTGAATTCCTGTTTTGATAATTCGTATTTTTGCTTTATTGCCTACTTTTACAAAAACACATTCCAGTTTCTTATCGCTTTTTGGAGCGGCTTTTTTCTCATCATTTTCTTCCACTTTATATCCTTTAACGGCTGTAGTATCCGATTTTACAACTACAGAACTAATTGGCACTGCCAAAACGTTGGTTCTTGTTTTGGTAATAATATCAACCGTAGCAGTCATTCCTGGTCTAAAAGGGGAATATGTAGCTGGTTTACCTTCTAATAAATCTTGATAGGATTCTTTCAAGATTCTCACTTTAACTTTAAAATTAGTTACTTGATCGGCCGTTAAAGTAGAACTCGCCGAATTAGAAATACTCGTCACAATACCTTTGAATTGTTTTTTCAAATAAGCGTCTACCTCCACTTTAGCTTCATTACCCACTTTTATTTTTACGATGTCATTTTCATTTACATCGACTTCCACTTCCATATTATTCAGGTTGGCTACACGAAGAATTTCGGTTCCCGCCATTTGTTGAGTTCCCAAAACTCTTTCTCCCAATTCTACATTCAGCACTGAAATGGTTCCATCGGCAGGAGCATAAATGGTCGTTCTGCCTAGATTGTCTTTGGCTTCATTTACGGTCGCCGAAGCACTTTGCACATTGAAATAAGCGGATTGTTTGTTGGCTTTTGCCACTTCAAAAGTCGCTACTGTTTTGTCCCAATCTGATTTGGAAATAATTCCTTTATCGAATAAAGTTTTGTTTCTGTCATAATTGGCTTTGGCTTCTTTAAACGAAGCTTCGGCTTGACTTAAATTTGCCTTGGTTCCAGATAAATTAGACAGTGTACGATTGTAACCAGAAGTGTATAAATCAGGATTTATCTTTACCAATAAATCGCCTTTTTTGACCACTTGCCCTTCAATAACATTCAAAGCTATAATTTCGCCAGAAACTTCTGAGGAAATTTTCACTTCAATTTCGGGTTGGATTTTCCCTGTTGCGGAAACGGTTTCGACAATTGTAGTTGCTGTAACATTGGCAATTTCTATTGATTTACCTTTGTCTTTATTTCCAATAATACCTGTTTTAGAAAGTACTATTAATAAAGCAATGATGGCAACTGCTGCTGCTATTAATAAATAAATGGTTTTTTTTGACATGATGAATTAGTTTTTTATGATTGGAATTCCAAAATAGAATTCCAGTATTTTAATTTTAAAAATATAATCGTATTTTGTCCTCAATACTTCAGATTGTGCCGCTGAGAGTAACGTTTGCGATTGATTAAAATCGAAAGAATTCATCATTCCCACAGCATATTTTTCTTTGGCATAATTGTAAGCTTCCTGTCTGGCCACTAAAGTAGAAATGGCAGATTCATATGCATTCAAACCACCTTTGGCATCTGTAAAGGCTGTATAAACATTTCTTTGCAAAGTCAATTCTTCTTGTTCAACTGCAATTTTTGATTTCTCTAAACTTACTTTCGAACGCTCTACATTATTTTTTACAGACCAGCCATTGAAAATTGGTATCGATAATTGTGCACCAAAAGCTTGTCCTTTATTATCTGTAAATTGCTGTCCGAAAGGAGCTGCTGGTTTAGAGGTTCCTGTTTGAAAATCGAACGTATCCGCATACGAAATTCGGGTATTTATATTGTAAAAACCTTGTAATGTTGGTTGAAAACCACCTTTGGCGATGGCAACATTTTTTTCGGCAATTTCTAAATTGGTTTTGGCAATTTTCAATTCTGTTCTTTGTTCTTTTGCCTTATCATAAATTGCAATTGGAGTTTGAGCCAAGATATTGTTTTCGTCTTTAATTGAAGTATCATCCGTTACATCAAAATCATAAAACTCTTTCAATTGTAACAATTGAGCCAAACTCAATTTAGAAATTAACAAGGAATTCTCAGCCGCAACCACTCTTTGATTGTCCGAAGCTACTGTTGCTTTTATGTCTAACAAATCTCCTTTAGGAACGGATCCTGCTTTAACTAATTCTTCAGAACGAGACAATTGTTTTTCGTTTATGGCTCTTTGTTCTTGTTGTACTTTCAAATTTTCTTTGTTGAAAAGCACTTGCAAAAAAGCATTGGCAACATTTAATGCTACATCTTCCTGCATTTTTGTCAATTGATACTTAGCCGCAACAATCGAAAGATTGGCTCTACGAAGGGTATTTTGATTCTGCAAACCTTTGTAAATATCAAAACCAACTCCTGCTCCCAAAGAGGAATATTGTGTTGTTTGATTTCTCAAAAGCCCAGTTGTAGGATCCTGATTTAAACCCACGTTCCAAGAGTGGTTTGCATTTGAATTTATAGAAGGAATAAAATTCCCTATTGCTCCTTTTTTATCAATATCAGCTGTTTTAGTGTCTAATTCGGTTAGTTTGATAGAGATATTATTATCAATAGCGTATTTCACGCATTCTTCTAAGGTCCATTTTTTAGTTTGAGCCTGAATCGACAAGCTAAACAGCAGAATAAATAGGAGTGAGAAACAATTAATTTTTTTCATGTGTATTGAATGAAAGCGTAGCAAAGATACTACACAAATTTAACATTTATTTTATAACTAGGATTCTTTTTATTCGAAATGGCTTATGGTTTTGGCTCTTCTTTTTTCAAGCCTTGATTCCAAACTTTTATTTTGTCAGTAGCTCTCAAACCGCTTTTAATTTCTACATAAATTCCGTCGCTAACCCCTAAAATCAAGTTTTTTCTAACAAATTTTTGATTGGCTGTTTCTACTTCTACATATGGTTTTTGTGTTTTTGTATCAAACTGAATTAATGCTTCTTTGATCGCCATAACTTTATCGGCTTTTTCTAAAATAATCGAAGCATTGGCACTCAAACCTGCTCTGATAAAAGTATCATCTCTATTGGTTAAGGCGGCTTTTATTTCGAATTGAATAGCACCATTTTCAACTATTCCCTTTGGAGCAATATCAGTCAAAACAGCATCAAATTTTTTGTTTTCAATGGCACCAACCGTGATTTCAATTGGCAAATCCACTTTTATTTTTCCCACTTCGGATTCGTCTATTTTTCCAACGAATATCATTCGACCTACATCGGCTACACTGGCAATAGTTGTCCCTTCGTTGAAATTATTGCTTTCGATTACTTGATTTCCTACTTTCACGGGAACGGCTAGCACCATTCCGTTTACAGTAGAACGAATTAAAGTATTGGCATAATTTCCAAGACCAGAAGATGTACCGGTTTTCACAATATCATAGCCTTGTTTGGATGCTGCATAATTTTGTTTGGCTTGTTGGTAGGACAATTGTGCTGCGTCAAAATCATTGGCAGAAATCACGTCTTTTTCAAATAAAATTTTTTGTCTTTGGAATAATTTTTCTTGGTTGTCCAAGTTTATTTTGGCGGTCTGAACCTGATTTTGGGTGCTACTCAAATTAGAAACATTGGCCACCACTTTTATTTTGGCAATTAAATCGCCAGCTTTGATGGTTTCACCAGCTTTAATATAAACGGCTTCAATAATCCCAGAAATGTTTGGTTTAATCAATACTTCTTCATCAGGTACGATATTTCCAGTAGCAATAGTATTCTTGATGATAGTTTTAATTTCAGTTTTTTCAGTTTCAAAAACAACTGGGGATTCTTGATTTTTGGCATACAAATAATACAAAGCACCAAAAAACAGCAGTGCTATAAAAACTAAAATTGTAATGGTTACTACTTTTTTCATCTTGATCTTTTTTGTTTATTTCAATTATAATTTGATAGATATTTTATTCTGTTCTTAATGCGTCAACAGGTTTTACTTTTATAGCGGTTTGAGCTGGAATGAATCCTGCCAATAATCCTGAGCCGACTAATATTATTAAGGCAAATATAACCACCGACAAGTCCACGCTTGGATTGGCAAACATTGAACCTTCGCTTGGCATAGATTCCATAATGGTATTAATTATCACTAAAACTCCCGTTGCTGTTGCTATACCCAACATTCCTGCTGAAATGGTCAAAAAGATTGATTCCAATAATATTTGAGAACGTATAGTTCCCGGTGTTGCACCCAAAGCTCTTCGGATTCCTATTTCTTTAGTTCGTTCTTTTACAACGATTAGCATAATGTTTGAAATTCCAATAACGCCTGACAGCAAAACCAAAGTTCCCACAAAATAAGCAATGAATCTTAATATGGTAAATAATCCCAATATCTTAGCAAATTGCTCGTATAAATCAAAATTCCCTATGGCTCTTTCATCATCAGGACTTATGGAATGTCTGGCTTTCATAAATTCAAGGATTTTAGGTTTCAATTCGGTTATTGAAGCATCGTCATTTGCGGTGATAGCCATCCAACCTACTCGGTCTCCATAATTAAAAGCTTGTTGGAAAGCAGTAAAAGGGAGGAAAACATTTTTTTGCTGTTCTTCTGCATTGCCATCATTACCATTTGCTTTTTTCTTATAAACTCCAACAACCATAAAGTTCACTCCATTGACCTTGATGTAAGTCCCGATAGACTCCTCTTCTTTTTCATACAAGCCGTCAATCACTCCTTGACCAATAACAGCCACTTTACGACTCAACTTTATGTCCTGATAATTCACAAACCGGCCTTTGACAATATCCATTGATTCTTGTTTCACATATTCAGGATAATCGCCATAAACATTGAAAGCAGCCGTTTTTGTCCCTCTAATCACATTGTTTCCGCCTCTAAACCCTCCTAGTTGATTTCTTGGAGAAACATATAAAAGATCCGGAAATTTTTCTTTCATTGCTGGAACATCGCTATTCTGAAAGTTAAACTGTCTTGTTTTCGGAAGCCCTTTGTAGGGTTTTGAGGTGGCTTGTGTCCACATAAACATCGTGTTTGTTGCCATTCCAGAAAAACCTTGCTTTACACCATTTTCCAAACCATTTCCAGCTGCTAGTAGAATTACCAAAATAAATATTCCCCAGAAAACTCCAAAGGCAGTTAATATCGTTCGGAACGTATTTGCGGTCAATGCTTCTAAAATTTCAGCCCATTTATCTCTATCAAACATAATTATTCGTCTCTAAGTGCTATAATAGGTTTTATCTTGGCGGCTTTGTAAGCAGGGAAAAATCCGGCCAATGCCCCAGCAAATATTAACAATCCCAGAGTGGTCAATGCAATGGTGAAATCGACTTCAGGATTAAAAAAATAATCACTTTTGATGTTTGGTCCAACCAATTCCAAAAGTGCCAAACTAGACAAAAGACCGATAAAACCGGCAATTGTGGTAATAAACCCAGATTACGCAGTAGAAATTTCACGAGATAAATCTATAGGATAATCCCAAATTCCAGCAAACCATTTTCTGCGTTTTTTTGTGAGTGCAATTTTGAGTTT
>JACCDH010994076.1_pt1 | contig 11325 bp, 9 predicted proteins | sample 7442481 | NCBI WGS metagenome assembly JACCDH01 (sample SAMN15323433, study PRJNA562643) | freshwater metagenome | isolation source: river surface water | place: USA:Blue River Watershed | collected 2017-08-15 | reverse complement strand
GGTGGAATACCCGCGCTCTGCGACGTGGCACAGCGGCAGGTAGCAGACCGACTCGAAGGGCTTGTCGGTCATCTGGCGCGCCACCATGTAGGCGTAGGCGGCGTAGACGAAGTTGCGGTGCGTGAGCATCGCGCCCTTGGGCGGACCGGTGGTGCCCGAGGTGTAGACGAGGATGTTGACGTCGTCGGGCGAGAGGTCGTCGATCTGCGCGTCGAGCCAGCGCTGGGCGTCGGGGTTCTCGCGGGCCTGGGCGTCGCCCAGCTCCATCAGGTGCTCGAAGGCGTGGGGCCTGCCGGGGGCATAGCGGCGCAGCCCCTTCATGTCCACGCAGAAGATGTGCTGCAGGTGGGGCAGGCCCGGTCCGTTGGCCAGGGCGTCCAGCACCTTGTCGGTCTGCTCCTGGTCGCCGGTGACCGCGAGCTTGGCCTGGCAGTGGGCGGCGATGTACTGCACCTCGGGCCAGGGGTTGGTGGGGTAGATGCCCACCACCTGCACGCCGATCATCTGGGCGCCCAGGTCGGCGTAGAACCATTCCGGCACGTCTTCGGCGGCGATGACGATGCGGTCGCCACGGCCCAGGCCGAGGCGCGCCAGGCCCAGGGCCACGCGGCGGGCGTCTCGGTAGTACTCGGCCCAGGTGCGGCCCCGCCAGACACCCTGGTCCTTTTCACGCAGGGCCACCTGCCCGCCGCGCTCCTGCGCGCGCAGGCGTAGCAGGCCCGGCAGGGTGGCCTCGCCCCGGATCCACTGGACGTGTTCACGCATGGGACGCCTCCTCGCCGAGGTAGGCCTGCAGGACTTTCGGATTCGCCGCCACCTCGGCGGGCGTGCCCTGCGCGATGAGCGAACCGAAGTCCAGGACGTAGACGCGGTCGGACAGATCCATCACCACTTGCATGTCGTGTTCAATCATCAGCACCGCGATGCCGAATTCGTCGCGGATATCCAGGGTGAAGCGGGCGATGTCCTCCTTCTCCTCGCGGTTCATGCCCGCGACGATCTCGTCCAGCAGGAGCAGCTGCGGCTCGCAGGCCAGCGCGCGCCCGAGCTCGACCCGCTTTTGCTGGCCGTAGGCCAGCTGCGAGACGGTCTTGTCACGCAGCTCCTCGATCTCGAGGAACTCGATGATCTGCTCCACCTTCTCACGCGCGGCGATCTCCTCGCGGCGCGGACGGCCCCAGAACATCAGGGACTCCAGCACCGAATAGCGAAAGTGGATGTGGCGACCCACCAGCAGGTTCTCGACCACGGTGCCGTGGCGGAACAGCGCCAGGTTCTGGAAGGTGCGGCCGATACCGAGGCCTGCGAAGTCCGAGGATTTCAGGCCGGCCACGTCCCGCCCCTGGAAGAGGATCTGGCCCTCGGTCGGCGGCAGGACACCGCTGATCAGGTTGAAGGTGGTGGTCTTGCCCGCGCCGTTGGGGCCGATCAGGCTCACGATCTCGCCCGGCATCACCTGCAGGCTGACGTCGTTGACCGCGCGCACGCCGCCAAAGCGCTTGGAGATGCCGCGTACGTCGAGGACGGGCTTGACAGCGGCGTTCATGACAGCCACCTCTTGCGGCGCTTGTAGTGCTTCACGTCTTTCATGCTGGTGCGCTGGGCCTGGGTGCTCATGCCGAGGTAGAACTCGCGCACGTCCTGGTTGCGGCGCAATTGCTCGCTGTCGCCATCGAGGACCACCCGGCCGTTTTCCATGATGTAGGCGTAGTCACAGATGGCCAGCGCGCGGCTGGCGTTCTGCTCGACCAGCAAGATGGTCAGCTCGGTGCTTTCGCGCAGGCGGCAGATGGTCTCGAAGATCTCGCCGACGATCAGCGGCGCCAGGCCCAGGGAGGGTTCGTCCAGCGCCAGCACCTTCGGACGGCTCATGAGGGCGCGGCCGATGGCCACCATCTGCTGCTCGCCGCCCGAGAGGTAGCCGGAGATCTGCTTGCGCCGGTCGGCCAGACGCGGAAACAGCCCGTAGACGTACTCGCGCCCCTGGGCCAGGGCGCGGGCATCCTGCAGGTGGGCACCGACCACGAGGTTCTCGTCCACGGTCAGCGAGGCGAAGAGGCGTCGCCCCTCCGGCACCTGCACCATGCCCCGGCGCACGATCGCCGGGGCCGGGGCCCGCTCGATACCTTCGCCGAACAGCTGGATGGAGCCCTTCTCGATCTCGCCGTCTTCGGCCTCGAGCACACCGGAGATCGCCTTGAGCACGCTGGACTTGCCCGCGCCGTTGGAGCCGAGCAGGGCCACGATCTGGCCGGGGCGGACCTCCAGCGAGACGTCGCGCACGGCTTCGATGGCGCCGCCGTAGACGATCTGGATGTTGTGCACGGCCAGGGCGGGCGGGGAATTCGCGGGGGCGGAAGAAGGAGCCATCGGGTGAATAATTAGTCCGTCGCGTCGGTCTTTGTTTTCGGCGGAATTATCGAATTGCGATGGCGTTTTTCATTCAGGGTTTACCCGTGCGGCTGAGCTGCGTTTGATGCCCCGGCGAGCAGGTCCTTCAAGGGCAGGGACGCATCGGCCAGGGCGTTGGCCGCGATACGCACCTCACCGGCCAGTGCCTTGCGCACCGCCATGAAGTCCGCCGGACGATTGACCGCATCGATGGCCAGCAGGCGATCGCCCCGCAGGTAGAAGGCGCAGAAGCTGCGCGCTGCCGGTTCACCGCGCAGGACGCATCGGTCGTGGCCCTGCGCCAGGCCAGCCATCTGCAGCTTCAGGTCGTACTGGTCGGACCAGAACCACGGCACCGAGCGGTTCGGCCGGGGCTTGCCCACCAGCCAGGACGCGGCCGCGCGGGCCTGCTCCAGCGCGTTGGGCACGGACTCCAGGCGCAAGGCACCGGGGTAGGGCGCATGGTGCTGCAGGGTGCAGTCGCCAGCCGCGACGATGTGGGGGTCTGCCGTGCGGGCCAGTTCGTCGACGGGGATGCCGGCCTCCTGCGCCAGGCCGGCGGCGCGCGCCGCCTCGATGTTGGGCAGCATGCCGATGCCGGCGACCACCAGGTCGGCCGGCAGGCGCTGGCCCGTGGTGGTGTGCACGGCCACGATGCGACGGCCCTCGCACTCCACCCGGTCGATGCCGGTCCCGGTCAGCACCGCCACGCCCGCCTGCCGGTGCACATCCTCATAAAAGCGCGACACGGGCTCGCCCGCCACGCGCGCCAGCACGCGCGCCTGCGACTCCAGCACCGAGACCTCAGCGCCCTGCCCGCGCGCCGAGGCGGCGACTTCCAAGCCCACATACCCGCCCCCCACGACGACGATGCGCGCGCCCGGGCGCAGCGCGGCGCGGATGGCGTCGGCATGGGCGCGGGTGCGCAGGTACGCGAGGTTGGCCGGCGGGTGCGCAGCGTCCAGGCCCGCGCAGACGAGCGGGCGCGGACGCCCGCCGGTGCACAGGGCCAGCTTGTCATAGCGCAGGGCGCGGCCGTCCGCGAGGGTGACGCTGCGCGCGGCCCGATCGATCGCCGCCATGCGTACCCCCGGCATGCGCTCCACCGATGCGGCCTCGTAGGCCGAAGCGCCACGCAGGGCCAGGGCCGCGGCATCGGCACGCCCCAGCAGGTAGGCCTTGGACAGCGGCGGCCGCTGGTAGGGCAGTTCGTCTTCCTCACCGAGCAGGACGATGCGTCCCGTCCATCCGCCCTGGCGCGCCGCCAGCGCCAGCTCGCTGCCCGCGTGGCCTGCGCCGACGACGATCAAGCCGCAATCCTGTGTCCCCATGCTTACCCCAATTCACGAAGGGCCGGACCCCCTATATAGTCCGACACGTCGGTCGAACTATAGGCGCAACCGCCGGGCTGTACAAGCCACCGGCGCACAGGAGATCCACGCATGACACGTGTGCGGGCAGACGACTACGAGGACAAGAAGCAGGTCATCCTCGACAAGGCAGCGGCGCTGATCGCACGCAAGGGTTTCGATGTCGCGACGATGCTGGACGTAGCCAAGGCCTGCGGCACGTCCAAGTCGCATCTCTACCACTACTTCCCCAGCAAGGAGGAGTTGCTGTTCGCGATCGTGCACGAGCACATCACGCGCCAGTGCGAGGAGCTGCGGCGGATCGTGGCCCAGCCGCTGGATGCGGAGACGCGGTTCGCCCAGTTCGTGGACAGCTTCGTGCAGGGCGCAGCCCGCTCCCGCAACGAGCACCTGATGCTGATGAATGACATCAAGTTCCTGCCTAAGCCGCAGCTGGACAAGATCCGGCGGCTGGAGGTGGAGGTGACCGAGACACTGGAGGACCTGCTGCGCGAAATCAACCCGGAGCTGATGGAGGAGGCACGGGTCAGCAAACCCTACGCGCTGCTGCTGTTCGGGATGATGATCTGGACGTTCTCCTGGTACCGCCGTAACGGATCGATCTCACCCCAGGAGCTGGGGCAGCGCATCGCGTCGCTGTTCGTGCACGGGTTCAAGCGCCAGCGGCCAGCGAAAGCCGCGGCGCGGTCAGCCACGTGACGTCGGAGTCAAGGCGAGGGCGCGCTGCCCACCACACCCTTGTCATGCAGCCGGCCGAACTCGGCGGATCCGATCCCCAGGAGTTCGCCCAGCACCTGCTCGGTGTGCTCTCCCAGCCGCGGCGCGGGCCCCGGCGGTAACCGTCCGCTGCCCTGAAAGTCCAGCGGCAGGCCCGGCGCCAGCACCGAGCCCACGCCCGGCTGGTCGATGGTGGCGAACATCGGGTTGGCAGGTGAGCACTCCGGGTCGCGGGCGACCAGCTCACCCACGTCCTGGTAGCGCGACCAGCACACGCCGTGGCGATCGAAGGCCTGCGCCAGGTCCGCCACGGGACGTGCCGCGACCCACGCTCCCACCACCTGCGCGATCTCGCGCCGTGCCAGGAAGCGGTCCCCCTCGCGTGACAGGTCGCAGCCCAGGCGCGCCCCCAGCGCGTCCATCTGCGCGCCGGCCCCCGTCGCATCGCAGATCGCGCGCCACTGCTTGCCGGTCAGGCCCACCACCATCACGCGCACGCCGTCCGCGCACAGGAAATCACGACCGAAGGCACCGAACAGGTCGTTGCCATGCCGCTGGCGTGGCTGTCCCTGCTGCGCCTCGGCGAGGAAGCCCAGGTGGCCCATCACCGCCAGGCCCACGTCCTGCAGGGCTAGCTTGATGTGCTGACCCTGCCCGGTGCGGGCGCGATGCCGCTCAGCAGCCAGCAGGCCCACGGCGACCATCTGGCCGGTGATCAGGTCCCAGGCCGGCAGCACATGGTTCACCGGATCCGGGCTGCCCTCTGGCCCGGTCATGGCGGGCACGCCCAGGCGCGGATTGACCGTGTAGTCCACCGCCGACCCGCCATGCCGGTCGCCCTGCAGCGTGAGCTGGATCAGGTCGGGGCGACGCGCGCGCAGCGCATCGTGGTCGAGCCAGCCGCGCGGCGGAAAGTTGGTGAGGAACAGGCCCGCGTCGTCGCCGGGCGCGGTGATCAGCGCCATGGCCAGCTCCCTGCCCTCGGGCGAGGACAGGTCCAGCGTCACCGAGCGCTTGGACTTGTTGAGGCCGCACCAGAACAGGCTGGTGCCCTCGGGCGTCACCGGCCAGCGCCGGTAATCCAGGCCGCCGCCGAGGGTGTCGATGCGGATCACATCCGCGCCCATCTGGGCCAGGGTCATGCCCCCCAGGGGGGCCGCGACGAAGGCCGCCGCCTCCACCACGCGCAGGCCGGAGAGAACGCCCTTCATGCTGCGGCGGGGGCCAGGCCCAGTGCGCGCTCCATCAGGCTGCGGGCGATCACCTTCAGGGCCAGCGTCTCCTCGGCGCCCTCGAAGATGGACAGCACGCGCGCATCGACGAAGTAGCGGCTCACGGCTGTCTCCTCGGCATAGCCCATGCCGCCATGCAGCTGCAGGGCCTCTCGGGTGACGAGTTCCGCCGAGCGGCATGCGAGCAGCTTGACGAGGCTGGCCTCCATGCGGCCGTTGCCGGCGTCGACGATGCCCGCCACCGTATAGGCCAGCCGCCGGCACGCCGCCAGGCGGGCCGCCATGCGGGCCAGCTTGGCCAGGGTGAGCGGGAAGTCGGTGAGCGGGGCGCCGAAGACCTTGCGGTCGGCGGTGTAGCGGATCGCGGCGCGCAGGGCCGCGCGCATCACCCCGCTGGCGCGCGCGGCGGTCTGCATGCGCCCGCCCACCATGCCGGCCATCGTGAAGTAGAAGCCCTTGCCCAGGCCCGCCTCGCCGCCGATCACGTTGGCATCGGGAACGAAGAAATTCTCGAAGGACAGATCGAAGGAATGCATGCCCCGGTAGCCGATGGTGGGGATGGCGCGCCCGGTGAGGGTGCCGCCGCCGTCCTGGACGTAGCGGAAGTCGTGGCCGTCGTACGAGGGCTTCTCCACCAGCAGGAGGCTCAAACCCTTGTGCCCGAGCGAGCGGTCCGGGTCGGTGCGGGTGACGACCATCAGCACGCCGGCCTTGCCGGCGAAGGTACACCAGGTCTTGGCGCCGCTCAGGGACCATCCACCCGGCACGCGCGTGCCGCGCAGGCCCAGCGAGGCCACGTCAGACCCGTAATCCGGCTCGGTGATGGCGATCGCACACAGCGGATCGCCTGCGGCGAGCCGGGGCAGCCACTGGGTCTTCTGCTCGGACGTCCCGCCCGCGATGAGCGCGCGGCCGAGGATCTCCGGCCGCGTGATGAGACTGCCCGCGGCGGCCAGCGAGCCCTCGGACAAGGCCTCGGTGACAACGACCATCAGCAGCGTGTCGTCGCGATCGTTCGGTCCGCTGCCCCCGTACTGCTCAGGGATGGCCAGTCCGAACACACCCATCTCGCGCAGCGGCTGCAGCAGCGTCTCGGGCACGGTGAGGTCATGCCGGTGGATGGCCTCGGCCTGGGGCGCAACCACTTCCTCGGAGAAACGGCGGAACGCGTCCTGGGCCAGAGCGTGGGGCTCGTCCAGCACGATGCCGCCCACATCGCCATCGCCCGCCGCGACGGCACGGCCTGCGGCCTCCAGCGCGCGGGCGCCGCCAGCCTCGCGGCGCAAGACGATCCAACTGGGGCTGCGTCGCAGCGCATCCAGGGGCGACGCCTCCAGACCGGCCTCGGCATAGACAACCTCCAGCTTGTCCAGCACGGACGACATCGCCTCGACCGCGAAGATCAGCGCCAGCTGCACCTGCAGGGGTAAGGTGTCGTCGGTGAGCGCGCCGATGCTGGCCTCGGCCGCCAGCAGCTCAGCACCGGCCCACGCCATCTCGAAGCTGGCGACCTGCTGCGCGTCCAGCTTGCGGTTGCTCAGTCGGCCCTCGCTGCTGCAGGCGCGGGCCAGGGCCGCCACGCCGGCATCAAAGGCGGCGCGCGCCTGCGCCAGCACCTGGCGCGCATGTCCGACCTGGAGCGTCATCGTCTCTTGCATCCCGTCGATCCTCCGGGCCCTCAGGCCGTTGCCATCAGGGCCAGCGCCTTCTTCGCCGCCTCGCGGCCGGTGTAGGCGCAGGCCTGCGTGCCGCCGTCACCGTAGTCCTTGACCGCGTCGCCCACATGCCAGAGGTTGGCCAGCGGCGTGTCCTGCGGCATGTCGAACCCCGAGCAGGAGCGCTGGGCCGGCCAGTCACCGCGCATGACGCGCACCGACAGCATCCGGGCGTCCTTGAAGCCCGGGAAGATCTCGCGCAGGTCGGCCAGCGATTCCTCGATTTCCGACTTCTCGTCGAAATCGCCGATCGCCGGGCGCGGCACGGCGTAGGCGACGTACTGGTACCAGCCCGCAGGCGCCAGCTCCGGGCAGGTGGCGGTGAGCTCGCCCATGTTGCACAGGCGCCGGGTCTTGCCGAACGTCACCAGGCCCGGCACGTCCAGCAGCCGCTCCCGGGTGGCGAAGTTGATCACGATGTTGGCTGCCGGGCGCGGCGCAGTCTGGCTGGTCGCGATGTACTCGGCGCCGAGCGCCTGCGCGCCGGACAGCATGGCCGTGGCAGTGGGGCCGATGTTGCTGATGAAGGCATCCGCGGTGACGCGCGTGAGCGTACCCGCGCGGTCGATGTCCACCGCGGTCACGCGCCCGTCCTGCGTGTGCAGCGCTGTCACCGAGGCGCCCAGCCAGATCTCCCCGCCATGGCGCCGGATGCCCTCACCCAGGTCGTTCCAGAGGCCCACCGTTCCGCGCGGGCAGAAGCCGAAGCGCTTGAAGGCACCCTTCTGCGCGAAGTAGACGAGGAAGGCGCGCGCCGGGACCTCGTCCGCATTGGCTGCGAAGATCGCCGCGCAGAGGTTGCGGAAGATCGCATGCACGGTGTCGTTGGAGGTGTACTGCTCAAGCCACTGGCGGGTGGTGAGCTTGGCCTCGGGCAGCTCGCCGCCGCGCGCGTCGGCGAACTTCGCGCCGATCTTGGCCGCCTGCTTGGTGAAGGTGCCCAGGAGCATGCCCCAGCCGCCCTTGGCCACGTTGATCACCTTGCCGTCGATGTAGAACACGGTGGCGGGATTGGGCTCACGGATATCCAGGGGCACGCCCAGCATCTCGAAGGTCTCCTCGAACACGCCGCCGCGCTCGATCGCGATGGCGCCGATGTTCACGATGTGGCCGTCGATCACCTCGCTGGACGCGCGCCCGCCCAGGCGGTTCAGGCGCTCGACCAGCAGCACCCGCTTGCCGGCGGCTGTGAGACGGGCCGCGGCGCTCATGCCTCCCGCGCCCGCGCCGATGACGACCGCGTCATACCGGGTTGTCGTTGTATTCATATCCATCGCTCCTGTGGGATCTTGAAATCGGTGGTTCAGACGAAGCTCGCCGAAGCCTTCATTCCGATGAAGCCGTCGGGGCCGCGCGTCCAGAGCTCGGCGCCCTGCCCCGCCGGCTGGCCGCACACCGCCAGCGGCACGCCGTCGAAAGCGGGGCGCAGCGCGCGAAACGAGAAGCTGGCGAGGACCGCGTCCCCGCGCTCGGCCTGGAGCAGGTCCAGCAGCAGCGTCGCCAGCAGCGGCCCGTGCACCACGAGCGCGGGATAGAACTCCTCGCGCACCGCGTAGTCGCGGTCGTAGTGGATGCGGTGGCCGTTGTAGGTCAGGGCCGAATAGCGAAACAGCAGGGAGGCATCGGGCACCAGCGCGCGCTGCCAGTCGGCCCGCACGGGGGCAGGCTCGCCGGGCGGCAGGGGCGCGGGGCCCAGGGGCGCTTCGCGGTAGACGATGTTCTGTTCCTCCTGCAGGCACAGGCGGCCGTCCTGCGACAGCGCATGGTCGACGGTGACGAAGACCAGCGGGCCGCTCTTGCCCTCCTTGAGGTCGACGCTGCGCACCGTGGACACCTTGCGCGCGGCGTGCCCGATCACCAGCGGCGCATGCGGCTGCAAGCGGCCCGCCGCCCACATGCGCCGAGGCAGGGGCACCGGCGGCAGGAAGCCTCCGCGCTGCGGGTGGCCATCGTGTCCGATCTGCGCGCGCGCTGGGGTGTCCAGGAAGTACAGCCAGTGCCAGGGCAGCGGCAAGGCGTCGCCCGCACCGGGCGCCGTGGCGCGATCGAGCAGCCCGGCCAGCGCGCGGACCGGGAAAGGATCCAGGGTCTGCTCGCTCACCTGCTCGCGGCCCACCCAGGTGCGCAGGTGGGCCAGGTCGATGGCGGGGGGGCTCATCGCGCCGCCTCCGGCGTGACCAGCGGCACGCCCATCGCCACCCGGCGCGTGAGCCAGGGGCTGGGCCGGTACCGCGGATCGGCGGTCGCTGCCAGCTGGCCCTGCAGGATGGCCAGGATGCGGTCGGCTCCCAGCTGGTCGCCCCAGCCGAGCGGCCCGCGCGGGTAGCCCAGGCCCAGGGGCACCGCATCCTCCAGGTCGGCGACGCTGGCAATGCCCCGCTGCGCGATGTTGGCTGCGATGTTGACGATGGTGGCCATCACGCGCTGCGCGATGAAACCCGGGCTGTCATTGATCACCGTGACCGGCGTACCATCCGCGGCCAGCAGCGCCTGCGCGGCATCACGCACCGCAGGCGCCGTGGCGGCGGTGAGCATCAGGGTGCGGCGCAGGGCCAGGGGAGGTAAGGGGTCCAGCGCCACGCAGCGGGCTGGATCCACGCCCGCAGCCAGCGCCGCGTGCGTGGCGTCCTGGCCCCAGGGCTGGACGATGGCGAGATCGGCCGCGTCGGCCTGCCCGGTGACGACCACACCCGCCGCGCGCGCGAGTTCGCTCAGGCCCTCCGCCCCGCTGGCGGCCGGATCGATCCACAAGGTGAGCCCGGCGGGCAGGGGCGGCGCCGGGCGCGCGGGTGGCGCGAGCTTCCCGCCGCCCTCATAGCGGTACCAGCCCTGACCGCTCTTGCGGCCGAACAGGCCGGCGGCCACGCGCGGCGGCACCAGCGAGGACGGGCGGAAACGCGGCTCCTGGTGGAACTGCTCGTAGATCGAGGTCATGACGCGGCCCGACACATCCAGGCCGGTCAGGTCCAGGAGTTCGAAGGGGCCCATGCGAAATCCCATGGCATCGCGCAGCACGTCATCGACATCGGCAGGGTCAGCCACCTGCTCCTCGACGATGCGCAGGCCCTCGGTGTACAGGCCCCGGCCCGCATGGTTGATCAGGAAGCCGGGCTGGTCGGCCACGACCACGGCGCGATGCCCGGCGCCTTCGGTCAGCGCCCGCAGGCGATCCACCACCTCCGGCTCGGTGCGCACCGCGGCGATGACCTCGGCGACCTTCATCAGCGGCACCGGGTTGAAGAAATGCAGCCCCGCCACGCGGCCGGGCCGCTCGCAGGCCGCGGCGATGTCGGCGATGGTCAGCGAGGAGGTGTTGCTCGCCAGGATGGCGTCGGGGCGTACGACGGCCTCGAGCGCGCGGAACACCTCGCGCTTGACGGCCAGGTCCTCGACGATGGCCTCGACGACCACGTCGCAGCCGGCCAGGTCCTGCAGCCGCTGGCATGCGTGCAGACGCGCGCCCATGGCGTCGAAGTCTGCCCGTGACAGGCGGCCCTTCTCCACCAGGCGTTCAAGCTGGGCGGACACGGCCGCCACGCCCTGTGCCGCTGCGCCCGCCTGCGCGTCATGGCAACGCACGGCGTGGCCGGCCTGGGCGAACAGCTGCACGATGCCGCGGCCCATGGCCCCGGCGCCGACGACGCCGATCACGAGAAGGTTCGGTGCGGCCATGGTCAGCGTCCCTGGAAATCGGGCTTGCGCTTGTCGAGGAAGGCACGCATGCCCTCGGTCTTGTCCTGCGTGTCAAAGAGCAGCAGGAACTCGCGGTTCTCCAGCGCGAGGGCGGCGTCCAGGGGCAGGTCGGCGCCCTGGCGCAGCGCGCGCTTGGTCGCCTCCAGCGCCTTGGGCGGCATGCGCGCAGCCTTGCGCGCGAGCTCCAGCGCGCGCGCCAGCGCCTGC
>JACCDH011458245.1_pt1 | contig 11327 bp, 10 predicted proteins | sample 7442481 | NCBI WGS metagenome assembly JACCDH01 (sample SAMN15323433, study PRJNA562643) | freshwater metagenome | isolation source: river surface water | place: USA:Blue River Watershed | collected 2017-08-15 | reverse complement strand
GTGGATCGTGTACGCAACGTCCAGTGCCGTCGCACCACGCGGCAGCGCGATGATGGTGGACTTGCGCGTGAATACATAAACAGAATCCGGGAACAGGTCGACCTTCACATGTTCAAGGAACTCAGCCGAATCACCGGTCTGGTGCTGGATGTCGAGCAGCGACTGTAGCCATGCATGCGTGCGCTGCTGCAGATCGGTCAGCTGGCTGTCGTCATTCTTGTAAAGCCAGTGTGCTGCAACTCCAGCTTCGGCGACGCGGTGCATTTCCTGCGTGCGTATCTGGAATTCGACCGGCGTGCCATAGGGGCCGATAAGCGTGGTGTGCAATGACTGATAGCCATTGAGTTTGGGTATGGCAATGTAGTCCTTGAACTTGCCCGGCATGGGCTTGAACAATGCGTGCAGCTTGCCCAGCGCCACATAGCATTGTTCGAAGCTGTCGACGACCACCCGGAAACCGTAGACATCCAGCACCTGCGAGAAGGTCAGGTGCTTGTTGCGCATCTTGCGATAGATACCATACAGCGTTTTTTCGCGGCCATACACGCCGACATTCATTCCGGCACTGCTAAGACCGTCCTTGACCGTCTCGAGGATCTTGCCGACCACTTCACGACGGTTGCCACGCGCTGCTCTGACCGCTTTGCCGATGGTGCGGTAGCGCAGCGGGTGCAGGTGGGAGAAGGCTAGTTCCTGCAGCTCGCGGTAGATGTTGTTCAGTCCCAGCCGGTGGGCGATGGGCACATAGACTTCCATGGTCTCTCTGGCGATGCGGCGGCGCTTGTCTGCAGACATCGCATCCAGTGTGCGCATGTTGTGCAGACGATCGGCGAGTTTGACCAGGATGACTCGCACATCGCGTGCCATCGCCAGCAGCATCTTGCGGAAATTTTCTGCCTGCTGCTCGATCTGGCTCTGGAACTCGATCTTGTCCAGCTTGGAGAGGCCATCCACCAGTGAGGCTACCGGGGCGCCAAAGCGCTCGATCAGTTCATCTTTTTTGACGTCCTGATCTTCCATCACATCATGCAGCAGCGCGGCCATGATGGCTTGCGCATCGAGCTTCCATTCGGCGCAGATCTCAGCAACAGCAATAGGGTGGGAGATATATGGCTCGCCCGATTTGCGTACTTGCCCCAGATGCATCTCATCAGAGAAGCGATAGGCTTCCTTGACCTTTTTCAGTTCAGATGGGCTGAGGTATTCGGCAAGACGGGTGGTCAGCTGGGTGACCGAAGCAACCCCCACCGCGCCTTGTGCGGTCTGTTCGTTGCCAGAGGGGGTTTTGGATGACGCAGGGAGACTTTTCTTCCGGCTTGCGGAAGGGGCGGCAGTGTCAGCGGATGGCGTGTTCATCTGCGGGCCGGCCCGGGATCAGGAGTGATCCGCTCAGCTGGGTACCTTCTTCAGCATCTCGAGGCCGACATGACCATTGGCGACTTCGCGCAGTGCGGTCACGGTGGCCTTGTCATCCGAATCGACCTTTGGCGTATGACCCTGCAGCAGCTGGCGCGCACGGTAAGTGGCGACCAGCGTCAGCTGGAAACGGTTAGGTATTCTCTTCAAGCAGTCTTCGACGGTGATGCGTGCCATATTGTCTCCAGAATCCGGATCAGTTTCAGTTCGGTGTATCGAGGATGCCGTAGTCGGCAAACAGAGAGAGGTTTCGTCTGGCTTGCTGCGCGAGGCGGCAGCGTGAAGCCTCGACGATGGCTGTCAGCTGAGACAGCGCGGTTTCAAATTCAGAGTTGATAATAACATACTCGAACTCGGGGGCATGGGTGATCTCCCCGCTGGCGGCCTGCACACGCTGGGCGATCACTTGGTCGGAATCCTGAGCACGTTTTTTCAGCCGGGCTTCCAGTTCAGCCAGCGAGGGCGGCAGGATGAAGATGCCCACGGCCTGCGGAAAATGCTGCCTGATCTGCCGCGCGCCCTGCCAGTCGATTTCCAGGAGGACATCCACCCCGGCACGCATCTGTTCTTCAACCGTCAGGCGCGAGGTGCCGTAGTAGTTGCCGTGGACCTTTGCATGTTCGAGGAACTCGCCATTCTTCTGGCGTTCAAGGAAATCTGGCTCGCTCAGAAAGAAGTATTCACGGCCATGCGCCTCTCCCGGGCGGGGCGCACGCGTTGTGCAGGAGATGGAAAGTCTGATCGAGGTATCTTTCGCCAGCAGCGCACTGACCAGTGATGATTTGCCCGCACCCGACGGCGCGGCGACTATGAACAGACTGCCCGACGAGGCGGTGTTTACCGGGGAGTGCTGAGATGAGGAGGAGGTCATCAGCTTTACTCCAGGTTTTGTACTTGCTCGCGCATCTGTTCGATCAGCAGCTTCATCTCCATCGAAGCATCTGACAGTTCTTTGACAGCTGCCTTGGATCCCAGCGTGTTTGCTTCACGATTGAGTTCTTGCATCATGAAGTCAAGCCGCTTGCCGACCGGTCCACCTTTTTTCAGGATAGCGCGCGTTTCGGCAAGATGGCCTGACAGGCGAGTGAGTTCTTCGGCCACATCGACCCGTATGCCATAGAGTGTGACTTCCTGCCGTATACGGTCCTGAACTTCTTCTCTGGTTACGGTCGGAGAGCCGCTGCCGCTAGCCAGGCTGACGCCTAACGCCTCTTGCATGCGTTCGATGGCCTTTTGCCGGAAACCTTCGATGGCCTGCGGAACCAGTGGCGTGATGCGCGCGACGATGGTCTCGATGTGTTCAATGCGGGAGAGCAGCATTGTTTGCAATGCAGCCCCTTCGCGCTGTCGCGATTCGATGAACGAATCCAGCGCGACCAGCAGTGTGGCCTGCACATCAGCAGCCAGCGTTTCCTGACTGAGCTCACTCTCGGCCAGTACGCCGGGCCAGCGCAGGAGTTCATTGACAGACAGCGGCCGCGCTTCAGGGAAGGTTTGCAGGACTCTCTGCTGGGCGCTGGTCAGTGCTGACAGCAAGGTATCATCGACAGCCAGACTGTTGCCGGTTGCGATCTTGCGCCCAAAAGACAAGCGGCATTCCACTTTGCCGCGCTGCAGGCGGGCCATCACGCCTTCTCGCAGCATCGGCTCAAGTGTGCGGAGATCGTCATTCATCCGAAACTGGAGATCAAGAAAGCGCGAATTCACGCTTCTGAGTTCCACAGTCACAGTGCCTGCGGCGCTTTCACGCGAGCTGACGCCGTAGCCGGTCATGCTGCTGATAGTCAAAATAGGTTCCTGTTAAGTGTACAAATGGGTATTCCAAACTTTACAAAAAGCTAATTAGTCCACACAATCCCGTCCCGGGAATGAACTGATCGCTAAAAAGGGAAATGGCTGGCCAACCTAACGCTGCCTTGCCGGATGGTCTGAACATCGGCGGATATCGCATTGTAAAGAAGATTGCCGCAGGCGGCTTCAGCATTGTGTACCTCGCCGAGGATGCGCAAGGGATGAACGTGGCCATCAAGGAATATCTGCCGGCCTCGCTGGCCAGCCGCAAGCCCGGGCAACTGCAGCCTGTAGTCACTAACGGGCAGCTGGAGCTCTATCGTGTGGGGCTGAAGTATTTTCTGGATGAGGGCAGGACGCTGGCGTCGATCAGTCATCCGAATGTAGTCCGGGTACTGAATTTCTTTCGTGCCAACGACACCGTTTACATGGTGATGGGTCACGAAAACGGGCGGTCGCTGCAAGACCATATCGCCCGACGCAAGAAAGCCCGCGACAAACCTCTGATATCGGAACAGGCTCTACGCTGGATGTTTGCGCAAGTCATGGATGCTGTTCGTGAAGTGCATACGCACAAGCTGCTGCACCTGGATCTGAAGCCCGCCAATATTTATCTTCGTGATGACGGTACCCCCATCTTGCTGGACTTTGGTGCTGCAAGGCAGACGCTGCATGCCGATCTGTCCACGCTGCATCCCATGTACACGCCGGGTTTTGCTGCGCCAGAGCTCGCCACCAAAAAAGAGCTGGGTCCGTGGACAGACATTTACAGCATCGGCGCCACCATCTTCAATTGCATGGTCGGCGTACCTCCGCAATCCGCGCACGAGCGACGCAGCGATGACCGCATGGAACAGTTTTATCGCGAACTGGAATCGCTGTACACACCAGAGCTCGTGCAGCTGGTGCGCACCAGTCTGATGCTGGACCCCCTGAAGCGACCACAAAGTGTGTTCGCGCTTCAAAAATCGGTGCGCGATGGAATCAGTTTGACGACCACCGGTACGGGCCACAGCCTCATATCCCGGCTGCGCCGTTTCATGGGTTGATTATCTTCACATAATGCGTTTTTTAGTTTATCAAGACAGCCAGGTCGGTGGCCGAGACAGTAACCAGGACCGTATGGGCTACTGCTTCACGCGCGAAGCCCTGTTGCTGATGCTGGCCGATGGCATGGGTGGTCATTCACACGGCGAACTGGCTGCGGTGCTGGCCTTGCAGACGATGGGGGAGCTATTCAGAAAGGCTGCGCAGCCCGCCATCGCAGACCCGGCGGCATTCCTTGAGGAGCTGGTTTTCTCCGCGCATCTGGCGCTTCATCAGTACCGCTCCGGGCATCGTCTGGCAGATACGCCGCGCACGACCATTGTGGCCTGCCTGGTTCAGGAGGGGCAGGCGCAATGGATACACTGCGGAGATTCCCGGCTCTATTGGCTACGCGGCGGCCGCATCCTCGCGCGTACGGTCGATCATTCCCATGTTGAGCGCCTGATCTCGGTTGGACGATTACCGCCTTACGAAAGTGCAAGGCATCCTGACCGTAACAAGCTTTACAACTGCCTTGGCGCGCCGACGCTGCCAAGCATAGACAAAGCCAACGCAGTCTCGCTCAAAACAGGCGACCAGCTGCTGCTTTGCTCGGATGGCTTGTGGAACAGCATTCCCGAGCACCAGCTGGCTTACCGTCTGTCTGTCAGTCCACTGGCGCAGGCAGTGCCTGAAATGGTCTCCAGTGCCGTGATCGCCGGTGGTAAAAACGGCGATAATGTCACCGCGCTTGCATTCACCTGGCTGGAATCAGACGATGCGGGTTCGTTTGGCAGCGACAGCGTACTACTGACGGATGCCATGCCCCACGATCGCGTGATGACAAGTATCCACTGCTCACCGCAGGGTGATGCTATTGGCAGTGAAGACAATGCACTGGCCGACATCGAGCGTGCGATAGCGCGTATGCGCTCAGCCTGACAGGACTGGTATACGTTCTGGCAAGACGATGACAACGATATTAAAAATTGCGCTCTGAAACGCGCTTAAACAATTACCGAGGATAACGTGTCGAATTCTTTTCAAGGACGCCCCAGCGGGCGCGCTCCCAACGTATTGCGTGAAGTCCGCATTACCCGTGATTACACCCGCCACGCTGAAGGATCGGTACTGATTGAATTTGGTGACACGCGCGTGCTGTGCACCGCGAGTATTGACGAGAAGGTACCTTCTTTTCTCAAAGGTCAGGGCAAGGGCTGGATGACTGCCGAGTACGGCATGTTGCCACGCTCGACACATACCCGTATGGATCGCGAAGCTGCAAAAGGCAAGCAGTCAGGACGCACCCAGGAAATCCAGCGGCTGATCGGTCGCTCTTTGCGTGCGGCATTTAATCTGCAAGCGTTTGGCGAGCGCACCCTTCAGCTTGATTGCGATGTGTTGCAGGCCGATGGCGGAACGCGCACGGCCTCCATCACCGGCGCAATGGTGGCTGCGTTTGACGCGTTCAATAAGCTGGTGGCCGCGGGCGCACTTCCGGCAGTCCCACTCAGACATTTCGTTGCCGCGATCTCGGTCGGCGTCTATCAGGGCACGCCGGTACTTGATCTGGACTACATTGAAGACTCAGGCTGCGATACGGACATGAATGTGGTGATGAATGAAGCAGGTCATTTCATTGAACTCCAGGGTACGGCCGAGGGCGACGCGTTTGACCGCCCGACGATGAATCAGCTGGTGGATCTTGCCGATGCCGGGATTCGCGATCTGATCCGGCTGCAGAAGCAGGCGCTCGGGCTTACAGGCTGATTTCAGGCTGACTTGCAAAGACCATCCGATGAGCACACCCTTGGTCATTGCCTCAAACAACCCGGGCAAACTGGCAGAGTTTTCGCGGCTGTTAGGCCCGCTCGGATATCAGGTTCACACGCAGGCCGAACTGGGCATCAGTGAGGCAGAAGAGCCGCATCCGACCTTCATCGAAAATGCACTGGCCAAGGCAAGGCATGCCTCGCGCGCCAGTGGTTTGCCCGCACTGGCCGATGACTCCGGTATCTGCGTCCCGACACTCGGCGGAGCGCCGGGGGTGCAATCAGCGCGTTATGCAGGTGAGCCAAAATCGGATGCGGCAAATAATGCAAAGCTGGTGCAGACGATGGCCGCTCATGCAGATAAATCTGCCTACTACTACTGCGTGCTCGTCTATGTTCGGCACGCGGACGATCCACAGCCAGTGATCGCAGAGGGGCGCTGGGACGGACAGTTGATCAGCCAGCCGCGCGGAGAGGGCGGATTCGGCTATGACCCGTACTTTCTTTTGCCTTCGCTGGACAAGACAGCCGCAGAACTTTCGCCAGAAGAGAAAAACCGTCTTTCGCACCGGGGGCAGGCGCTGCGCTCGCTGGTCGACAAGCTCTCGTGATGTACGCCGATGATTCCCATTCATCTTGAGCCCCTGCAGGCTATTCCAGCTCGGGTGGCCGACAGCTATCTCAAGCCGGGGTTGCTGAACCTCTCTGCATTGCCACCGCTGTCGCTGTATGTGCATTTTCCATGGTGCGTGCGCAAGTGTCCCTACTGCGATTTCAATTCACATGAGGCAGAGGGTGAATTACCCGAGACCCAATATCTCGCTGCGTTGCGCGCGGATTTGGAGCAGTCGCTGCCGCTGATATGGGGCCGCAAGATCATCAGCGTGTTCATTGGTGGCGGCACACCCAGTCTGATGTCTGCACAGGGACTGGACACGCTGCTATCGGATATTCGTAGCCTGCTGCCACTGGAAGCAGATGCAGAGATCACCATGGAAGCCAACCCGGGCACCTTCGAGGCGGAAAAATTTCTCGCCTTTGCTGCCAGCGGCGTGAATCGTCTGTCGGTAGGCATACAGAGCTTCAATTCAGTTCATCTGAAAGCACTTGGACGCATTCATGACGGCGACGAGGCACGACGAGCGATCGAGATCGCTCGTGAAAGTTTTCCCAATCTGAATCTCGATCTGATGTATGCGCTGCCGCAGCAAACATTGCGCGAGGCTGAGCAGGATGTACGAGTTGCGCTCGATTTTGAGCCTACACACCTTTCGCTTTATCACCTGACGATGGAACCGAACACGGTGTTCGCCAAATACCCGCCCGAGCTTCCCGATGATGATGCCAGCGCAGAGATGCAGCAAATGCTCATCGAAAGGACTAGTGAAGCCGGTTTCGAGCACTATGAAGTGTCGGCTTACGCGCTGGCAGGGCGTCGCTCCCGACATAACCTGAACTACTGGCAGTTTGGCGATTATCTTGGCATCGGGGCGGGAGCGCACTCCAAGCTGTCCTTCCCGCATCGTATCATCAGGCAGGCACGCTACCGCCAGCCCGCCAGTTATCAGCAGCAGGCGATGGCCGGTAATGCGGTATCAGAAGAAGCTGAGATTGATCGTGAAGTGCTCGGATTTGAGTTCATGTTGAATGCGCTCAGGCTGACCGCGGGCTTCGAAGTACGCTTGTTTACCGAGCGCACCGGCGTGTCGTTGAACCAACTCGATCAGATGCTGAATGCGGCAGAAGCGAAAGGTCTGCTGTACAGAGATCACCTCCGTATTGCGCCGACCTCGTTGGGACAACGATTCCTCAATGATTTGCAGCAGATGTTCTTGCCCGATTGAGTATAATTGCACGCTGTGCAGGAAGCGTGGCCGAGTGGTTTAAGGCACCGGTCTTGAAAACCGGCGAAGGTTTGCGCCTTCCGTGAGTTCGAATCTCACCGCTTCCGCCAGTCTCTCATGTGCCACCCTCGACATCTCCCTTTGTTTCTGATAACCCGAGCCCTGCGGTGTCCGGCGTAGTTCCCTGTGTAGTTGCAATGCCTGACTGCGCCCGTTGTGCTTTCCGAAAGAAAGTGTTGGGATCACCCGCCGGCTGACTGTCGAATGTCGTCCTGAGTTCGCCCCACTGCCTGCTCGGGTTTGCGCAGCTCTCCGGCCTTTTTCTTCGGTCTCTGAAAACTTTTTTTGTTTCTGGGATAATCCGCGCGGCTTCCTGACAAAAACCTGACAATTGGTCTGTCCCAACAACCCAAGCCATAAAGTTGCCTAAATTGAAAACCACTCAACAACTGCCACTTGTGAGGCGGTGCAGGGAATGTGCGCGACTTGTAGTGCACATTCTGCTTAGTCTGTCCATGGTCGCAGCGCTGCCCGCGGCAAGGGCCGACAATGCGTCGTCCTCATTCACGATTGACCAGCTGGTGTCTTTCGTACTGGCCAACAGCCCGGCGCTTGAAGTAGGGCGCCGTTCAGTGGAGCTGGCCACTGCCGGAGTGACCACCGCCGGCGCCTTGCCCAATCCGCGTTTCGAGCTGGATGGCGGGCGCGCAAGTGCCAGCAGCACGAGTACCGCGGGCAATCTCAGCTCAGTGGGCGTGAGCCAGCTGATAGAGAATCCGGCACTGCGGAGCGCCCGTATCAACTCCGCGTTGTATGGCGAACAGTCCAGTCTGCAGTCGCTTCGCATGACACGCAACGAACTGATCGCGCAGGTCAGGGTGCGTGCCTATGAATACTTGCTGCGACGGGAAGAAGCACAAGCGGCGGCGGATGCGCTGGAGCTGCTTGAGCAGATACGCGAACGAGTGAAATTGCGCGTCGAGACGGGTGAGGCCGGCCGATATGAACTCATCAAAGCCGACGCCGAGATTGTTAATGCGCGCCAGCGGGAGCAAACCGCGCGCTTGCAGATTGCTCAGGCAGCGATCTCGATCAACCGGCTTGCAGCAGGCCGCTTGCCCGCTGGCTGGACGCTGGCTGCGCAACTCTCCGAAAGCTCCGAGGTCCCGCCTCTGCAGTCGCTGAGAGACATGGCGCTGCGGGAGAATCCTGAACTGCGCGTGCTGGAAGCCGATCTGGAGCGCAACCAGTCACGCATCAGCGAAGCAGTCGCCAGTCGGTTGCCGGGTGTCGAGTTCAGAGTGCGCCAGTCCCGTGAGCCGGATGTTCGCCATGATCTGGTGGGCATCAGCGTACAGATTCCGTTGCTGGACCAGAAGCGCGGCCCCCGCGCCGAGGCCATCGCCGAACGCGAGCGTACCCTGGCACGTCTCGAAGGACGACGCGCCGAACTGATGCAGCAGCTTGAGCTGGCGTGGAATTCGGTCGAAATTGCGCGCGTACGTATCAAGGCCTTGTCCGAAGGCGCGATGCGCGATGCGGAAGCGGCACTGCGTGTGGCGGAAGCGGCATACCGATTCGGCGAGCGCGGCATTCTTGAGGTGCTGGATGCGCAGCGCGTGTTGCGCGCCGTTCGTCAGGATTTGCTGCTGGCACGCTACCAGCTTCAGGCATCGCTGACCGAGCTGGAGACACTCGCTGGCCGCTATGCGGATAGGCGCGAATGAGCGCGCGGATTCGCTTTAAAAATATAACTACCTATTTACTGACTGCCCATCCCAATATGAAAAACCTGACCATACGCCAAGGGTTCGCTGTGCTGCTGCTCGGCATGTCTCTGATCGCCGGCGGCTGCGGAAAGTCCACTACCGAGGCGAAGAAGGCTGCCGCACAAACGACTCAGCGTACCGACCCGATGGAAGTGCAGCTCACGCCCGACATGGACAAGCACTTCCAGATCGAGCCGGCGACCATGGCTGATATTTCGGTGATCCAGAAAGTCGCCGGAAGGATCGAGGCCAATGAACAGCGCACCATGCGTATTGGTTCGTCGGTGACGGGTCGCATTACGCAGGTTCTAGCCGAGGTCGGCGATCGTGTGCAGGCGGGACAGCCACTCGCCAGACTCTCCAGTCCTGAGCTGACAGCAGCACAGCTGTCATTCTTGCGTGCGCTGTCGGCCACCAAACTGGCTGAGCGTTCGGTAGAACGTGCGCAGCAGCTGGTCACTGCCGATGTGATTGGTAATGCCGAGCTGCAGCGTCGTGAAGTCGAACTCTCGGTGGCACGTGCCGAGTTGCGGGCCGCGACGGATCAGCTGCGTCTGATCGGACTAAGCGATGGCATGATTCAGCGCTTGCGCGAGACAGGCGCGCTGGCTTCCGAGGTGGCCATCACGGCCTCGCGCACTGGTGTGGTCGTAGAGCGTAAGGTCAGTCAGGGTCAGGTCGCGCAGCCGGGCGATCCTTTATTCACGGTGGCTGATTTGTCGAATGTCTGGGTGGTCGGTGCATTGCCTGAGCAGGATGCCAATTCAGTCAAACTGAACCAGCAGGTAGAGGTGGAAGTGCCAGCCCTGGGTACCCAGAAGCTCAAAGGTCGCATTGTCTTCGTGAGTGATACGGTGCAGCAGGATACCCGCACGGTGCCTATTCGTACGGCGGTCGATAACCCGCGCTTCGAGCTCAAGCCGCAAATGCTCGCTACCCTGCACCTGAACGGGACCTACGTGAAACAGCTGGCTGTTCCGGCGGCCGCCGTGGTGCGAGAGAATGACAAAGACTATGTGTTTGTGAAGGTCGGCGACCATCGTTACCGACTGACAGAGGTTCAGCTCGATCCTGCGGCCGGTGAACTCAGACCCGTACGCAAGGGTATCGACGTAGGCGCACCCATCGTAGTTGATGGCAGCTTTCACCTGAACAGCCAGCGCAAGCGCGCGGAACTGGAGTAAAGCCATGCTCAACGGACTGATCCGTGAGGCGCTCTCCCAGCGCCTGATCATGGTGGTGATTGCTCTCGCTCTGGTGGGCTTTGGCCTGCGTGCGACCACCAAGCTATCGGTGGATGCGTTCCCCGATGTCACCAATGTTCAGGTGCAGGTCGCTACCGAGGCTCCGGGGCGTTCACCCGAGGAAGTCGAACGTTTCGTCACCGTGCCGCTTGAAATCGCCATGACAGGCTTGCCCGGCCTCACCGAGATGCGTTCCCTGAACCGCAGCGGTCTTTCGATCATCACGCTGGTCTTCACAGATCAGACGGACGTGTACTTTGCACGTCAGCTGGTGATGGAGCGACTAATGGAGGTTCGCTCGCGTCTGCCCGAAGGTATTACGCCCGTGCTGGGCCCGGTATCAACAGGTCTCGGCGAGGTCTACCAGTACACGATTGAACATCCGGACGATGGCAAGCGGGCGCTCTCCGAGCAAGAGCTGATGGAACGCCGCTCCGTGCAAGACTGGGTCGTGCGTCCCATGCT
>JACCDH010236942.1_pt1 | contig 11329 bp, 12 predicted proteins | sample 7442481 | NCBI WGS metagenome assembly JACCDH01 (sample SAMN15323433, study PRJNA562643) | freshwater metagenome | isolation source: river surface water | place: USA:Blue River Watershed | collected 2017-08-15 | reverse complement strand
CTGAAGTTCGGCAACGGGCTTTTCAAATTCGAGCAGTGCAACCATGGCTAAGCGGTTAGGAGCGCCGAGGCCGAACGTCAACGAGTGGATGGCGTGAATTCACCAGATCAACCAATCGTTGGCGGTCAACATGCGTATAAATCTCAGTCGTTGCGATATCTGCGTGACCCAAAAGCATTTGCAGGGCCCTTAGATCAGCTCCGCCTTCCAATAAGTGGGTGGCAAAGGCATGGCGCAGCACATGCGGACTTACCCGGTCGGGCGATATCCCAGCGGCGCACGCAAGATCCTTAATCATTTGAAACAACCGGACCCGGCTTAAATGCGTTCGTCCTGAAGGAAACAGCCAATTGCTGCCCGCAGGCCGCACATTCACCCAGTCAGCAACGGCGGCCCGGGCACGGTCAGACACCGGAACAAGCCGTTCTTTGTCCCCCTTACCTCGCAAAATTGCAAATGGGCGATCTGCAACAATTGCCCGAACGTCAAGCGACACGGCCTCGGTCGCCCGCAAGCCAGACCCATAAAGAATCTCAACGAGCGCGTGAAGGCGAATATCGCTCGGCTTTGGGTTTGCGGCCTGCCGCCGCCGATCTAATTCCGCGAACAGGGCTGATATGTCTGCATGACTCAAGGTTTTGGGCAATGGCCTGCCGCGGCTGGGGCGCGGCAGGGCCGAAGACGGATCGTCCGGACGATGCCCCTCCTCCGCCAAAAACGCATAGAAGCGCCGCAAAGCCGATGATTTTCGAGCAACAGACGTGGCGGCCAAGTCCGCCCACTGCTCTGCCAAATGGTGTAAATCCGCAGCCTGTGCAGCATGGAGGCGTCCAGACAATAGCGAGGATGCAGCCCGCAAGTCTGACTGATACGCCATTAAGCTGTTCCGTGCGGCCCCCGCTTCGGCTGACATCATTTCCAAGAAGCGCGCAATGAGCCGAAGGTCGTCACCAGGGTGCATATCAGGCGCGCGCAATGGCCTCAGCCGCAATCATCCGCGCCTCAGGCTCTAGCCCAACACGTCGCAGCGCCGAAACAATGTGGTAAAGATGTTCTGGCGGAATATCCGCCCATCGATTGGCTTGCAGGCCAGCCGCACATAGCACGGCCACTGCCCCCGGCGCCCGCAGGCGAACGGCCCGCTCCAACGCATCAGTCCACGCGGTCCGTTTGCTCAAAGACACATCAAAATTCTCTGCCATGCCCGGCAGGGACGAAGACGAAACTCGGCCAAGCCCAGCCAAGCCTGCAAACAACATTTGGGCGCGTAACTCGCCATTATTTTCGCTGGCCTTGCCAAAATCGTCAATTCGGCTGGCTGTAATGCCTGAAATTGGACGCGGACTGGCCACCGCCAAATAGCCCCAAGACACATCATCTCCGGCGTCCGTGATGACGGGCAGCCACCGAACCGCATAGCGATCTAATCCGGCGGCAAGCATTGACACAATCAACTCCGGCGCTTGATCTGCCAAATCTGCAGAGGGGCGAATTCGCGCAGCTGCCCGCGCCGTTGCAATCCGTCGCGCATAGGATTGCCAATCCCCATTGGTTTCAAACCGCCACAGGCGTGACATCGCGTCGACCCGCGCCTCTTCATCCCCGCCCACATAGCTATCGCGCAGAAGATCAAACAATGGATTGCCCTGATCTGCCGGATCTTGCTCAGCAAAGGCCGCGCCATAAAAATCAACCAATGCCGCGCTTGAGAACACACCCATAGCGGCGGCCCGCTCGGCATCTGGCAGGCGCTGTGTATAGCTTAACAATGGCGCCTGTGCCCGCCATGCCTGCACCCGAACATCCACTGATTGCATCAACCGATCTGGAATTTGCAGCCCTGTGGCCGTTGCCAAACCATAGCGCCAAACATTGAGTGTCCGAATATCGTCCCAATTAATCGTAACAGAACGGCGGGCATCCTGCGCTGCACCAACAACTTTTTCTGCCAGCAGAACATCTACATCATTATCACCCCGGCGGCTCCGCGCGCGGTCGAGCTGTGCCGTGGCGAGCGATCCTTCGCCAGAAAAGGCGGAACACATGGCGCGCGCCAAGGTCCAGGCTGTGTCGCGATTGGCAGTGTCAACACCGGACGTCATGGGGCACAAAGCCGCCGGATCTGCCGACGCGAGGCTTGCCTGCATACCAAAGGCATAAAGCGCCGGACTATATTGATCGACATCCACTGCCTGAACCAAGCCACGCGCGGACACCGCTTCGCCCATGCGCACCAATAGCCATGCTCGCTCTGCTGCCCAATCGGCGCTGGAGACATTCGCTGGCGTCTGCGCCCGGCTGAGCAACGCACGGCGCAGCACAATTGCCCCCCAACGTGACGCAATTGGCGCATCCAAACGCCGCATCACACGCGCCAAATATTGACCATTCACCCCCTGAAAGGCACCACCCCCCATATCGCCATCGCGCGCGCCCAACAGCCCAACGCGATTTGCGGACCGGCGGGCTTGCGGTGGAATATCCGATAGGGCGGCAAGAGCAGCCGCCTCTTCCAAAGCGGTATCCGTGCTCGTCAGTTGCGCAGAACCAGCCAGCGGATCACTCGGCACTGGCGCGGTGGCTCCGGCCCCTTCTGCAGGCCGCACGGCGGCAGGGGCGGCCGGAGCAGAGCGCGCTGGCGCCTGCTGCCGTGCAGCCGGTGCAGGGTCCGTGCGGCGTGGCGCCGCTTCTGGCGCATCTCCAAAGCCCGGCGGCAAGATTGATTCGGGTCGATCTTGCCCAAGCGCGGGCAAGGCCAACGCAATTGCAACACAGGCCGAGGCCCAAAGGCCATAAGAGATTGGCTTACGCGCCATTATATCTACCAACATTTCTTCGCATCAGGAGGTCGCCTTTTGCCCGATAGGCCCGCTCTGTGTATAGCCCCCAATCATGAAGTCCAGACGCCCCTCTTCAGATGATCTAAATGCCAAGCCAATTGCCCTGGTGGGCATGATGGGCGTTGGAAAGACAAGCATTGGCAAGCGTCTTGCGCAAAAGCTGGACCTGCCCTTTGTCGATGCCGACCAAGAGATTGTCGACGCAGCTGGACTGTCGATACCAGAAATCTTCGAGAAATTTGGAGAACCTCATTTCCGAGATGGGGAGCGGCGCGTGATTGCGCGTTTACTGGATGGCTCGCGCAAAATCATTGCAACCGGCGGTGGTGCCTTCATCAATTCTGAAACCCGGCAGCTGATGCTCGACCGCGCAATCGTGATCTGGCTTGATGCTGACATCAACACACTGGTTGAGCGCACAGCGCGCAAAAATGACCGTCCTCTATTGGCACAGGGCGACCCACGCGAGATTCTGACGCGGCTGGCAGCTGAGCGGAACCCCATTTATGCCGAGGCCCATATCCATGTGAAAAGCCTCTCCAATCCGCATGAAGCAACGCTGGACAAGATTTTAAAGGCGCTGAAATGACAACGACAGTAAATGTTGGGCTAGGCGCCCGCAGCTATGACATTGTAATTGGCGCCGGGCTTATTGACCAAGCGGATCGCTCTATCGCGCCGCTTTTGGCGGGCAGGCGCCCGATTATCATTACGGACGACCAAGTGGCGGCGACCCAATTGCCACGCCTAGAGCGCGCTTTAGGAGCCGATTGCCAAGCCATCATCCTGCCTGCGGGGGAAGCGACGAAAAGTTGGCAGCAATTAGAACGCTTAACGGATGCCTTGCTCAATTTGGGCGTCGAGCGGAGTGATAAGCTGATTGCGCTGGGCGGCGGCGTTATTGGCGATCTGGTTGGCTTTGCAGCCTCTATTCTAAAGCGGGGTTGTGGTTTTATTCAGGTGCCAACGACGCTGCTGGCCATGGTCGACAGCTCAGTCGGCGGAAAAACTGCAATTAATGTGCGTGCCGGGAAAAACTTAATTGGCAGCTTTCACCAGCCCTCTTTGGTCGTCATTGACCCCAGCGTTCTTGCCACATTGCCTGATCGGCACATGCGTGCGGGCTATGCCGAAATTGTAAAATATGGGCTGATTAACGACGCCGCCTTTTTCAATTGGTGCGAAAGCCATGCCGCAAAGCTCTTGGCGCGAGATCCAGACGCGCTGGCCACGGCCATTGCCCATAGTGTGCGGACCAAGGCCGAAATTGTCGCCGCGGACGAGCGCGAAACCAAAGATCAGCGCGCCCTGCTGAACCTTGGCCATACCTTTGGCCACGCGCTTGAGGCGGATACGGGCTTTTCGGAAACATTATTGCACGGGGAAGCTGTTGCGGCGGGAATGGCGCTGGCCTTTGGGTTTTCTGCCGCCACTGGGCGGTGTGCGACAGCTGATGCCAACCGCGTGACACAGCATTTAGACGCCATTGGCTTGCCAGCCAGCTTGGCGGCGGCCCATGTTACTGGCGATGGAGCCGCTTTAGTTGCCCATATGCTGCACGATAAGAAAATGGCGGCGGGTACCCTGCCCTTCATTCTCGCGCATGGGATTGGCCAATCCTATGTGGATCGCACCGTCAATCTGGCGGATGTCGCCCAGTTTTTAGATGCGAGCCGGGCCTAACCCCGCAAAAAACGCCAGCCAAGCCACAGCCAGCCAAGTATCATCGCCGCACCGCCGATAGGGGTAATTGCCCCCAGCCAGCGAGGTGCGCCCAATGCCATGGCATAAAGCGTCACGGCAAATAGCGCAGCGCCGCCCAACAGACACCATAAGGCGCCCTGCGTTTCCTTGGTCAGCGCCAAAACTGCAATCGCGTGAACAAGCAGATAGAAGCTGCCCGTCTTCAGCCAGTCCGCGGCGTCGCCTTGTGCCGCGTGCGCGCCAAAGGCCCCTGCTGCAATGGCCATGGCAGCTGCAAATGCAGCCATAGTCTGGATCATAGGGCCTCCAGTGCAGCCTGGACTGCTGCTTCAAATGGCAAGCAAATGGCCCCATGCCGCCCCGGATGGGCGCGGGCTGCCGCCAATATCTCAATGCCTGGCCAATGAGGTGGCTCTGCCCGCTGATCTGATAGCCACGCCGCAAGGTCAGCCGCAATTTGAGCAAGCTCAGGCCCGGATTGCCCTAGGATATGCGCGCCCAAAAGGCAGGCTGACGCTTGGCCTAAGGCACAGGCCCGCACATCTTGACCAAAGGCGCAAATCCGCCCGGCATCGTCCAGCTGCACGTCTACCACGATGCGGCTACCGCACACGGGCGCGCGACGATCGACACGATGCGCAGGCGGCCCCAACAGACCTAGATGCGGAATAGAGGCGGCCAGCCTTAAAATATCAGTCGTGTAAAGCGCCGAGGCCATGGCTTAGCGCGCGCGCGCCGACTGGGATTGGGGCTTTACAGTCTGGCGTTCCTTCACAAAATCAACCAGTGCGCGCGAGCTGGCCGACAAAAGTGGGAATGTGCGGCTTTGCGACATCCAGTCTGGCCGCTCTGCGGCTGCCCCGTAAATGACATTATACCCCAGCGTGAAAAACAAAAACGCAACGCTGGCTAAGACCAGCCCTTTCACTGCCCCAAAGCCAAAACCAAGGACGCGATCAAAAGAGCCAACAAAGCTATTGCGGGTTTGGCTGCCAATCCGCCGGGCTGCCATGCGGCCCCCAAACATTGCGAGCCCAAAAATCAACGCTGCGGCCAAGGTGGAGGCCCCAGAGGCTGTGCCCACCGTCTTTTCAAGCGAAGCAGCAACCGGCGCGTGGAACAGCCGCACCGCGCCAATGGCAAACACCCAAGCTGCAAGCGACAACGCCTCCGTCACGAACCCGCGCGAAAAGCCCAGAATGCCAGCGCCGCCCATCAACAACAGTACAATGATATCCAAAGAAGTCATGATGCTTGGCTATCCCCGTCCTAACAGATGGTCAACGAATTGCCCCAAGGTGCGGAAAGATTGCGTGGATAGGCCCGCAGCGTCAGGCAGCCCGCCTGCCGGAACCATGGCCTTTTCAAAGCCGAGCTTTGCCGCCTCTTTCAACCGCAGCCCCGCATGCGCAACTGGCCGAATTTCACCCGAAAGCGCCACTTCTCCAAAGGCAATTGTGTCAATTGGCACGGGCCGTTCCGTCCAGGCAGAAATCAGCGCTGCGGCCACCGCCAAATCCGCAGCCGGGTCTGACAAGCGATACCCCCCTGCAATGTTAAGATACACCTCTGCCGAGGAGAGTGACAGGCCACAGCGCGCTTCTAAAACGGCAAGAATCATTGCCAGCCGCCCGGAATCCCAACCCACCACCGCGCGGCGCGGCGTGGCCCCGCTGGCCAGACGCACGGTCAGCGCCTGCACTTCGACCAACACGGGCCGTGTGCCTTCCAAAGCAGGGAATACTGTTGTGCCGGTTACGCTTTCATCCCGATGGGTCAGGAACAGCGCAGATGGATTGCCTACTTCGGTTAGCCCGCCTGCTTCCATCGCAAACACACCAATTTCATCCGTCCCGCCAAAGCGATTCTTGATGGCACGAAGGATGCGATACTGGTGGCTTCGCTCCCCCTCAAAGCTCAGCACGGTATCAACCATATGTTCCAGCACGCGGGGGCCTGCAATTGCACCATCCTTGGTCACATGGCCCACCAGCACAATCGCAGTGCCGCGTTCTTTCGCGAAACGAATAAGCTCTTGTGCTGACGCGCGAACTTGGCTGACGGTGCCCGGCGCCCCCTCAATCAAATCGCTGTGCATGGTCTGAATGGAATCAATAATCGCCAAAGCCGGGGGCGTGCCGGCGCTCAAGGTCGTTAAAATATCACGCACAGACGTGGCGGCCCCCAGTTGCACGGGCGCACGGCCCAGGCCCAGTCGCTGGGCGCGCAGGCGCACTTGGTCAGATGCTTCTTCGCCCGAAATATAGGCAACCGCCCGCCCCTGCTCTGCCAATCGTGCGGCCGCCTGCAGCAAGAGGGTGGATTTACCAACCCCCGGATCCCCGCCGATGAGCGTTGCAGACCCAGCGACAAATCCACCACCCAAAGCGCGATCAAGCTCAGCAATGCCCACCGGCATTCGGTCTGGCAGGCGCACATCCGTGTCCAGCCCCACCAAATCAATCCATTGCCCGCCGCCTTGCAAGTCATGCTTGGCTTTAAAGGGAGTGATCACCGCACCAGCCTCTTCAACAATGCAGTTCCATTCCGAGCAATCAAGGCATTGCCCAGCCCATTTGGCGCTGACGCTCCCGCAGTTCTGGCACACAAAGCGTTTTTGAACTCGCGCCATCACGACCCCTTAAATACGAACGAAAGAAGAACATAGAAGTCAGGTCGCTCGGGGTCAATGACTCACCGCGCACGCCACTTCCTCGACAAGCGCCAACAAATCCCTATCTTAGGCGCGTGCGGGAAAAAGAACTCAGACTGGCGCTCATTTGCTATGGCGGCATCAGCCTTGCCGTCTATATGCACGGGATTACCAAAGAAATTTGGAAACTGGCCCGCGCCAGCAGATCCTTTCATGCTGGCCGCGATGATTTGCGTCCATCAGAACGTATTTACAATGACTTACTGGTCGATATTGAGAGAAAATATCAGCTAAAATTGCGCGTTCTGACAGATATTGTGACCGGCGCCAGCGCGGGCGGCATTAATGGCATTTTCTTGGCGCAAGCTATTGCCAAGGGCCAGTCGCTCGAACCCCTTACGGACTTGTGGCTTGAAAAAGCCGATGCCGACGTCCTGCTTGATCCAGATGCCCGCCCAATTGGGAAGCTTACAAAATTTTGGGCGGCGCCCATTGCGTGGTTCTTTACGCGCAAGCCGGGTGGCACCGTTGATACAATGGTCGGCCTTGAAGCGCGAGAGGAAGTCCGCGCCAAATTAAGCCGCTTTGTGCGGGCGCGCTGGTTTGAGCCTCCCTTTTCGGGGGCCCATATGTCGAGCCTTATCTTTGATGCGTTAGAGGCTATGCAGGCGGGACCCAGCGATGCGCCCCTATTGCCGCCAGATCAGCCATTAGACTTGGCTGTTACAGTGACCGATTTTAACGGCCATCCTGAAAAACTGCATCTTAACTCACCCGCCGAAGTGGTGGAACGCGAACATCGGCTTGTTTTGCGGTTCCGGCATGATGAAGGCCAAGACCAAAGCCTTGGCAGCCTAGCCTCGCTGACACTCGCCGCCCGCGCCACATCAAGCTTTCCGGGTGCTTTCCCGCCGCTGACTCTTGCTGAAATTGACCAGCTTGTTGACGTGCGCGGGGCGGACTGGGCCGACCGGGCTGATCTTGTTGCGCAAATTGCGCCGCGCACTGGCTCTGCACCAGAAACTTTGGCACTGGTGGATGGATCGGTGCTGGCCAATGCGCCATTCCGGGCCGCGATTGACGCCTTGCCAGACCGCCCCGCCCGCCGCGAAGTGGACCGGCGCTTCGTCTTCATTGATCCCAAACCCGGCATTCGCGCGATTGCCATGCCGCGCGTTGGCGATGCTGCAGGCCCCGGCTTCTTCTCAGCCATTTTGGGTTCTTTGTCTGATTTGCCGCGGGAACAGCCAATCCGCGACAATTTGGAAACGCTGCATGCACGGTCCATCCGTATTCGGCGGTTGCAACAGATTGTGGATGCACTCGGCCCTGAGGTGGAGCAGCATATTCAAGCCCTTTTTGGGCTGAACTTCTTTCTCGACACACCCACTGCGCGGCGGCTCGCCCAATGGCGGGCCAAAGCACATGACCGCGCCAGCCGAGATGCCGGCTATGCATATGCGGGATACGCTCATCTAAAATTGTCGGGCATTGTCGAGGGCTTGGCAGATTTAGGCGCGCGTTTGAGCGCGATGGATGAGCAGGCAGCCGACGCCTTTCGGCGCGACTTATGGCAGCATGTTCGCGAGCTTAAGGCAGACCAGATTAAGTCCGTGGCGGCCCAGAAAAATGCACCTGCCACCCGCTTTTTTCAGCAGCTCGACCTTGGCTTTCGCATTCGCCGCTTGCGGTTTCTCGCCCGTCAAATGACAGAATTGGTGGATCAAGGGCTTGTCGACGAGGCCGATCTTCATCCTCTGCGCACGGCACTTTATGCGGGCCTTGGGGAATTGATCGATCTGCAAACCCTCTCCACTTATAAGTCAATGGCCTGGACATCGGCTGCAAGTTTTCTGGACGCCATAGCGACGCTCCAAAACCTGCCTGAGCGCGATAAGCAGTTGGATGCTGCCCTTGCCGCAGCTTTCGCCAAATGCCCCAAGGCCCAGCACCGCCCCTTATTGCTAAGCTATTTGGGATTTCCGTATTTTGACATCGCTACTCTGCCCATGCTGCAGGGCGAAGGACTGGATGAGTTTAACCCCATTCGTGTCGACAGAATTTCGCCAGATGATGCAACGGCGTTGCGCACAGGGGGCGCCGCCGCGACCTTAAAAGGCATTGAACTCAATAGTTTTGGGGCCTTTTTCAGCCGAAAATACCGCGAGAATGACTATCTCTGGGGCCGCCTTCATGGGGCAGACCGATTAATTGATATTGTGTGCTCCACACTGCCCAGCCCCATTGCACAGGCCGATCTTGCGGCCGCAAAAGGCCGTATTTTCAAGGCGATATTAGAGGAAGAGGCAGGCCGTTTGACCAATATCCCCGATTTAATTGCCAGCCTGCGCCAAGAGATTGTGACGCGCGGACTCGCAAAAGCTGACGACTGCGCCTAATCTACTGGCGAGTGAGGGAGTAAGGCGACCATGCAGTTTTTGAAAACCATTTTCTGGGTTGCCCTTGCCGTCCTGCTGGCTGTGTTCACTGTCAGCAATTGGACCCCAATCACCATCACACTGTGGAGCGGGCTGATATTGGAAACCTTTTTGCCAATTCCTGTCTTTCTGGCGATGTTGCTTGGCTTTTTGCCCTATTTCATTCTCCATCGTGCAACACGCTGGTCGCTGCAACGGCGCTTGGCCCAAATGGAGCGGCAATTGGCTGAAACGCGCGCGCTCATGGCGCCAAGCTCCACAGAAAAGAAAGAAAATGGCGCGATTCCCCCTTCCGCTGCCCCCATTGCCGTGCCACCGGGGGTTTTATGAGCAGCCCCATTTATGTCGCTATCGACACGCCCGATTTTGATCAGGCCAAAGCCCTTATTTCCAAAGTAAAGCATCATGTTGGCGGCATTAAGCTTGGCCTAGAGTTTTTCATGGCCAATGGAAAAAATGGTGTGCTTGATATGGCACATCTCGGGCTGCCGATCTTTCTGGACCTGAAGTTTCACGACATTCCCAACACCGTTGCCAAAGCAATTCAGGCGCTGCGCCCAATTGAACCGGCCATTTTGACCGTCCATGCCGCAGGCGGGCGGGCGATGATGGAAGATGCCAAGGCGGCGGCACCCAAGGGAACCAAAGTTGTGGGCGTCACCGTTTTAACGAGCCTCGATGGGGCAGACTTGAACAGCATTGGCGTGCCCGGCAATCCGCATGACCAGGTGGAACGGCTCACGCGCTTAGCAATGGAATCCGGGCTGGATGGCGTTGTCTGCTCTGGCAATGAAGTGGCCGCTGCCAAGAAAATATGGCCTCACGGCTTTTTTGTCGTGCCCGGTGTTCGCCCAGCAGATGGCGTTGTGGGGGACCAGAAGCGCGTTGTGACCCCGCGTCAGGCCTTGGATAATGGGGCGTCCATTTTGGTCATTGGCCGTCCCATCACGCAAGCAGCTGATCCGGATGCTGCGGCTCGAGCGATTGACGCCACAATCTGACCATGCCGATCCAGAGCAAGATTTGCGGCATTACGACGCCGGAGGCGCTGGACGCCGCACTCTCTGGCGGGGCAAGCCATGTTGGATTTGTTTTCTTCCCCAAAAGCCCAAGAAACATTTCCATAGCCAACACGCAAGCGCTTCTGAAAAAGCTGCCACAATCTGTTAAATCAGTGGCATTAGTTGTTGATCCTGAAGCAGAATTTATTGATACCCTCATGAGGGACTTACCAGGGCTAACGGCCCTGCAATTTCACGGGGATGAGCCCCCCAATCGCCTTGCCGGCTTGCGTGGCCAAGGGTTGGAGATCTGGAAGGCTGTCCCCATTCGGACCCAAGCTGACCTGATGAAAGCCGCCGACTATAAGGGTGCTGCGGATTACATCTTATATGATGCAAAACCACCCAAAGGCGCTGATTTACCGGGCGGAACGGGACAGCGTTTTGATTGGACTCTGCTCCAAGGCGTGCGCCACCCTCTTCCGTGGATATTGGCCGGAGGGCTAGATGCACATAATCTGGCAGAGGCCCGTCAGATGACTGGCGCAGATTTTTTTGACGTATCTTCAGGGGTTGAGTCCGCACCCGGCATCAAGGATGTGGACAAGATCGCCGCATTCCTTAAAGCAGCCAGCAACTTATGACACTCAGCAACTCACTTCGCACGCAGCCCGACGATCGCGGGCATTTTGG
>JACCDH010815014.1_pt1 | contig 11330 bp, 12 predicted proteins | sample 7442481 | NCBI WGS metagenome assembly JACCDH01 (sample SAMN15323433, study PRJNA562643) | freshwater metagenome | isolation source: river surface water | place: USA:Blue River Watershed | collected 2017-08-15 | reverse complement strand
GCACCAGCGCCGTCATCGCTGAAGGAGTTCTCTTTCCCCACTTCGAGGCGCTTGGCTTGACCGAGGTCAGCCAAAGTCACTTCTTCGAGGGTCAAGCCCACTTCTTCAGCGATCACTTTGCCGCCAGTCAAGATGGCGATGTCTTCCAGCATGGCCTTGCGACGATCGCCAAAGCCTGGAGCCTTGACAGCCACAACCTTCAAGATGCCACGGATGGTGTTGACCACCAAGGTTGCCAAGGCTTCGCCATCGACGTCTTCAGCAATGATCAACAAAGGACGGCCGGCTTTTGCAACGGCTTCCAAAGTGGGCAACAAGTCGCGGATGTTGCTGATCTTCTTGTCGAACAACAACACGAAGGGGTTGTCCAACAAAGCAGCTTGCTTTTCTGGGTTGTTGATGAAGTAGGGGCTCAAGTAGCCACGGTCAAATTGCATGCCCTCGACGACGTCGAGTTCGTTTTGCAGGCTCTTGCCGTCTTCCACGGTGATGACGCCTTCTTTGCCCACTTTGTCCATGGCGTTGGCGATGATGTCGCCGATGCTGGAATCAGAGTTGGCAGAGATCGAACCGACTTGGGCGATTTCTTTGGAAGTGGTGGTGGTCTTGGAGACTTTCTTCAGCTCTTCGATCAACGCGGCTACGGCCTTGTCGATACCGCGCTTCAAGTCCATGGGGTTGCCGCCGGCAACCACGTACTTCATGCCTTCGCGCACGATGGCTTGAGCCAACACGGTCGCCGTGGTGGTACCGTCGCCAGCGTTGTCAGAAGTTTTAGAAGCAACTTCTTTCACCATTTGTGCGCCCATGTTCATGAGCTTGTCTTTGAGTTCGATTTCTTTGGCCACGGACACACCGTCCTTGGTCACGGTGGGGGCGCCGAAAGAGCGCTCGAGCACCACGTTACGACCTTTGGGGCCCAAAGTTACTTTCACTGCGTTGGCGAGGATGTTCACGCCTTCGACCATACGTGCGCGGGCTTCGCCGCCGAAAACTACGTCTTTTGCTGCCATTTTGACTATTCCTTAACTAGATTCAGATTTAATCAGTTGAGGACAGAGCGACTGTGCGCTGCGCGCGTCCGTCGGTCTGTCCCGCAAATCATTCCACTACGGCGAACAGGTCGTCTTCTTTCATGACCAACAGTTCGTCGCCATTGACCTTGACGGTTTGGCCGCTGTACTTGCCGAACAACACGCGGTCGCCGACTTTGACGGTCAGCGCTTTGGTTTCGCCTTTGTCATTGGTCTTGCCTGGGCCCACAGCCAAAACTTCACCTTGATCAGGCTTTTCAGCAGCTGAATCAGGAATCACGATGCCAGAGGCGGTTTTGGTTTCGCTGTCAATACGCTTGACGATCACGCGATCGGCGAGAGGACGAAGTTTCATTGCATCTCCAATTAGGAACTAAGGGTTTGAATTTAGGCCTCTAGCAAAGCTAGGGGCCGAGTTAGCCACTGACAGAGTAGTGTTAGCACTCGATGTCATTGAGTGCTAATTTTAGGCCATCTGCTGAAACTTCAAGAGTGAAATTAAAAAAACATGAAAAAGCCCCACTGACGTGGGGCTTGGGTTTTTATGTGAGTGGGTGCTAATTAATAAGATTTATGGTAAATCTAGATTTTCAGCTGGTGCATTTGCCGATCGTGGGCCAATGGTGCCCAGTCTGGCCTTGAGCGATTGGGGTTGCCCTGTGATGAGCGCGGCGTAATTAGTGGTGTTGGACAGCACTTTCTTCACGTAGTCGCGTGTTTCATTGAACGGCACGTTCTCGGCCCAAATGGCACCTTCCAGCACGGGGCCTGTGCCGTCATTGGGCGCACGCCAGCGGCGTGAGCGGCTGGGGCCGGCGTTGTATGCGCCAGCAGCCAGAGGCATAGAGCCTTCGAAGCTGTCGAGCACCAGCTTTAAATAACCTGTGCCAATGGCAATGTTGGTGTCACGGTCATTGATTTGGTCGGGTGTGAAATGGGTGAGTCCAATTTTCTTGGCGGTCCATTTGGCCGTGGCCGGCATGACTTGCATCAAGCCTGCTGCGCCAACGTGTGAACGCGCGTCGGTCACGAAACGACTTTCTTGGCGGATCAGACCGTAAACATACGCAGGGTCCAAATTGATAGTTTTGCTGCGTGCAATGACGGCGTCTTTGTGCGGCATGGGGAAGCGCTGCTCGAAGTCGATGGCAGTGCGGGTGCGTTCGCTGGTATTGATGCAGCGGTCCCACACTTGGTTGTCGCAGGCCACTTGTGCGGCTGCTAGCAATTCGCGGTCACTCATCATGCCGGCTTTGCCTTGGGCGTCGACCAGGTTGGTGGCGTAGTTCCATTCACGCACGCCTTCGCTGCGCAGGCCGATGCTGATGGCATAAAGCGCGCGCTGCAGTGATGGGTTACGTCGAGCAGCTTCTAATTCTTCGGCGGTAGGAGCTGGTGGACGTGCAGGTGCAGTTACTTTTCGGCCCAGCTCTTCCAATGCGAGTTGCTCGTAAAAGCCACGAACGCCCGCAATGCTCTCTAGCAAACCATTGGCCTCTTGTTGGATGTGTGGTGTGACTTTTTTGTGTGCCAACAAAGCACGTGCGTACCAATAAACCCAAGTGGGTTCTTTGCGGGCTTCGGCACTCATGTGGCTGATGGTGCTTTCGACCACCGACCACTTGGGCGTGTTGCCCGCACGCAAGGCTGCGCGTACTTTCCAGCCCAGCATGTCATCGTTCAAGTCTTTGTCGTTGGCGACACGGGCAAAGTGGCTGAGGGCGTCGTCGTCCAAACGCATCGCGGCTTGACGGCCAATCACGCCCCACACCCAATGGCGTTCTTCGGCGGTGAGGTAAGGGCGCCATTTGTCGCGCAACAAAGCGACAGCTTTGTCTGTGTCGGTGGTGGCCAGTTTGACCAAGGCCATGACCACTAACTCTTGTTTGGCTTTAGAGGGGGCGGCGATTTGCTTGTTTAGAAACGGTAGGGGTTTGGCCAAGATGTCGTTCACCTGCGATGCGTCTGACGGCGACACAATTTGCACCGCATTGCGCGCCGTGCGTGGGCGGTTGTGTTCGGCCATCAAACGGGCTTTGCGCCAAATGTCGAGCGCGCTGAATTGTTTGGTGAAGTACAGACGGTCAGCGGCCAAGGTGCAGCCGTCGTCGGCTTCTTTCATGCTCATCCAGTTTTTGCGTACTTCGTCGGCAATGCTGGCACTTGCTTGCTGGCCCTTTTCCAGTAACTCAACAGTTAAGAAGTAGCAGCGCAGTTCGCGGTCGTCGCGCATGCGGTAGTGTGGGTGTTCATCACTGAGCGTGGTCCAGTCGCGGCGTTGTCCCAAGAGCAGCAGCCAGTCGTTGCGCAGGCGGTCTTCTTGGTAGGTGGCGGGGTAGCGGTTAAAGAAGGCGCGTACTTCACTGTGCGAGGCTTCGTCCAAGCGGGCTTTGAGTTCCCAATAAGCAGCCCATGGTTCGAGCGGGTGGCCTTTGGCTTGTGGCAGCAGGGCGCTCAGGCGTTTGCGGTCGCCGCGCTTGTAGGCTTGCGCCATGTCCGTGATGACGGCGTCGGCTGGTGAGTTTTGGCTAGGGGCAGCCGTGGCGGGTTGAACAGTGCCAAACGCAAAAAAAACGCTGGCAAACAGTGACACAATGACTCGAAATTTCATGGCTTGATTATCTGTGGACAAAAAAACCTTACGCCAGCAGCTCGTTGAAGAGCGTTTGAACATGCCCGATAGGCTGGAGAGGGCTGATCTCTTGCAACGCGTCATGCGCATTTGGCTGGTGGGTAGACCCGACACAGTGATTGGTGCGTATTGGCCCATCAAGGGCGAGTTTGATCCGTTGCCGGTGTTGCACCGCTGGAAAGAAGATGGTGAATTGCTTGATCAACCACAACGCCGCCGCATCGGTTTGCCCGTGGTGGACAAGGCACACAAAACGCTGACCTTCCATGCGTGGTACCCCGGCTGTCCCATGGAAGAAGATGCTTACGGCATTCCCAAGCCCAAGGACACCGAGGTGATCGTGCCCACTTTGTTGTTCGTGCCTTGCGTGGGGTATGGGCCTGGCGGGTTCCGCTTGGGCTATGGCGGTGGTTTTTATGACCGCACCTTGGCCACCTTGCAGCCCAAGCCGTTCACGGCGGGTTTGGGTTTTACCAACGGGTTTTTACCTGACTTGATGCCCGAGGCGCACGACATGCCGCTGGATGCATTGCTCAACGACAACGGGGTGGTTTGGCCGATGGGCTAAGCCTGCTAACGCTTCGCTACGTCAAGGGCCGCGCAATGCGGCTCTTATTTTTTGGCCATCAATGTTTTGAAATCTTGCTCGTAGCCACGCAGCGCTTCGACCATGCGCTGACGTTGGGCAGGCGTGGTGCTGTTGTGGAACTTGGCGAAACCTTCGCAGTTTTCGCTCCACAGCGCCTTGCTATATATGCGAGCTCGTTCATTGGGTGAGTTGAAGCTGCGATCGACCAAGGCGCGTAGCAAGGCTTGAGCGGACTCTGGTTTTGTGGGGCCCTCTTGTGCGATGCGTTGCAGGGTTTGCAGTGTGTCAGCTTGGCGGCGTTCGCGCTCGGCGTAGCTGAGCGCAGGATCAAAAATTGAGGTACTCAGCCAGTGATGCAATGCATCACGTTGCGACTTGTCGAGGTGGCCATAAAAATCTTCCAGGCGGTTGGTGGCTTGTTTGGTGCGGTAGCGCAGGCGGCCTTCAGCATCGGGGTCGAGCCAGTCTTCTTTCCACGTCTTGTTGGTTTTGTCGAAACGTTTGCGCACGCTGCGCAGTTGGTCTACGGTGAGTTGGCTGGCCAGTTGCGCCGAGGCGGGTTCCATGTGACGCAGCACACGAATGAAGCTGCTTTTCATGTCCTCAGTGACTGCGCACACCTGTGCAGGCGTGATGTCATTGGGCGCCATGGCTTGCATGCGTTTGAGCAAGGCGATGTATTCGGGCAGTTGCTGTTGACGGTGCCAACGTTGCAAGTCGGTCAGGGCATCACGGGTGAATTGTTTTTGTTCGCCTTGCAAATCTGCATAACCATCCAGCCACCAGTAAATCAAATCGTCGCTCTGGTTGTAGACCAGTTTGATGGTGCTGCAACCGCTCAACGTCATCAGCGTTGCCAGTACAAGCCAGACGGATGCATGGCGGATAATTCTTTGCAAGATAAGGATGAATGACATGACAGCGTTGGATGTGGTGATCATGGCTGCCGGCAAAGGCACCCGTATGAAGAGCAGTATGCCCAAGGTTTTGCACCGTTTGGCGGGTAAGGCTTTGGTGCAGCATGTGATTGACACGGCACGTAGCTTGAATGCGCGTAACACCATCGTCATCACCGGCCATGGTGCAGAGCAAGTGGAGCTCGCATTACTGGCCGCCAACGCCACGGATAACTTGCAATTCGCTCGCCAAATGCCCCAGCTCGGCACAGGCCATGCGGTGCAGCAAGCCGTACCTTTGTTGGCCGATGACGGTGTGGTGGTGGTGCTTTCGGGTGACGTGCCTTTGACGCAAGCCGACACCTTGCAAGCCTTGCTCGACTTGTGCGATGGCAAACAACTGGCCCTGCTCACCATCGACTTTGCCGACCCCGCAGGTTACGGCCGCATTGTGCGTAGCCCCAGCGGCCAAGTGCATGCCATCGTCGAACACAAAGACGCCAACGAACAACAACGCGCCATCCATGAGGTGTACAGCGGCATCATGGCCGTGCCGGCCAAGCTGCTCAAGCCTTGGTTGGCGCGTTTGGACAACAACAATGCGCAGCAAGAGTTTTATTTGACGGATGTGGTGAAGTTTGCTGAGGCCGATGGCGTGCCTGTGGTGGCCCACAAAATTTCAGACGCTGCGCAAGTGGCGGGCGTCAACAGCCCCACACAACTGGCCGAGCTAGAGCGTGCGTTTCAGTTACGCCAAGCCCATGCCTTCATGGCCGATGGCGTGCGCATCATCGATCCCGCACGGTTTGATGTGCGCGGCTCGTTGACCTGTGCGCAAGACGTCGAGATTGATGTCAACTGCATTTTCCAAGGCAACGTGTCACTCGGCCAAGGCGTGAAGATTGGTGCGAATTGCGTGATTGCTAACTGCACCATTGCAGCGGGCGCGGTGATTCACCCCTTTACCCACATCGATGGTGAAAAGTTAGGGGTCAGCGTGGGCGAGGGTGCCCTGATTGGCCCGTTTGCACGTTTGCGCCCTGGCGCAGCGCTGGCGGCCGAGGTGCACATTGGCAACTTTGTGGAAGTCAAAAACTCCACGATGGCCAAGGGCTCAAAAGCCAACCACTTGGCCTACTTGGGCGACGCCACCGTGGGTGAGCGCGTCAACTACGGTGCGGGCAGCATCACGGCGAACTATGACGGAGCTAACAAACACCGCACCGTCATTGAGGCCGATGTGCATGTGGGCAGCAACTGCGTGTTGGTGGCGCCTGTCACCATTGGTGCAGGCGGCACCGTGGGCGGTGGTTCCACGATTACCAAGAGCACTGAGCCCGGCGCACTGAGCGTGGCGCGTGGCAAGCAAATCAGCATTGCCAACTACAAACGGCCTGAGAAACAGCCAAAAGCTTAGATTCGCACGAATCGAACGATTCGTTTGATTCGTGCTATATTGCCGACATGCAAACCTTTTCCGCCAACGAAGCCAAAACCCAATTTGGGCAGTTCATTGACCTTGCCCAGCGCGAGCCAGTGCGCGTGGTCAGGCGTGATCGTGTGGTGGGCGTGATGGTGTCTGCCCAAGACTACGAAGCCATGCGCGAGTTTTACGCCAACCGTTTGCAGCACACCTTGGCCGCCAGTGCCGCACAGGCAGAGCGCGCAGGCATGACGCCCGCGTTGTTGGAAGACTTGCTGCGTGACGAGTCTTAAGCTGGTTCTTGACACCAATATTCTGATCAGCGCGGCGCTTTCATCGCAGGGCTCGCCAGCGAAGTTGGTGCAAAAAGTGTTGGCAGATCACCGCTTGGTGTTTTCTCAGCCTACGTTTGACGAGTTGCGTACGCGTTTGTATCGGCCTAAGTTCGATCGCTACATCACTTTGGAAACTCGCGAGCGCTTGTTGCACGACTTCAATGCGTGTGCGCATTGGGTCGATATAGGCGAGCCTAAGCTATATAGCCGTGATCGTGATGACGACAAGTTCATCGAAACCGCGCTCGTCGCGCAAGCGCCTTACTTGGTCAGTGGAGATAGCGATTTACTGGTTGTTGAGCCCTTGTCGAATTTGGAAATTGTTTCTGTCCAACAGGCTGTGGGTGTTTTGGGACTTTAAGTCCGACGAAGCACGGGCCAAGTGCTGGTGAACTTTGCCCGCTTGGTTGCAAAAAACGCTTTCACGTTGCGCACATTCGCATCTTGCGTGAGCAGGCGCTGCGTGATGGCTAAGTAGTCGGGCATGTCTGCCGCTTGCACCACCAGCACAAAATCAGGGCCCGGTGACACCCGCCAACATTGCTGCACGGCATCGTCGGCGCAAGCGCGTTGCTCGAAGGCGTCTAGGTGTTCGGCGCCTTGTGCGTCTAGGGTCACCTCTACCAAGGACGTCAGACCGTGACCCAGAGCTGCGCCCAATTTGTCTGAGCTCAGCACCGCGATTTGTCGCTCAATCCAGCCCTCATCACTCAGGCGCTTGACGCGACGCAGGCAAGTGGGGGGTGAGATTTTGAAGCGTTCTGCCAAGGCCACGTTGCTGAGGGTGGCGTCATGTTGCAAAGCGTCGAGCAGCTTCAAGTCAATCTCATCTAAAAAATCTTGTTTCATAAATTCAATTTAATTGAAATTAAATTCCAAATTAAGTAATTGATGGAATTTTCGTTCAAATATCAGAAAAAATAAACAAGAAATTTCTAATTGATGTGCTTAATATTCGAGCAACCCAATTCAGGAGTGCTCTTTATGTGTGGCATCGTCGGCGCCGTTTCTACCCGCAACATCGTTCCCATCCTCGTGCAAGGTTTGCAGCGTTTGGAATACCGTGGCTATGACTCTTGCGGCGTGGCGGTGCACTCAGCCAGCCTCGGTACCAAGCAAGGCGGCTTGCAGCGTGCGCGCAGCACAGCGCGCGTGTCTGAGTTGATGGACCAAGTCAAAGCCGACCACATTGAAGGCGGCATTGGCATCGCGCACACCCGCTGGGCCACGCATGGTGCGCCTGCGGTGCACAACGCGCACCCACATTTCAGCCATGGCACGGGGGCTGGCGCGGGCGTTTACAAAGCAGGCCAAGATGGGAAAGACGCCCCGAACAAGCCGGGGCGTGTGGCCTTGGTGCACAACGGCATCATCGAAAACCACGACGAGCTGCGCGCCGCCTTGCAAGCCAAGGGCTACGAGTTCTTGAGCCAAACCGACACCGAGGTCATTGCCCACTTGGTGGACAGCCTCTACAACGGCGATTTGTTTGACGCGGTCAAGGCCGCCATTGCGCAGCTGCATGGTGCCTACGCGATTGCGGTGTTTCATAAAGACGAACCGCATCGCGTCATTGGCGCACGTGCGGGTTCACCACTCATTTTGGGCGTGGGCAAAGAGCACAGCGAGACCTTCTTGGCCAGCGATGCCATGGCCTTGGCGGGCGTGACCGACCAAATCGTGTACCTCGAGGAAGGCGATGTGGTGGACATTCAAATCGGCAAATACTGGGTGCAAGACCGCAGCCACAAAGCCGTGACGCGTGAAGTCAAAACCGTGCACGCCCACAGTGGCGCGGCCGACCTCGGGCCTTACCGCCACTACATGCAAAAAGAAATCTTCGAGCAGCCGCGCGCCATTGCCGACACGCTCGAAGGCGTGGAAGGCATCACGCCGGAGTTGTTTGGCAACGGTGCGTACTCGGTGTTCAAGGCCATCGACAACGTGCTCATCCTCGCTTGCGGCACCAGCTACTACAGCGGCTGCACCGCCAAGTATTGGATTGAAGCCATTGCTAAAGTGCCCTGCCAAGTCGAGATTGCCAGCGAGTATCGCTACCGCGAATCGGTGCCCAACCCCAACACCTTGGTGGTCACCATCACGCAAAGCGGCGAAACCGCCGACACCTTGGCAGCGTTGCGCCACGCGCAAAGCTTGGGGCTACACAACACGCTCACCATCTGCAACGTGTCCACCAGCGCCATGGTGCGCGAGTGCAAGCTGGCCTACGTCACCCGTGCCGGCGCCGAGATCGGCGTGGCCTCTACCAAAGCGTTCACCACGCAATTGGCGGGTTTGTTTTTGCTCACGCTGGCGCTGGCGCAAACCAAAGGCCGTTTGAGCGACGCAGAAGAAGCGGCGCACATCAAAGCCATGCGCCACTTGCCTGCCGCCCTGCAAGCCGTGTTGGCATTGGAGCCGCAAATCATCGCGTGGTCGCAAGAATTTGCCAGCAAAGAAAATGCCTTGTTCTTGGGCCGCGGCACGCACTACCCCATCGCGCAAGAAGGTGCTTTGAAGCTCAAAGAAATCACCTACATCCACGCCGAGGCGTATGCGGCGGGTGAGTTGAAGCACGGCCCCTTGGCCTTGGTCACCAGCGCCATGCCCGTGGTGACCGTGGCACCCAACGATGCGTTGCTTGAAAAACTCAAGAGCAATATGCAAGAGGTGCGCGCTCGCGGTGGTGTGCTGTATGTGCTGGCCGATGGCGACACCAAGATTGAAAGCAGCGAAGGCGTGAACGTCATTCGCATGCCCGAGCACTATGGCGTGCTCTCGCCTATTCTGCACGTGGTGCCTTTGCAGTTGCTGAGTTATCACACGGCGTGTGCGCGTGGGACGGATGTGGACAAGCCCCGAAATCTGGCCAAAAGCGTCACAGTGGAGTAGTCACGCAAGTGAGTAATTTTGACGATGTAAAAGAAGTCAGAATTACCCTAAAAATTGCATCAAAAGCCTTGTATTTCATGGCTTACTCAACATATCAAGAATGGTTGTTTGAGAAGGTTTGCAATCTGCGAGATGCAGAAAAAATGACTTTTGATGCAATCGCCAAAAGAATCACTTCTGAGGGCTTCAAGTCAGCTAGAGGATTCCAATTTATTGCTGAAAGTGCCTTCTCTACGTACAAAAAGGGCAACATCAGAAAACAAAGACTTGCTTCAAAACCAAGTTACGTTGTGGAAGCAGTAGAGTTCAGATAAACCAAAATACTAGAAAGTTTCTAGTATCAATTGATGGTGTTTGTCGCTTAGTCCAACACAAGAAAAGCCAACAATTTTGAACCCAATCTACTTAGCATCACTCTCGCTACTACTTGGCTTTGCTCTAGGCTACAGCGCACACAGAGTCTATTCATCACAAAATCGTGGTGAGTCGCTTGTTAGAAAAGCGTTGCAGAAGCACTTTCGTTCGCCCAACTATCACCTTCTGAATCACATCACACTTAAGCATGGTGATAGCACGACACAGATAGACCACATCTTGGTTTCATGCTTTGGCGTGTTCGTGATTGAGACTAAGAACTACAAGGGATGGATATTTGCGAATCCAAAGCATGAGTCATGGACACAAGTTTTGTTCAAAGCAAAGTTCAAGTTTCAGAATCCAATCCATCAGAACCATCGTCATGTTGTCGCAGTCAGAGAACTCTTGGATTTCTTGCCTCAAGATGCAATCAAGTCAGTTGTCGTGTTCAGTGGTGATGCTGAGTTCAAAACAGACATGCCAAGTAATGTCTTCACATTACCCATGCTGATTAATTACTTGAATAGCTGTACTGAAGAACTCTTGTCATTGAACAGAGTTCAGTTTTCAGTTGGTCGCATTGAGACTGCTCGTATGGAAATCAGTGGCAAAACTGATGTTGAGCATGTGAAAGCACTTCAGAGACGCTTTGGAAACAACGACTAGTGTTTAATTTAGACTGACAAGGGCTTGTTTGCATCACGCATCTTTTCTTGCGCTTTTGCCATTGTCTGCCTTGCTTGAAGTTGTGCTTTTTGCTTTTTGTACTTGGCTTCTTGGTCAGCTAATGACTTGACTTGAAGTTGTTGAGGCGTGAGAGTCTTAGTCACCTCGTCTATCTCAGTCACTTGCTCGTTCAACTCGCTTACATTGAACACATTGTTATTGCCATACTTGTGCTGAAAAATTTGTCGTGCGTAGCTCAGTGACTCTGTACGCTCTGTAGCTGTAACAGTGCTGCCATTCTTCAGCTTCACTCTTGCGATGTATGTCTTGATTGGGCTTGTAATTTCAAATAGCTTCATAGAAATATTTATCTATGAAACTGACCTGCCCCCTGCCAGCCGTACCAAGGTAATGGCAGTAAGTCCGCAAATTTTGGAGAATTGCGGATATGAAGACCACACGATTTACCGATGAACAAATCATCGGATTCCTCAAACAAGCTGAAG
>JACCDH010728187.1_pt1 | contig 11330 bp, 14 predicted proteins | sample 7442481 | NCBI WGS metagenome assembly JACCDH01 (sample SAMN15323433, study PRJNA562643) | freshwater metagenome | isolation source: river surface water | place: USA:Blue River Watershed | collected 2017-08-15 | reverse complement strand
CTAGGGAAAACTGGTGATGAAAGCCTATTGTTGGAATGATCGACCTGTTATTAAAAGTTATGGTTTTGTCGGTCGGAATCTTGAAAATAATCAAGATAATTCAAGGCTAGAATTAGAGCTCTCAGGCATAGCTCGACGGAGCGAAAAGCACTACCGCAGTGCCATGTCTGAGGCTAACGGTGCGGGCATGAAAGCGGGTCATGGCAGCAGATAAAAAGGGCGGAGAATCCTTAAAGAGTAAGTCTCGCAAAGAGGTACTTGAGTTTATAAAACAATCGCCCGAGAAGTTCAGCGAAGAATTTCCCGCTTTTTATGAGCTCGAAACTCAGCTTGTAGAAATAAGCGAATCCTTAGTGAAATATTTTAAGGTTGATAAAGATGATTTGTTATTGGCACACATTAACCACATTAATCTTCATGCTTATAAAGCGCTTAAGAAGGCGGTTTACTCTCTTAGTGATTACTGTAGTGGGATAAGCTTCACTTCATATATATTGGGTACGGGTATTTCACGGGTCTATGAGCTAATTGATTTTGATCATGAAGTTCCTGATGAATCAAATGGGGCTTTAAGGCAGCTAATGAGCGTAGGGCTTAATATGGACAACCATTTATTTACGAGAGATCTCGGAATATTGCTTGGAGCAAGAAATGCTTTGGATAAAGTTGCAGAGGCAATTCTCAGTCTACTTGAATCACAAAGATTGGAAAGGCCCAATAGGGATTTGGCATGGCAGCATTTAACGGAAGCTCATAAAAATATTGGAGCAATCGAAGTCTCGGCAGAAATTAAACGTATTGATATAGGTGAGGAAATCAAAAATGCCATATCAGAATCAAAGCGCAAAGCCGCATTAGCCAGAATTGAGAGGGACCCCAAAGAAGTTGCTATGCAAAAAATAGAGGCAGAGCATGAGGCGCTCAAGCCACATCAAAAAACTAAAGGCTACCTCGCACCGTTCGCCAGAGAAATGCAAGAAAAATATCAAATATTGCAAAGTACTGCTGCCATTGAGAGGCGCATTAGAAAGCTCAGAAAAAGTAAGCAGACGAAGTAAAACGCACTGAGCTAGCTGAGTGCGTATCCAGCTGGCTCAGGTCTTTTCGGCATCAATTTAAAAATCTAAATTTCACTCATGGTCTTGCAATTACGCATGACAAAACATGAGGAGTTTTAAGGTGTCTAAAAGATTAAAAGTTATAGAAATGCCAGCCCCTGAAGTTTTACCCTCAATTGGTAAATCCCGTTGGAGTGGATTCAAGAGATTTTCGCCAGTCTCTCTTGGGACATTTCTGATGCTCAGTAAACAAGGTAGGGCACCTAAAGCAGAACGCCTTGGAGTTCGTTGCACTTTTTACGATAACGCCGAACTGCACAAGTGGTTATGCGATCCCGCTGGTTATGTTGCGGGTCAATCATGAAAGAGGTTCCATATTTTCCACTTTATGCGGCAAACATTATGGCTAGTCGCCCATATAAACTTATGTCACTTGGGGAGAGAGGGCTTTGGATCAGCATCACCATGGAATGTTGGGTAAATGGTGGAGTTCCATCTGACTATGCCGAAATGGGGAAGATACTTGGATTTTCAAAGCCTGAGGTAGAGAATTTTTTCTCAACATATCAAACCGCTTTCTTTGAAAAAGCGAATGGTCAGTTTATCTCAAAAGAGCTTAATGAATATCGTGTAGGTTATGAGGAGAAGCGAGAAAAACAAAGATTGGGCGGTATAAAAGGTGCGGAAATAAAAAAAGAAAAGCAAATGAAGGTGGCAGAAGTCAAAAACTTGCCTCAGGGTGAACCTCAAGGTCAAGCTATAGGTTCTTTAAGTTATCTCAATTCAAATTCAGTTAATTCAAGTCAGCTTATAAATAAAGAAGTATCAAATCAAACAAATCAAGAGTGGTTATCTGATTTAGAGAATGCTCCTGAAGCTAATGATTACAGAGATCAATCAAAAGGGCTTTGACCAATGCAAACCTGTTGACATTTTTATCTACAGCGTCTGTATGCTCCCTGTTTATCGTATTCAGTGTAGCAATCAGGCATTTTGCTAGGTGTGTAAATTGAATCAAATAGCCAGAATGCAAAAATGAAAAGTGCTAGCAGTATCCATCCAAGAGTTTTAAGGTGCTTTTTCATGTTTCGTATTAATTAGTAACAGTAGCGGGTGCCGCCGTAGTAATTGCAGATCTGTGGTGGCGGGGTAATCGATTGACCATAAGAGTTATTAAAAGCCCTGCCAATACCCTGTAAAGCCGCCGCTCCAGCCATGGTATTTCTTTGTTGGCGAATACCCTCGTTGTAGGCATCTGCTTGCGCCTGCCTCAATCGGTCATTCTCTAGCTCTGCTTGACGTTCAGCCCTTTCTTTATTTTCGAGGGCGGATTTGTAGCGATCAGTTCTAGCCTCGTATAACTCCTCATACTTTTTCTTTGTAATTATTTTTTTATCCAACTGCTCAGAATATTCAACTAAAGACTGGAGAAAGCTTTGAGTTAATCTATCGTTCGGGAAATATGTTTTTCTTGCCGCAAGAATTTCTTTTAGGCTGGTGGTGCGATCAATTTTTTTTGACTCAAATTGCGCACCTATTTGCTCAAGCTCTTTGTCATAGAGCTGTTGGTTATTTTGGGCGAGCGCTGGAAGGGATGTGAGTATTGCAAGTATCAAAAAGATGCATCGTATAGTCTTCATAGAAAATCCCCGCTAGTTCTAAAAAATGATAGTTAAATTGTAGCTTTAAAACCGTGGCTCATAATCCGTGGATTTATAGCCAAGGATCGGTGATAACCCTTGTAGTTAAGGGAGAGTCGCCATGTGGGAACAGGAGCTTGCCAGAAAAAAGAATGCACTGGCTTCTAATATCAAAAGAATTCGCCACGAGCGAGGTTTGGCTCAAGAGCGCCTCGCATTAGAGGCTGGTGTTGATAGAACCTTGGTGAGCAAAATTGAAAGAGTGGTTGCCAACCCTTCTTTGGAAGTGCTTGTAAAGCTTGCAACTGCATTACGGGTCCCAACCCAGGCCTTGCTAAGCGAAGAGTCTTAAAGTTAGCGGTATGCATTAAAGCCGCAATCAACTTGAAAACAATCAAAATTAATCAAGATTGGGCTGGGGATGTTCCTGTTAGCAAATGTTAGTAGCTTACTGGTCCCTTAGGATAGGCAGATCGCAGTTGGTGGGGCAATACGTCGAACCGTTTCTAGGCGTCCGCTATCGGCCAATAGGAGGCCCCTATTGGCTACGATGCCACCTCTTCCGCCAAGTCTATGGGTATTAGGAGACTTTGCGGAGATGCAATACCCTTGTTAGTAAAGTTCATTTTTTGAATCGCTGGCAGTCCTAGAAGCTGCAGATCGTACGTTTAAGCTATTTTGACAATCTTGATGGAAGAGGCTTTCAAATAGCTCGCTTTCTGGGTGTTGTGCAGAATCCCCCAGGATATGTGAAAATTCATTCATGAGAAATCTGTTCATTTCAATCGTTTTAGTGTTGGTAGGGCTGCAAACTTCTTTTGCTGCCGTTGCTAGCTATTGCGATCATGAGCAAGTATCTAGCTCCCATCCGGGGCATCATCAGCATGAGCACCAAAAAGCTCCTGAGAAGTCTGATTCAGGAAAAAGCCTAGACGCTGACTGTGGCGTATGTCATTTGGCGCATACACCTTTCTTTGCTAATTCATCAGGCACTGCTTTTAACCAGCAAGACTTTACGTTTGCTCTTGTGGGTAATCAGCTGCTATCTAGCCCTATACTCCCCCAACCAGAAAAGCCCAATTGGACCCATCTCGCTTAAGTTAGCGAGGGAGTGGTTTCTATAGTTATATTTCTCGCTAACTCTAACTTGATTAATCAATTGGAGTTTTTATGTTGCGAGAAAATTTGGGCGAGTTTCGTCTATATTCCGTTTTAGTTTTTTGTCTATCTTGGTTGATATGCCAACCCTACGCATTTGCGGGAGAAGTTGTGCCAGCTAAAATGGGGCTCAAGGCGCTCTATGAGGCTGCATGGGACCGTCAGCCCGAGTCCAAGTCTTACCAATATCGAGTTGATGCAGCTATTGCAAAGCAGAAAGTTGCCAGTAGCTACTTGGCTAGTCCTGCATCGATTGAGGTCGCTCAAAAAACGGATAAGGCCAATAGCAATCAAGGAGCAAGCGAGACAATTGCTGGCTTGGGATTTCCGCTTTGGTTATGGAATGAGCGCTCCAACTCCATAGGTTTAGCTGACGCTGAATATAAAAAGCTGCTATCTCAGTACTACCTGTCTCAACTCAGGGTTGCAGCAGATGTTAGGGATGTTTACTGGTCTTACCGCCGAGCAAAGATTGAGTTTGATCTGGCCAATAGCCGCTTTGAAAATGCAAAAGCTCTAAGCCTTGATGTTGAAAAACGGTTTAAGGTTGGAGACTTATCTCGCGCTGACCTTCATCAAACAAATGGTGCGCTAGCCAACTCCGAAGCGATTCTAGCCGAGGCGCAGGCAAACTTAATTAATGCCGAACAAAGAATACGGGCTTTATTTGGTGGTGAAAAAGTCAAAGCACTCGAAAGCGTCTCAGGCTCAAAGTTGATGGAGCCAGTGCCTAAGATCCCAGATAACTTAACTAGCCTAGACACTAGTCTTCCAGTGGTTGCCGCATTATTGGATCAGCTTGATGTAGCCAGAAAAGCTGTGGCCTTAGCAAAATCTCAAACCCGAACTACCCCTGAACTGCAAATTCTCACTACGAGAGGACGTGAGGTCTATGGAGTACCGTTCCAGCAATCAATCACTATTGGGATTCGTATTCCATTTGGTTCCGATGCTCGTTACGAAAATAAGCTGGCTACTAGTACTGCTGAGATGGTTGAAGCAGAGTCGCAACTCATCTTCGAGCGTGAAAAAGCATTTGCAAATGTGGAATCAAAGGCTTTGCTAGTGAAAACTGCGCAAATTAAAGTGAGCGCATCCGAAAAAAGAGCTTTACTAGCAACTGAAACACGCACCTTTTTTGACAAGTCATTTCGTTTTGGAGAAACAGATTTGCCAACCCGCCTAAGAATTGAGCTCGAAGCAACAGATGCCAATCGCCAGGCAGCTGATGCAAAAATAAATTATGCAGTTGCCGTATCCAATTTAAGACAAGCGCTTGGCTTGTTGCCTGAATAAGGATTTATATGCTGAACTATTTAAAACGCCACCTAATAAGTAGGGCTTTAATTGTATTTGTCGGGATGATGGTTTCTGGACTTGTGTATGCAGGCCCAGGCCACGACCATGGCTCAAGCACAGATACCGTTCAGAGTGGAGCTTTTTTCCCGCGGTTTTACGCCGACTCTGAGCAATATGAAGTTGTTGGCATAGTAAAAGAAAAGCTTGTCGAGGTGTATGCAGATCAATTTTTAACTGGCAGGCCAGTGCTCAATGCTGATATTGAGGTGAATTTTGGCGGTCAAGTTATTAAATTGAGCTCTACTAATAGTGGCACGTACGAAGGTTATCTAACAAAAAGTTCTAACAGCAATTCAATTGCAGTGACTTTGACTATTAAAGAGGGCGATGCCGTAGATATTGTGGCAACCACTTTTAATGGTGAGCATATTGATCGAGGAATTTGGAATTGGCAGCTTGCTTTGAAGTTGCTTATCTCCATTCTTCTTTTGGCTTCTCTTGGATGCCTTGCCTTCAAATACCGTCATTTAATACTTTCTAAATACAAAGAAACCCTAGTTCGAATCAAGGAGCGCAAATGAATCTCTCTAAATTTTCTTCGCAATGTGCGCTCGCAGGCATTCTGATATTGCCCCTCAGTGTTGTAGTGGCCGGTTCTGATCACGGCTCAGGAGAGGTGTCTGCGGTTTCTAGTGTGGATGCCCCTAAGAGACAAGCCAGTGGCAATCTTTTTATTCCCAAACCAGCGCAGCGCCAAATGAAGGTGGAAACCGAACAAGTGATGCAAGGGGAATTTGCACAAACTCTTGATTTAGCTGGCAAAGTCATTATGGATCCAAATTATGGCGGCAAAGTTCAAGCAATTGTGGCGGGTAGGATTACACCGGGTCCCAATGGATTTCCTCTTCCTGGGCAAAAAGTAAAGCAAGGGGAAGTGCTTGCATATGTAACGCCAGAGGCTGGTCCAACAGGTAGTCGCTCGTTGGCGGAAAGTCGTTTGAAACGATACCGCGAATTGGCCGATACCATTCCGCGAAAAACGCTAGAAGAGGCTCAGGCTGCATTAGCAAATGAGGAGCTCAGAGCTCCTGTAGCTGGAGTGATTTCAACTATGGGTGTTGTCTCTGGTCAGGTAGTAGAGCCAAGACAACTCATTTTTGAAGTAGTTAATCCCAATCGACTTCTGGTTGAGGCATTGACATACGACGGAAAGCTATTAAAAGATATTTCTGGCGGTTACATTACGTATGACGGTAAAACAATTGGGCTTAAATATCTTGGTGGCGGTCAATCATTGAGAGAGCAGGCTTTACCAATCACCTTTTCTGGTAAGAGCGATGAATTAATTGATATACCGGTAGGTCAGCCATTAAGAGTTTTTGTGAGTACGTCCACTCAAAAAAAGGGTCTAAAAATCCCACTCTCAGCCATCGTAAAAAATGCTGCAAATCAAAGTACGGTGTGGGTAAAGAGATCTCCTGAGGAGTTTGAGCCTAAAGTGGTTTTATACGAACCGCTCGATGGCAAGTATGTCATTGTGACTTCTGGGTTAGCTGATAAGGATAGAGTAGTCACAAACGCAGCCTCATTAATTAATCAGATTCGATAGGGGCTGACTATGTTTACTTGGCTACTTAGCTTTAGTTTAAAAAATCGTCTAATCGTCATCTTGGTAGGCGTGGTTGTGATGTGCTACGGAGCATTTTCATTACAACAGATGCCAGTAGATGTTTTTCCGGATTTGAATAAGCCTACTGTAACCGTAATGACTGAGGCTGGCGGAATGGCCTCCGAAGAGGTGGAGCAATTAATCACCTTCCCTCTAGAAACTGTCATGAATGGCTTGCCAGGGGTTGAGTCAATTCGATCAACCTCTAGCGCAGGATTGTCATTTATCTACATCACATTTAAGTGGAGCACAGACATTTATCGAGCGCGGCAAATGGTTAGCGAGCGCTTAAATGCAATGGACAATACGCTGCCAAATAATGTCATCCCTCGTATGGGGCCTATCAGCTCCATTATGGGTGAAATTATGCAAATTGCGATACCGGTGGATGAGGAAAAAATATCTCCTATGCAGGTACGTGAGTATGCCGATTGGGTATTAAGGCCGCGTCTAATGGCAATACCAGGCGTTGCTCAGGTAATACCGATTGGCGGTCAGGTTAGGCAATTTCAAGTGCAGCCTAATACTCGTCGCATGTCTGAACTGGGTATTACCACTTTCCAGCTTGAAGAGATACTAAGAGGCCACTCTTCAAATAGTTCAGGTGGATTTATTGAGGTAAATAATAAAGAGTACTTAATTAGAAATATCGGCAGAACCTCTAGCTTGGAGGATCTCAGAAATTTAGCCATCACTACCAAAGCTGGTCAACCCATACTACTTAAGCAAATTGCCGATGTCACTTTTGCACCAGCAGTAAAGAGAGGTGATGCAGGCTATGAAGGTAAAGGCGCTGTCATTTTAGGAATTCAAAAACAACCTGCATCTGACACGATTGAGCTAAGTCAAAAAATTGAGCGGGCAATTGGAGAGTTAAAGCAAGGGCTTCCTATTGGCATGGAGGCCCCAAGGGTAACATTCAGACAGGCTACATTTATTGAGGCTTCAATTAGTACCTTAGAGGCAAAGTTGATTGGCGCATCTATATTTGTTGCCGTCATCCTATATTTCTTTTTAGGAACAATTCGACCAGTATTGATCTCATTGACAGCAATTCCAATTTCAATATTAATAACGGCGTTGATCTTTAAGTATTTAGGGCTTTCAATTAATACGATGACTTTAGGAGGCCTTGCTATTGCTATTGGTGGCTTGGTAGATGATGCTGTTGTCGATGTAGAAAATATTATGCGTCGACTCAGGTTAAATTCTGAAAAGTCTGCTGATGAAAGGGTGGGTATTTTAGAGGTAGTCCGATCTGCCTCCATGGAAGTCCGCACCGGAATCATCTACGCTACGATGATCATCGTCTTGGTATTCGTGCCGCTGTTTGCTCTATCAGGCATTGAGGGACGGCTCTTTACCCCTCTGGGCATAGCATTTATTGTTTCAACAGTTGCCTCTTTAATTGTTTCGGTAACGATCACGCCTGTTTTAAGTTATTACCTATTGCCATCCATGAGTAACTTGGCTCATAGCGATACAAGATTACTGATATGGCTAAAGGCAAATTATCGTAAGTACCTTGAAAAATTCCTCACGAGTCCCAAGCGATTTATTGCCTATGCCTGTGCTCTTGTATTGGTATCGGGCCTTAGCCTGCCTTTTATACCAACATCATTTTTGCCACCGTTTAACGAAGGGACACTCTTAATTGGTTTGAGGCTTAATCCTGGAGTTGCATTAACCGAATCGTCTGCCATTGCTAGGCAGGCTGAACTATTAGTAATGCAGGTACCAGAGGTGACCTACGTTGGTAGGCGAAGTGGACGTGCAGAGTTAGATGAACATGCTGAAGGGGTTCATGTGAGTGAGCTGGATGTCGGACTTAAGCCAGCAAGTGAATTGAATCGATCTATGGCCGACATACAGGCTGATATTCGCAAACGCCTGATTAATATTCCTGCTGCAATTGCGATAGGGCAGCCGATTTCTCATCGGATTGACCATATGCTATCTGGAGTTAGATCGCAAATCGCCATTAAGATTTTTGGTGATGATCTCGACGTTTTACGTAGCCAGGCTGATTTACTGAGGGCGAAGTTATCAGGTATTGCTGGAATGGCTGATTTAGAAATCGAAAAGCAAGTGTTAGCACCGCAAATTAAGATTCGTATTAATTACGATATTGCCTCCCAGTATGGCGTTTCCACTTCTCAGGTGATGGAGTTGTTGCAATCGATGATCGAGGGTGAAAAGGTTTCCCAGATTATTGAGGGAAATAAGCGATTTAGCCTTGTGATGAAGTTACCAGATTCTGCGAGAACCATGGAGGGCTTATCCGATATTTTGATCGATACGCCAACTGGGCGTATTCCTTTATCGAGGATTGCCTCAATTGAAGATAGCGATGGGCCAAACCAAATTAGCCGAGACGATGGCAAAAGAAGAATTGTCTTGTCAGCAAACACATCGAATCGAGCCTTATCTGAGGTTGTTAAGGACATACGGATGGTTGTTGGTGAACAAAAATTACCAGAGGGGTATTTCATAACTTTGGGTGGTCAATTTGTAGCCCAAGAAAAGGCGTCGAAATTAATAGGCTTTTTATCGCTAGGTTCGCTCCTGCTTATGTTCGCTGTTTTGTATAGCAAATATCAATCTGTACGTTTATCACTAATGATTATGAGCAATATTCCGCTTGCAATGATAGGTGCGATCATCGGTCTGTGGATCTCTGGCCAACCTTTGTCAATTGCTGCGCTTGTAGGTTTCATCACATTAGCTGGCGTTTCGGTTCGTAATGGAATCCTTAAAATTAGCCACTACCTAAACTTAATGAAGCTAGAAGGCGAGGCATTTAGTAGAGAAATGATTATGCGAGGATCAATGGAGCGATTGGCTCCAGTCTTGATGACTGCGCTAGTGACAGCTTTTGCACTTGCGCCCTTATTGTTTGAAGCTGAAAGACCTGGTACGGAGGTTTTACACCCAGTGGCCGTAGTTATTTTCTTCGGGTTAATTAGTTCAACCTTGCTTGATACATTTCTAACGCCAGCAATGTTTTGGCTTTATGGGAAGCAAGATGCAGAAAAATCTCTTAACAATGTGAATATAGAAGAAGGGTATTAATTATGAAGATACGCGGATTATTAGCCATATTGATGGTGGCGTCGTCTAACTTAATCTATGCAGCGGGCCCGCATGATGCTAAACCTCTATATGGGGGTAGGGTTTCTGTAATCAAAGATGTGGATATTGAATTAGTAGCCAAAAGCAATGAATTGAAAGTTTATTTGAGGGATCATGGTAAGCCGCTTGAAGTAAAGCGAGGAGGTGCCAAAGTTACTCTGTTACAGGGTGGGGCTACCAAGGATTATGAGTTGGCATTAAAAGGCGGTCATTTTGAGTTAGCGGGTAATTTCCAAGTGTCTAAAGATACGAAAGCTATAGTCATCGTCCAATTGAATGATAAGGCGATCACCGCCAGATATACTCTTGATTAGTGAATGATCGCTATCTATGAGAGGCTAACGTGAGTTATTTGAAGATCATCATTTTGTTTGCCTTTAGCGCTGCTGCTGAAATATTAGGGTGCTACCTCTTTTGGCTTATTCTCAAAGAAGGTAAATCGAACTTACTCTTTATCCCAGCCGTATTGTCTCTAGTGATTTTTGCTTGGTTGCTTACTTTTCATCCAAGTGCAGCTGGCCGCACCTATGCTGCTTATGGTGGGATGTACATTGTTGTTGCGCTCATTTGGCTAAGATTTATCGATGGGATCGAGCTAACACGATGGGATCTATTGGGTGGACTTATTGCTCTCATTGGAATGTCCATTATTGCTTTTCAGCCAATCAGTAAAGCTTAATGCCAAAAAGCAGGATTTCTCAAAAGTCGCTAGAATTTAAGAATGCTTCGGAATTTCCTGCTCATCCTCTTAATTTCCCTGTTGCCCATTCGCTCTTGGGCATATGAGACTATGGGCTTGAAAATGGCTCTGCAAACGTATTCAGCGGAAATGATGGCCAATGGGGATATGAGCCACTGCGAGATGATGCAATCTAGCCCCGATACTCTAAATGTTCAATCTGAGAATCAAGATAACCAACAGGGCAACACCTGCACATTGTGCATGGCATTTGGTTTTGCAATATCAAATCAACAATTAAGTATTTATCAGCTCTCTTTTCCCATATTGCAACTAAAGCCATTACCAATCAACAGCGCACTTCTAGGCCTACCATTTAAGCCCCCCATTCTTTGACTCCCCAGCATAAGTCCGCCCAAAATTTGGGTATTTACTTCATTGGAGAGTTGTATGAAAAAAATAATCATTGCTTTAACTTGCCTGCTATCTTCCCTTGCTTTTGCAAGCCCTGAATGGGTAAATGGCGAGATTGTAAGAATTGATCAAACTCGCGATCGAATCGTACTTAAGCACGAATATATTCCCAGCATCAAGATGCATGCAATGACCATGCCTTTTGGCACGCCAAAAGAATTGAACCTAGATGCATATCGTCCAGGTGATAAGGTGCGATTTCAAATCAAGGTGGTAGATGG
>JACCDH011632301.1_pt1 | contig 11332 bp, 8 predicted proteins | sample 7442481 | NCBI WGS metagenome assembly JACCDH01 (sample SAMN15323433, study PRJNA562643) | freshwater metagenome | isolation source: river surface water | place: USA:Blue River Watershed | collected 2017-08-15 | reverse complement strand
AGTGCGCATTGCACCTACCGTACGTGAGCAAGAATTGCGTAACTTTTTAGGTAGTTTCAATTTTCCTGGCAATATGGTGACCAGTCCTATTGGTCCCTTCTCCGGCGGCGAGAAAGCACGACTTGCACTGGCGCTCATCGTCTGGCAACGACCCAATCTCTTGCTGCTGGATGAACCCACCAACCACCTTGACCTGGAAACTCGCGAAGCCCTGACCGACGCATTGGCACAGTTCGAAGGAACGCTGATGCTGGTGTCACACGACCGGCATTTGTTGCGTGCCACGACTGATCAGTTTCTGATTGTGGCCGATGGCGCGCTGACGGAATTCGATGGCGATCTTGATGATTACAAGGACTGGCTCTTTAAAACCAAACTGGCCGCAAAAATGCAGGCACTGTCAGAGCCACTGACCGCCTCTCCCGCGATAGCACCCACTGCGGCAGCAAAAGCTGTATCGAACAAAGCTGCAACGACTACAGCCCCTTCGCATAAAACAGCAACGCCAGCTCAGACTGCGGCACAACGCAAGCCTATAGAAGCGCGCATCAAACGCTTGGAAGAGCAGATCAGTCGGCTCACTGAAAAAAAATCGGCGCTCGACACCCGACTGGCCGATGCCACATTGTATGAATCCAGCCAAAAAGCGGAGCTCAAGAACGTACAAGAAGCGCATGCCAGCTGCAGCCACAACCTGGAGATACTCGAAGCGGAATGGCTGGAGCAGCAGGAGGCGCTGGAACAATTAGCGGCCTGAGTCGTCATCAATAACGATCCAGTCTCTTCATAAACCACTTTCATGACAGTCACAGTTGTGGTTGAGCGCCATCAGCGTGCTTGGCTACTTTGCTCCGGGCGACCTGAATTCCACACACCATCTGATTGCCTTCGAGCAGCACCTCACCAAAGGCGCCCGCCCCAAAACAAATGCTTTGTTAAAGTTCAAGCAATAACCCCCCATTTTTCCTTGATTTCAATCTAAAAATTTCATCACTTGTTCGATCGAAGGAACATAGGGTGAAAAAAAGCTACTGAGCTTCCGCCTGTGGCGGTTACTGTATTTTTCTACGTCATGGGCAGCTCTGTTTTTTTATTTTCCAGGAAATCGCCATGACACCTTCACTGCCTCTCTCCCCATCGCACAAGACGCCACTGACACAGGGTCAAATTTTCAGACAACATACTTTACAAGCGGGATCACGTGCACAAGAAGATTTAATCGATGCCATAAAGAATTTCCACGAAGTGGAATTCGATCAAGCATTGGATCAACTGCTTGAGGACGGGGCTTCATTGGAGAAACTCGATGACGAAAGATTGACCCCCCTTGAAATTGCCGTGATGGCGGGACGGCCGCGTATCGTGCAGTCGCTTCTGGACCGCAATGCACCGCTGCCTATCGTCAATGAGGACGGGTTCGATTTACTCATGCTGTCAGCCAGCTGCGGCAACACAGCCATGATGACTGTGTTGATTGATCAAGGCTCCATGCTACCCAATGCGCAAGACGCCAGGGGGCTGACACCGCTTCACTACGCCGTCATGGGAGGGCATTTACAGGCAGCGGTCGCTTTGCTTGATCGGGACACTGACATCAACCAATGCACGACAGAACCTATCGACAGACAAATCTGCGAACGATTGGGCATATCGCCATCTCTGGTGCAAAGTGGCAGTACGCCGCTCATGCTGGCCATCGCCAAAGGCCATCTGGCACTGGCCGATCTGCTGCTATCACGGCATGCGGATACGACAGCAGGTTACAGGCACCCGCTTGAACTAGCTATCTACAAGAATGATGCGGCGATGATTGATTTGCTTATTCAGAAAGGCATTGATCCGACGAAAATTATCCTGATAAATGGCCAATCCATGCTGAGCCTGGCCGTTGAAAAACGGTGCAGTCTGGCGTGCATTAAAAAGCTACTGCCGCCGGAAAAGGCAATCAACGATCATACAAGTGATGCCTTCTCTCCCTTGCGCATCGCTATCCAAACCGGACAGCACGACCTCGCTGCTTACCTGCTGTGTCAGGGTGCCAAAATTAATATCATCGATCAGTTTTATCAAACAGCATGGGAATGCGCCCACCATTTGCCTGACCAGGGCAAGATGACGCAAATCCTAGTGGCCACCCGCTGCAAAAACGCCTTGACCACATTCAGCCTAAGCAACGGAACAGCAGTTGAACTTTTTCAGGCAGCTAATGATCCGACGGCACTCGCTACTCTCGGATTTTTTCCGGAATTGCTGATGCCTGTTGTCGCTGAACTCAAGTCACTGAAAAACGCCATGCATCATCTAACACCAGCACAACAGGAAATTGAGGTTGCTTACCTCATTATGCTGCGGAATACACCTAACACAGAGGCTAGCGCTTTAGCACCAGCCTCGGCGGCAAGCATCATTCCAGTACCACCAGAAAAGCAATTTATTCTAAGCATTCCAGAAAAAATAGAAACTCAGAAAAATGAACTGTACTTATGGGCAAAGCGGATCATTGATAAAAAAAATGGGGAGATGCTCGATTTTTTTTCAAGGTATTTTCTAACGTCGATGCTGACCACCTGTCCCGAAGGTACTGATCTGTCGGTTCATATGTCACGAAAACTGAGGGAAAAAAACGGAATACCCGACGATCTATCCAACATCATCGTTTCAGCTTGGGTCTCTGCCGAGAAAAAAGTCAGCCAATGGACTGTGAACGTTGCTGACGCCAACAGCATCAATTTATGTAAGGAATATTATGCGATGCATCAGATAGAACGGATGCTTTTCAAACAAATCCAGACTTTGCAATCCCAAGGAAAAAAGCCATCTTTCGGCATGCAATTTTTATACAATGCATCAGGGCAGCGCACCTTGCCCGCCAACCAGTTCGCACAAAATCCCGTCATTTTTTTACACATGCTGGAGCATCCGTTCGGCCAACCCGTGCTCCATACGACCCAACTCGCGATGGCGCTTTGCCTGCAAACCGGATGGTCTCCGCCGGAATGTCAGAAGATCATCGACGTATGGAAAGAGGCAAACAAAACCGCAGATTCCGCCATCCCAGCCAATGAATTAGAGCATCGCCACCACTTTTTGTGCAGGGAAATGGCGGGCGCATTCAAGACAATGCTGCCACAACAGCATCACCACCCTGACGGCACCGCTTACCCGATGCCTTCACGCTGGCAGGCGCAACTACACCTCTGGTGTGAGACTACGCTGACTCAGCACAACGGTGCAGCTGCCAACGTTGTCGTAAACATTGATGAAGAAGAAAGCCGACCACTGAAACGTGCGCGATTTCAGTGAGCCGGAATCATTCCATCAAAGCGTAGTTAATCGTTCTTGACCACGATGGTGGGAAACTTGCCCGATAAATCTTTGGCTTTATCAGCGACCGCTACGGCAAGCTTGCGAGCAATCTGCTGATAGATTTGCGCGACAGGTCCCTGAGGGTCGGCCACTACAGTAGGCCGGCCCGAGTCGGCCTGCTCACGGATCGACATTGTCAGTGGCAAAGCACCGAGAAATGCTACACCGAAATCAGCACACATCTTTGCGCCGCCACCCTCACCGAAAATCGCTTCCGCGTGGCCGCACTGTGTGCATACATGGACACTCATATTTTCGACGATACCCAGAATCGGAATACCGACTTTCTCGAACATCTTCAATCCCTTGCGTGCATCGAGCAGCGCAATATCCTGTGGCGTGGTCACAATCACGGCACCCGTCACTGGTACTTTTTGGGAGAGCGTCAATTGAATATCACCGGTACCCGGCGGCATGTCGACCACCAGATAATCCAGATCGCGCCAGTTGGTGAGCTCAAGTAATTGCTGCAATGCCTGCGTCACCATGGGGCCGCGCCAGACCATGGGCTGATCGGGGTCGATCATGAAACCGATCGAAGCAATCTGCAGACCATGCGCTTCGAGTGGCTCCATAGTTTTGCCATCCTTGCTGTCAGGCCTGCCCGAAACGCCCAGCATCATGGGCTGCGAGGGACCATAAATATCTGCATCAAGCAAACCCACGTTGGCACCTTCAGCTGCCAGCGCCAATGCCAGATTGGCGGCAGTCGTTGACTTGCCCACGCCACCCTTGCCTGAGGCTACAGCAATGATATTGCGCACGTTGGGCAAGAGTTTCACGCCGCCCTGAGCGGCATGTGCAACGATCTTTGCAACCACATGGGCACTCACCTGCCCGATACCCGGCAGCGCGCTCAGTGCAGCCGTCACTGCGGTTCGCAATAATTCAATCTGACTTTTCGCCGGATAACCCAGCTCGACATCGAGCGACACGTTCGCGCCGTCGATCTTGATATTTTTTACCGATTTCGTCGCGAGCAAGTCTTTGCCGGTATTGGGATCAATGACGCCCGACAAGGCTTCGCGAACAGCTTCAAGGGTAATGCTCATGGTCTCTCCTGATAACGAGTCGGCAGTCTAAACGAAATGGGGAAAGAGGATGTGTTGACGGAATATTTTGCGTAGAGTTCAGATGAACGAATCAGTCCGCATGTCCTGTGCGTAGCTTCAAAAAAAAGGTCCCGGCACATACCGGGACCCGAGGCCTTTATCTTGATGTTCCTGGCTCATTGATGATGAGCTCAGTATTGAAGGCAACCCGGTTTTCAACCGGGTCGCCACCACCTGATCATCATCGCCCGGCCCAAGCAGTTTACTTAAACAAGACCGCTGATTTCTGCAAAGTCACCCAGATACCGTAAGCCAGTGGAATACCCACGGCCAGCCAGGCAAATACAGGAACAATCGAGCTCGAACCTGTAGTCTCGCCGCTGCCCTTACCCACACTGGCGGCCAGTGATTTCTCATGGGCCAGTTGTTTCTCATGCGCCAGCTCTGCATCGGACATGAAGTACTTGTCCGCCACGGGTCGCACCAGCAAGTTCGCCAACAGGCCAACCACCAGCATACCTGCGAGCACATAGAAAATCGGGCCGTAAATCTGGTCGAAAGGAATCTTTTGCTCCAGACGAATGTCGTGCATGTAGTTGACTACCACTGGACCGAGAATGCCCGCCGTCGACCAGGCAGTCAGCAAGCGGCCGTGAATCGCACCCACGAACTGCGTGCCGAACATATCGGCCAGATAGGCTGGAATCGTTGCAAAACCACCGCCATACATCGACGCAATCACACAGAAGCACGCCACGAAAATCGGTAATGATTTCCAGCCGGCTGCGAGCGACGCCAGCACATACAGCCCGATACCGAGTACAAAGAAAATCGCATAGGTGGGACGACGACCCAGCTTGTCAGAGGACGAAGCCCACACAAAACGACCGCCGATATTGAACAGCGAAATCAGTCCCACGAAACCCGCACCAATCGCTACCGCACCGGCCAGCAATTCTGGTGTGAGCTTCAGATCAGCAAAGCCAATCTCTGCCTGGCCGATCAGTGCACCGGCAAAGGTTTCCTGCAGCATGGGCGACGCCGCGCCGATGATGCCGATACCTGCGGAGACGTTCATGCACAAGATGACCCACAACAGCCAGAACTGCGGTGTCTTGTGTGCGTTCTTGAGATGCACATGCCGCGTTGCGATCATCGCGTTACTGGCAGCATTCTGTGGTGGCTGCCAGCCCTCGGGCTTCCATCCAGTTGCCGGTACGCGATAAGAAAACGCACCCGAGAACATGAACACCGCATAAATCGCGGCCAGTACAACAAAGGTTTGCCAGACGCCGGTCTGTCCGGGAACCGCGAACTTCGCCATCAGCATCGTCGCCAGTGGGGAGCCAATCATCGCGCCGCCACCAAAGCCCATAATGGCCATGCCGGTTGCCATGCCTCGGCGATCGGGAAACCATTTGATCAGTGTCGATACCGGTGAGATATACCCAAGACCAAGTCCAATGCCGCCGATGATGCCCGAGCCCAGCCACATCATCCACAGCTGGTGCTCATAGACACCCAGGGCCGAAATCAGCAAGCCGCCGCACCAGCAGATCGCTGACACGAAACCCGCCTTGCGTGGACCCGCGCGTTCGAGCCATCCGCCCCAGATCGCTGCAGAGCAACCCAGGACCACGAAAAACAAAGTGTAAATCCAACCCAGATCGAACTGAGTCCAGTTACAGTCTGTCGCAAATAAGGCTCGACCGGTGCCGGCCAGCTTTTCTGCAAAGGTCGTTGCACCCGCCGCACAAGACGCCAGCGGCGCACCATCGTCGCCGATAAGTGCATTACCCAGCGGCTTCCAAAAAACAGAAAAGCCATAAGCCATACCGATACACAAATGGATGGCCAGTGCAGCCGGGGGAACCAGCCACCGATTAAAACCGGCGCCGGCGATGGTGCGCTCCTTGGCCAACAGATCAGCAAATGCCATAACTTCTCCTCCGTGTCCGCGCTGGGCGGTTATATATGTTGTTTTGTGCAGGTCTTGCGCGCGCCAAGACAATCTCAAGCGCTACTGTTAGCAAAACTAGCAGAGGAAGTTAGCATTGTGTATGCTATGCCGCAATATGTTTTGGAAGACATAATGTTTAAAGTCAGAGTAACACCCCATTGGGAAATCCGGCAGCATGACGGCGAGGCCCTGGATACCGCAGTTTTGCTCGCTCTTTTGCGGTCCATTGAAGAAACCGGCTCGATTGCCCGTGCTGCGCAAGCCGTGGGCCTGTCCTACCGTTACGCGTGGGGCTTATTGCGCAAGGCCGAGGCGCTTTTTGGCCACAGCCTGATGCAAACTGGCCGCGGACGAGGTACGCAACTCTCATCGTTGGCTGAAAAACTGATCTGGGCCGATCGCCGTGTCAGCGCGCGGCTCTCGCCCACCCTCGAAAGTCTCGCCTCCGAACTCGAAACCGAATTGGGCAAAACCGTCGGCAATACAGCGCAGACCGTTCGTCTGGATGCTAGCCATGGCTTCGCGGTCGCCGCCTTTCTGAAACAGGCCACCGAGTCTGGACTGGCGATCGACCTGCGCTACCGAAACAGTACCGATGCCGTCGCAGCACTCTCGCGCAATGAATCCGATCTTGCAGGATTTCATGTGCCGCTGGGTGAATTCGAAACGCAATCAGCCGAGCGTTTCGGCAGATGGCTGGATCCTAAATCGCATAGGCTCATTCATCTGGCCGTCCGCACGCAAGGCTTGTTTGTCAATCCCGGCAATCCACTCGGCATACGTGGGCTCCATGATTTGATTCGATCCGAAGTGCGCTTCGTGAATCGACAAGCGGGCTCAGGCACGCGCTTGCTATTGGAGCTGATGCTGCCCAGTCTCGGCATTACTTCATCGCAGGTGAATGGCTACGAGAACACCGAATTCACGCACTCGGCAGTCGCAGCTTTCATCGCCAGCGGCATGGCCGATGTTGGATTTGGCGTGCAAACTGCAGCAGAGCGCTTCAAACTCGATTTCATTCCGTTAGCGAGGGAGCGATATTTTTTTGCGGTGAGTACCGAAACACTGGAACAGCCACAAATGCGCAAAGTCATTGATGTCGTGAAAACGGCGAATTTTAGGGATATGGTGCAGCAGCTCGCTGGCTACGATGCAAGCAATACGGGCGATATCCTGACCCTGCAGCAAGCCTTTGGTAGTGCGGTGAGAAAGTAATGGCGACAACATCCATCGACAAATCTCAAATTACAGGGCTGATACTCGCCGGCGGCAAAGGCACGCGCATGGGTAGCGTGAACAAAGGCTTGCAAATGTTTCGCGGTAAACCGATGGTGGAACACGTTCTACAACGACTGCAACCGCAAGTCGGCAAACTAATCATCAACGCCAATCGACATTTGGATGTATATGAAGCATTCGGTGTGCCGATAGTCCCGGATGAAATTTCAGGATTTGCCGGGCCGCTGGCGGGGCTGCATGCAGGACTTTCTCGTTGCGAGACACCGTATCTAGTGACCGCGCCCTGCGATTCACCCTTTCTGCCGATGGACCTGGTTGAAAAATTGTCAGAGACACTCATGGCGGCGCAAGCCGATATTGCCGTGGCATTGACTGGCGAGGGAGCGACACGGCAACGGCATCCGGTTTTTTGTCTACTATCTGCGCATCTGAAAGTTGACCTTGCCGATTATCTCGGCAAGGGTGATCGGAAAATGGATGCGTGGTTTGCGATGCATCGGGAGGTTGATGTGCACTTTGCGGATGAAACAGCGTTTGCGAATATAAACACCCTCACAGATTTGCAAGACTGGGGAGCGCAATGAACGATCACACGGCTTTTCAGGGCTCACCCGCCCTAGAACTCCCTCGCCTTGCCCGCTGACGAGTTTACCGAAATTCACCCGTCTGCATTTTTTTCAATTCTTCAGCATCAGCGAAGTCGAAACTAATGCCCACGGCATTGATTATGCTGTCCATCGTTTCATCTGCAATAGAATTTGCGAATTGCGAATTCAATTTTGTTTTTATTTCCTCTTGAATATTTTCTTTTTTCAGTTCTTGCGAGGCATCATTCATTTGCCTAGTCATTACGATATCTGCAGCATTAACGACATTACGAACAAATAAATTTGAGTCGGTAAAAGTTTCGTTGAGCTTAATCTTGAGACTAGTAGCGAAACTATCTTTAAAAGATTTCTCAGCGCTCAATTGCACAGGATCCTTGGAAACAAGCTCTTGTAGTTGATTTGATTTTTTTTCTGCCGCCTTCTTGGAAATATCCGTAAAATTTGATGCCATTGGCATTTCTATTTTTAGATTATTCGGATCGAATTTAACTTTTTTTGTTTGTGGCGTCTTAATAGGCTCAATCGTCGCCTGAGGCACCGCCTTCGCGACCTCAGCACTTGCTGTAGATTTTTTATTTCGAGAAAAAAGATTTTTCAACGATAAAAGTAATTTCTTACCAGAATCTATGCCTCGCGAAAAAATGGTGACGTGACTAACTTCCTCTGCTTTTTGCGCTTGGGTCGAGTTAAGCTGGGGCTTGAATGATGTCGGAATCTTGTTCAAATATTTTCCTCGTCACGTTGATGATTAGCATTTCAATGATCGCCGATTATCGCGAACCGATATCCACCACAAAAGATTCGGCCAATTTTTTTAATCCGCACATAACGTAGGTAAGCATTTTGGCAAAAATGTTTCCAGTTTCCTTGAAACTAGTACAACCCGAATGCATCTTCCCGCTGAACACCAGCAGAAAGAACCGCCCGGGGTCCGGACAAGTGTGAGTTACATCACATGACAGACTTTTGCCACTAACAAAACAACACCAAGCGTTAATCTTCGATTGCCCGGATAACTGTTATCCCTCGATGAGCAGTCGGCAGCAGTTCATGGGATGCGGCACATGCGCTGGTGGCTGCACCCCATTGACTGCCTAGCTTTGAGCTACGGCTTTCGGCTTGAAATGCTTGTCACTGATCCTGAATTTGCCACGCCGATCGCCCATCAGCTGACGCAGTTCATAAATAGACAGCGCACTGACCTCATGCATGCGAATGAGCAGCGATGCGGTGACTGGCAGCCGGCGATGACGAATCTTGCTGATTACCGGCGGTGACACTTCCAGTGCGCGCGAGAGTGCTGCGTCATTCTTGAGATTGAGCTTGCCAATCAGCGAAGCCAATAATTGATCTGGGTCGTAGCGCTGGGTTGATGTCAATGCAGTTTGTTCCATAGTGTCCTCATGCGAGTGTTGGGGCCACTCGGATTCTGACAACGTGCATTGGGGCTATCTTGATCGCTCACAACGGTGACTGCCGGCAGCTGTCCAGTAAAACATAATGCTGCGTCAGCGCAAACGATCAGGAATCGGCAAAGCTGTTTTGTATTTCACTTGTTTGAGCGCGAAGCTCGATTTGATATTTTTGATACCCGGTATGCGCGTCAGGTTTTCTAGGATGAAGCGCTCGAGCGCCTGAATGTCGGGCACCACAATGCGCAGCAGATAGTCTTCATCACCCGTCATCAGATACACCTCCATCACTTCATCAAAGTGACTGACCGCCTTCTCGAAATGCTCGAGTGCAGCGGCTTCCTGTTTTTCCAGTGACACGCGGACGAACACATTCACCTTCAAGCCAAGTGCATGGGGATCGACCAGCGCAACATAGCGCGAGATCACGCCATCAGCTTCCAGTTTTTTCACGCGCGAGAGCGTTGGTGAGGGAGACAGGCTGACCTTGCCGGCCAGCTCGACGTTGGTCAGGCTGGCATCCTGCTGAAGGTTATCAAGAATCCTAAAATCTGTACTATCGAGGTTTTCTGACATATCTACCCATTAATAGTTTTATTTCCGGTATTTTATTCCGCCAAAGAGCTATTTGGCGAGTTTTTCGGTAGCACCTGCTGTGGGAAATACCTTAACTTAGCGCATTCATAACAAACTGCATTTCCCGGAGATCCGCATGGACATGACCAGCCCCGAGCAGCTGATAAAGCAACTCGATCTCGATGAGCAAGAAACCGCTGAATGGATCGCCGCGCTGCATTCGGTGCTCGAATCTTCGGGACCGGATCGCGCGCGTTTTCTGCTCTCGCAGCTCTCGAATGCGGCCCGCGAAGCGGGTCTGCAATGGCGCGATGCACGCATCACTCCCTACATCAACACCATACGCCCGCAGGATGAAGCACCTTACCCCGGTGGCTCGGATGCTGTAGCTACCGAAGAAGCGATCGCCGGCATTCTGCGCTGGAATGCACTGGCGATGGTCGTACGTGCCAATCGCGCTTATGGCGAGCTCGGCGGTCACATCGCCAGCTATGCATCGGCAGCCGATTTGTTTGAAGTCGGTTTCAATCATTTTTTCCGCGCACGCACCGCTGAATTTGGCGGTGACCTGGTGTATTTCCAGCCGCACTCTGCGCCGGGCATTTACGCACGCGCTTTCCTTGAAGGACGGATGAGCGCAGACAGTCTTTCGCACTATCGTCAGGAAATCAGTGCCAAGGCCAAAGGTGTACAAGGTCTTTCGTCTTACCCGCATCCTTGGTTGATGCCGGATTTCTGGCAATTCCCGACTGGCTCGATGGGCATAGGTCCGATCAGTGCGATTTATCAGGCGCGCTTCATGCGCTACCTCGAACATCGTGGATTACTGACGCCGCAACCGCGCAAAGTGTGGGGCGTGTTCGGTGATGGCGAGATGGATGAACCCGAATCACTGGCAGCGCTCTCGCTGGCCTCGCGCGAGAAACTCGACAATCTGGTTTTCGTCATCAACTGTAATTTGCAGCGTCTTGATGGTCCTGTGCGCGGCAATGGCCACATCGTCGATGAACTGGAAACGTTGTTTGGTGGCGCCGGCTGGAATGTGATCAAACTCTTGTGGGGCTCGGACTGGGATCCGCTGTTTGCGCGTGACGCCAACGGTGAACTCGTTGATGCACT
>JACCDH011313536.1_pt1 | contig 11333 bp, 6 predicted proteins | sample 7442481 | NCBI WGS metagenome assembly JACCDH01 (sample SAMN15323433, study PRJNA562643) | freshwater metagenome | isolation source: river surface water | place: USA:Blue River Watershed | collected 2017-08-15 | reverse complement strand
GTACATCAGCGTCTTGACCAGGCGGTAGTCGTCCGAGCCGCCGCCCTCGACCATGTAGCAGGCCAGGGTCCAGGGGCTGCCGGAGAACCCGATCAGTGGCACCCGCCCGTCGAGCGCCTTGCGGATCGAGGTGACCGCGTCGAACACGTAGCGCAGCTTCTCCATGTCGGGCACGGCCAGCGCGCGCACCGCCGCCTCGTCGCGGACCATCTTCTCGAACTTGGGGCCCTCGCCCAGCGCGAAGCTCAGGCCCAGGCCCATGGCGTCGGGCACGGTGAGGATGTCCGAGAACAGGATGGCCGCGTCCAGATCGTAGCGGTCCAGGGGCTGCAGCGTGACCTCGGTGGCGTAGTCCACGTTCGTGGCCAGGCCCATGAAGCTGCCAGCCTGGGCCCGCGTGGCGCGGTACTCCGGCAGGTAGCGGCCGGCCTGCCGCATGAGCCACATCGGGGTGTGGTCGGTGGCCTGGCGCAGGCAGGCGCGCAGGAAGCTGTCGTTGCGTAGCGGTGCGAAGCTCATGCCCCCATTGTGGCAGGCGGCGCTGACACCGTCAGCTGTCCGTTGGACTGACAGTGGCCACCCCCCGGCGGGGCGGCCTGCGGCTCCCCGGCCGCGGCCCCGGCCCGCTGGCGCAGGTAGCGGGCCAGGGCCGACGCCAGGGGGGGCATCAGGCGTCCGCGCTCGCTGGACAGGGCGGAATAGGCTGGCCGGCGCGCCCGCTGCCCGAGGCGGGCGGCGGGCACCCCCGCCACCCGCTGCGCGTCCAGCCCGGCCTGCCAGGCCGCACGGCGGGCGAGTTCGGCCCAGGTCAGCGCCTCCGGGTGGGCCAGGTGCCACAGGCCGGCCTCGCCGTCGACCAGCAGGTCCAGGCAGGCGTGGACGAGGTCGGGCACGTAGGTGGGCGAGACCACCTGGTCGTCGGCCGCCTCGACGCCTTCGCCGCGCGCCAGCGTCGCCAGCACGCCGGTGACGAAGTTGTACGGGTCCCAGGGCCCGAAGAAGGCGGCGGTGCGCACCACCAGCGACTGCGCATGGCTGCCCAGCATCCGCTGCTCGGCCTCCTGCTTGCTGCGGCCGTAGGCGTTCAGCGGGGCGGGCGCGTCGCTCTCCACATAGGGGTTCTGCTTCGCGCCGTCGAACACCAGGTCGCTGGAGAAACCGAGCAGGGGGACGCCGTGGCGCGCGCAGGCCCGCGCCAGCACGCCGGCGCCCTCGACGTTCTCGCGCCAGTGCCGTGGGTCGGCTTCGGCGTCGTCCACCCGCACGAAGCCGGCCGCATTGACCACGGCCCAGGGCTGCCAGCGCTCCATGGCGGCCGCCACCGAGGCCGGGTCGGCGATGTCCACCTGCGCGCGGCCAGCCTGCTGGAACGGCAGGCCGCGCACCTCGCACAGGCGGGCGAAGGCCCGGCCCAGCGTGCCGGTGGCGCCGGTGATGAGGAGCGGCCGGCCGGCTGGGGCTGCGTGCGCCGGCGCCGGCGCGTGCACCGGCCACTCCAGGCGCTGCGGACGCTGCCACCAGCCCGGGCCCGCCAGCGCCGGGTGGTCCGCCTCGCCGCTGCGCGCCAGCTGGCGCGCCAGCCGCGCCAGCGCGGTGGGGCGAGGCGGGTCGGCACGCGCGTCCCAGAGGCCCGGCTCGTAATGGCCGCGGTCGCAGGTCACCAGGCTGTCCCAGTCCCAGGTGCCGAAGGCGGCCCATGCGGTGACGGCACGCACGTCCACGCCCGCCTCGCGTGCCGCCCGCGCCGCCTGCCAGGCCTGCCAGAGCCATCGCATCTGCTCCTCGCGGGTGCACCCCAGGTGCGCCTCGGTGATCGCCAGCGGCCGCCGGTACCGCGCCCAGGCTTCCGCCAGGCGCGCCGCGAATCCGGCGGGGGGTGTTCCATGCACCCGCACCGTCTCGATGTCGACATAGCGAAGCGCGCCGTTGCCGCCCTGCATCGACGGCGGATAGTGGTGCAGCCGGTCGTCCAGGAAACGCTCGCTGGTGACGTAGCTGTTGATCCCCACCAGGTCCGGCGGGCAGGGCGCCAGGGCCAGCGCGCGCAGCCGCCCTTCGTCCGCCCCGCGGGCCATCAGCCACGCCCACAGGGGATGGCGGGGCCCGACATGGCCGCACAGCAGGTCCAGCGACAGCCAGCGGCGGACGTTCTCGTGGTCGGCCTGCGCCTGCAGCGCGGGCGACGCAGCGATCGTGAAGCCCAGGTCCTCGGTCTGCACCAGCCGGGCGTGGGGAATTTCGGCCCGGATCGCCGCCATCGCCAGGGCGGTGCCGCGCACCTGGTGCAGCAGCGCGCGCACGAATGCGCCGTCGTCGCGGGCATGCGGATACCACAGCCCGTACAGCGCCGAGAAGCGCGCGGTGGTCAGGGGCTCGTTGACCGGCGTCCAGTCGGTCACCTGCGGGAAGCGGCGCGCCGCGGCCTGCGCGTACTGCGCCAGTCCGTCGGCGAAGCCCGCATCGAGCAGATGCGTGTGGCCCGGGCCGCTGCCGTGGTGCACCAGTCCGGCGATCACGCGAATCCCGCGCGCGAGCAGGCGCTCGATCCGGGGCGCCGCCCAGGACCAGTCGGGCGGCTGCCCGGCGTGCGGCGCATGGCGTTCCCACAGCAGCGGAAAGCGCACCGCCTGCACGCCCAGGTCGGCCAGGCGGTCGATGTCTTCCATCCGCCGGTCGAAGCCGCTGCGCGCCAGCTGGTCGAAGAACCGGTCACCCACCCGGTTGACCGTGCACTCCGCGCCGGCCCACAGGGCCAGGGAGGGGCTGCTCACATCGCCCGGCATGCCTGCTGAACGTCCTCTTTGACCGCCTGCGGCGCGCGGGCGACGATTTCCGGATGCCGTGGCGCCAGCCGGCGGAAGGCGGCCAGCGCCTGGCCCACCACCTGGTCCATGTTGTAGTAGCGATAGGTGGCCAGCCGGCCGACGAACGTCACCTGCTGCTGCAGCCGCTCCGCCTCGGCCTCGTAGAGGCGGTACAGAGCCTGGTTCTCCGCGCGCGGGACCGGGTAGTACGGGTCGCCGTCCGCGCGCGGGTGCTCGTAGACCACCGAGGTCCACGGGTGGGCCTGCCCGGTCAGGTGCTTGAACTCCGTCACCCGGGTGTAGGGGCTGTCGTTCGGATGGTTGATCGTGCCCACCGCCTGCAGCTGCGCCTGTGGCAGCGTCTCATGGCTGAACTCCAGGCTGCGATAGGGCAGGCGGCCATGCCGGTGCCCGAAGAACGCGTCGACCGGGCCGGTGTAGACCATGTGCCGCCAGGGCAGCAGGCCGGCCACGTCGCGGTAGTCGGTGGACAGCATCAGCCGGATGTTCGGGTGCGCCAGCATCCGCTCGAACATGCGCGTGTAGCCATGGCGGGGCATCGCCTGGAAGCTGTCCTCGAAGTACCGGTCGTCGCGGTTGGTGCGGGTGGGCACGCGGGCGGTGACGCTGGCGTCCAGCTCCGACGGGTCCAGCCCCCACTGCTTGCGCGTGTAGCCCCGGAAGAACTTGTTGTACAGGTCGCGGCCCACCTGGCTCACCACCACGTCCTCGGAGGTGGTGATGGTCTCGCGCTTTTCCGCGACCGAGGCCAGGAAGCCCGGCATCTCGAACGCGGTCAGCCGCAGGCCGTAGAGGCGGTTGATCGTGTCCAGGTTGATCGGGATCGGCAGCAGCTGTCCGTCCACGCTGGCCAGCACCCGGTGCTGGTAAGGCCGCCACTCGGTGAAGCGCGAGAGGTACGAGACGATGTCGGCGCTGTTCGTGTGGAAGATGTGAGGGCCGTAGGGATGTACCAGCAGGCCGGCGTCGTCATGCCGGTCATGCGCATTGCCCCCGATGTGCGGGCGCCGGTCCACCACCAGCACCCTCGCGTCGAGGTGGCTGGCCAGGCGTTCGGCCATCACACTGCCCGCGAACCCTGCGCCCACCACGAGATAGTCGAAGCCATGGCGGTCGGTGGCCGTGGCTGGCGGGCGCAATCCTTCACGGGCTGGTTCCAAGAGCGGCTCCTCGAGCGCCGGCCCTGTGCACGGTCCATGCGGGCGGCGAGCGCCCAAGGGTTCTTGCGCTGGCGGGGGCGGGTTGTCATCCACATCCCCGACGCCCCGCAGGACGTCATCTTCATCCGCCCTGCCGGCGGCTCAGGGCTGGTTCACATCGTGGCCAGCGCGGCGCGCACCTCGGCTGGCGACAGCAGCTCCGACAGCACGCGGGGCGGGCGGCCGGGTGCGTACAGCACGTACACCGGCACGCCGCTGCGTCCCAGGGCTGCCAGGGCCGCCGTGATGGCGGGGTCGCGGCGCGTCCAGTCGGCCCGCAGCAGCATGACGCCCCGGGCCGCGAACGCGTCCAGCACCGCGCGGTCGGACAGGGTGGTGGCCTTGTTGTACTGGCAGGTGACGCACCAGGCGGCGGTGAAGTCCACGAACACCGGCCGACCCTGTGCGAGCGCTGCATCGACCTGCCCGACCGACCAGGGCTGCCACGGGCCGTCGACCGCTGCCAGCGGTGCCCCGGACGAGGTCGCCGGCGGCATGCGAACGATCCAGGGGCCCACCGTACCGGCAACGACTGCCAGTGCCGCCACGCCCAAGGCCGCCATGCCCCAGCGTGCACGGCCCGCCAGGCCGAGGCCCCAGGCGACCAGGCTCAGGGCCACTAGCAGCGCCAGCAGGGCAGCGACCCCGTCGATGCCCACCTGCTGCCCCAGCACCCAGGCCAGCCAGGCCACGGTGGCGAACATCGGGAACGCCATCAGGCGGCGGAACACGTCCATCCACGGACCGGGACGCGGCAGCCACTCGCCCAATGCGGGCCACAGGCTGGCCAGCAGGTACGGCAGCGCCATGCCCAGGCCCAGCGCGGCAAAGATGGCCAGCGCATGGAGCGGCGGCAGGGTGACCGCGAGCCCCAGCGAGGCGCCCATGAACGGCGCGGTGCAGGGCGAGGCGATGGCCACGGCCAGCAGGCCGGACAGCAGCGCGTCGGCCACCGGATGCCGCGCCTGCAGGCTGGCCAGGCGCGACGGCAGCAGCATGCCGACCTCGAACACCCCGGCCAGGTTCAGGCCGATCAGCGTGAACAGCGCCGCCAACGCCGCCACCACGGCCGGCGACTGCAACTGGAAGCCCCAGCCGAGTTGTTCGCCGGCGGTGCGCAGCACCAGCAGGGCCCCGCCCAGCGCGACGAAGGCGCCGACCACGCCCAGCGTGTAGGCCAGCCCTCCGAGGCGGCGCGCGCGCGCGTCGGCCGCATGGTGGGCGAAGCCCACCAGCTTGACCGCCAGCACCGGGAACACGCAGGGCATCAGGTTGAGGATGAGGCCGCCCACCAGCGCGCCAAGCAGGGCCACCAGCAGGGAGGTCGATGCGCCCCCGGTGGCCTGCGCATTGCGGCGCAGGGCCTCTTCGAGCGCGGGGGACACAGCGGCCGGCGCCTGCAGGGCGGGCCAGGTGCCGGCCACCGGCAGGTCGGCGCGCCACCCCTGGCCGGAGGCCGCCACCACCACGGGCAGGCGGTCGGGCGAGGCGCCCCGGTGCGGCGACAGCGCCACCTCGGCGGTCCAGGTGTCGGCGCGCCAGGATTGCCGGGGCATGGCGGCCGTCTCGACGATGCCGCCGCTTTCGAAGAACAGCTCCAGCCGCTGCCCCTGCACATGCGCGGGCAGGCCCCGCAGCGCGATCGAGAGCGTCTGGCCTTCGACCCTCGCCTGGCTGCCGCTTGCGCCGGCCAGGGCGCGAGGCCGCGCGGCCCATGCCGCCTCGAAGGCCGCGCCATGCAACGCGGTGGCGCCCTGCGCGGGCAGCGTCAGCGCGAATTCGCCTTCCTCCGGGATGCATTCGGTCTTGCACACCAGCCACTGCGCCTTCAGGCGCACGCTCACCTGCGCACCCAAGGGCGATGCGCGGAACTCGGGGCCGACGGTGACCGGCACCGGCAGCAGCACGGTGCTTTCGTAGCCGTAATTGGCCAGGTGTCCGATCGGAATCTTGCGCGGCACCGGCCAGTCGATCTCGCCGGCCTGGAGGCCGGCGGGCAGCGTCCATGCCAGGGTGGTGGGCAGACCCGAGTCGCCGGGGTTTTTCCAGTAGGTATGCCAGTCGGGCTGGTGTGCCAGCTGCAGGCCGAGCCACACGGTCTTGCCCGGCGCGATGCCCTCGGGCGCATGGGCCAGCAACTCGGCCCGCACCCGCTCGGTGGTGACCACGTTGGACGGGGCTGCAGTGGCCAGGCCCCAGGGCAGGGCCAGTACCAGGGTTGCCAGGGCGCGCCACACCCGGCCGATGCCGCAGTCAGCGTCGGGCGCGCGATATCGGAGGTGCAGGAGCGGAGCCATGGCGCGATTGTCACATCGCGGTCCGCGCCGGTGCCGTCAGGCGGCAGTCCGGGCGGGCGCCAGAGGGGTTTTCCAATGCGTCCCGTTGCGGCGTCCTTGCGCCTCACGTTCCATCCATCCCCAGGAGCTCGCATGCATCCGATACCGTCTGGCGCCTCCGTGCTCGCCCTCCCCTTCCTCCTTCCGGGGGTTGTCCTCCGCGGCATTGAGCAGGACGTGTGCGCCGTGTCCCGCGTCGTGGTGCGTGAAGTGCGAGGGTTCCTCGGCTTCCTGGGCCTGAATCCGGTGCCCGCCCCACCCGCGGTGTCGCGGCCCCTGGCCGCGCGCCATCCACGGTCTGCGTCGTCGACCATGCATCGGGGCGACCATCGGCAGGTTCCTCGGGATGTGCCCCTGCCACTTCCGGTGGAACCTTTCGTCGGATCGTCGGGTGATGCCAAGTCGAGCGAGGCACTGCCCCGTGTCCGGGCCGCCGGGCCAGCGATGCCAGCGAAGGACCGCTATTACCGCAACAGCCTCAAGACCGCCATCGGGCCGCTCGCGATGAAGCTCATTTCCTCTGTCCGGCAGAACATCGCGGTCAGCAACGCGGTCGACTCCGTGGGTTTAGGCATCGCGGTCGACTCCATGCGGCTCGGGCTGCAGCGCGCGCTCCTCGATGCCCTATGCACCCATTTGGGTACGCACGGGCCACTGGAAGCCGCCGTGTCCCTGGTCGGGCGTCTGCCGTCGGAAGCCAGGCGACTGCTCGCGGCAGGCTGCAAATCGCCGGAAGCCGCCGCCAAGTTGCTGTGTGAGGCTCTGGCCGATTGCGCCACCCCCGAGGCGGGCAGCCCGCACGCGGGCGGCGTTTTAGCCACGGACCTGCCGGCCCTGTTCCGGTCATGTGGGGGCGGGTTTCCGGTTCTTCCGGGGGTGGACCTGTCCAAGGAAACCCTCTTGGGATCACGGGTGCACGAGTTCCACATCAGCCTGTGCGATGCGCTGACGCCGTTTTGCAGCAAGCAGCAGCCCTGACAGGCCTGGACTGCGGCGCGTCAGTGCGGCGTCCACAGCCTGTCCTCCCGAGGTTACCCATGCCGCGCGTCGCGACACTCGACGCCTTCGCTGTCCCACCTTTGCAGGAGTTGCAAACCTTCCATGCTCGCTACCAGCCACACCATCCGATCCGTCGCCCCTCGCCTCGACCTTGTCGACGGCTTCGTGTCTGACGCTCGCGCCATCGGCCGCACGGCCGTCGAGGGCGCCCGTACCGTCCTCTGGCTCTTGGGTGAACCCCCGGCCCGCACCTCGTATCGCCAGGTGGCGGCGCAGCACGATCAAGAGGCCCGTGAGACGCAGACCCCTGTGCGGCTGCATCCGGTTCGAACGGCGTCGCCCAAGTCCATCACGCCCGCCAAGACGACGGGGGCTGCCGGCCGCATGGCCAGGGGAACGCCTCTCTTCACGCCAGGTCCGCTGCTATCCCCGTCCCCGTCCTCTTCTTCTTCTTCTTCTGCGGCCGCCTACTCTGCATTCCACGCCACGGATTCCAAGGGGTCGACCGCGACGTCGGATTCGGCCCGGGGTGCGGCGGGAGCCGCGCGTTCAACGAAGCCGGTGGCTTCGTTCACCATGGGGCAGCGACATGCCCTGACCGCCCTGCACAACCACCTTGCAAAAGCAGGGGCCCAGACCCCCTTTGTCCCCAAGAAACTGGAAAGGCCCGGGGACCGGGCCTGCGCTGACGTTTCGATGGACCTGGCATACGGCGTGAAGGGCACGGACGGTCCGGCGATCCGTCGGTTTCTCTCCGAGGTCGTGGACAAGGCAGCCGAGAAGCTGCAATCACGCCCGCGTCGTTGCCTGGGTTTGCTGCCGCCCGCGGCGCCAACCCAGGCACAGCGGAGGCAGGCGTTGATCGAAGCCATGCGGGATGTGCCGCTGGACCGAACCAAGCGTTCCGTCGAAGAGGGGCTGGACAACCTGTTCTCTGATTCTGGCAGGCGCTTCCTCCACGAAGTGGGCCGGAAGACATCGGATTGGGGGCGGGCGCAGGGCCTGGGGATTGCCGGAGAGGGGCTTGGACAACGCCTCGTGCAGGATGTGGTCCTGCGTGGCACCTTCCCGCTCGTGCTGAGCGAAATCCGGTCCGCGTCTGGGACGAATCCTCAGAAGATGCGCCTCTGCGAGGACTTGGAGAAGGTGTGCCAAGACCTTGTCCCCGCGCCACTGCCCGCTGGGGCGACGCGGTCGCCCGGCGCGCTGGACTACCTGCAAAAAGGCTTCTTCGCTTTCGCAAAAGATGTGGTGGAGCGGCGTCCCAAGGACTGATGCGCTGCAGCGACGCGCGATCGTCGCCGCAGCCTCACCGGCGTGAAGCACTCCCCACGCCCGCTGCCCCTGTCGGCACGCCCGGCAGGGGCAGCGCCGTTTTGTAGCGAACCTGCTTGAGGGCGAAGCTCGAACGAATCTTCTCGATCCCAGGGATCGGCGTGAGCTGATTCAGGATGAATCGCTCCAGCGCTGCGATGTCGGCCACCGCCACGCGGATCAGGTAGTCGCTGTCGCCGGTCATCAGGTAGCACTCCATCACCTCGTCATGCTCGGCGATACGCCGCTCGAATTCGGCCAGCGCCTCGCGGGATTGCGCCTTGAGGCTGATGGAGATGAACACCGACAGCCCCAGCCCCAGTGCCTTCGGCTCGGCAAGCGCGACATAGCGCTGGATCACCCCGGAGGCCTCCATCGCCTTGACCCGTGTCAGGCAGGGCGAGGGCGACAGATGCACCCGCCTGGCCAGCTCCACGTTGGTCAGGGAGCTGTCTTCCTGGAGATGGGCCAGGATTCTCAGGTCGATCGCATCAAGCTGCATGGTGTGCTGAAAAATTCATTTTCTTCAGCATATTGTGCCGCAAAGGAGCGCTGCCGAGGTGATTTTGGAAGCCCATGCGTCCGCTTCCGTCCTACAGTGCGTCGGATCGTCGCGCCCGCTCGGGTGCCCCGGACCGCCATGACCGACCACAGCCTCCACCGTTTCCTCGCCCCCCTGACCCAGGAGGGCGACCTCGACCCGTCCGAAACCGCCGAATGGCGCGACGCCCTGCTGGCCCTGGTGGCCACCCAGGGCCCGGAACGTGCCCGCTTCATCCTCGACGAGCTCGCCGCCGTCGCCCGTGGCCCCCACATCGGCTGGTCGCCCGAACTGGTCACCCCCTACGTCAACACCATCCCCGTGGAGCGCCAGCCGGTGTTCCCGGGCGACCTCGCGCTGGAGGAGCGCCTGGCCTCCGTCATGCGCTGGAACGCGCTGGCCATGGTGGCACGGGCCAACACCGCGTATGGCGAGCTGGGCGGCCACATCGCCAGCTATGCCAGCGCCGCCGACCTGTTCGAGGTCGGCTTCAACCATTTCTTCCGCGCCCGTGACGCCGCTGCCGGGGGCGACCTCGTCTTTTTCCAGCCGCACAGCGCGCCGGGCGTCTATGCCCGCGCCTTCCTCGAAGGCCGCCTGGGCGAGCAGGACCTGGCGCACTACCGACAGGAAATCACCGCTCCCGTCCAGGGCGCGCGTGGCCTCTCGAGCTACCCGCACCCGTGGCTGATGCCGGACTTCTGGCAGTTCCCCACCGGGTCCATGGGCCTGGGCCCCATCAGCAGCATCTACCACGCGCGCTTCATGCGCTACCTCACCCACCGGGGCCTGCTCGATTGCGCCGGCCGCAAGGTCTGGGGCGTGTTCGGTGACGGCGAGATGGACGAGCCCGAGAGCATGAGCGCGCTCACCCTCGCCTCGCGCGAGGGGCTGGACAACCTGGTCTGGGTCGTCAACTGCAACCTGCAGCGCCTGGACGGCCCGGTGCGGGGCAACGGCCGCATCGTCGACGAACTGGAAAAGCTATTCCGCGGCGCCGGCTGGAACGTCATCAAGCTGCTCTGGGGCAGCGACTGGGACGGCCTCTTCGCTCGGGACACCGAGGGCGCCCTGGTGCGCGCCTTCGCCGATACGGTCGACGGCCAGATGCAGACCTTCGCCGCCAAGGACGGCCGCTTCAACCGCGACAGCTTCTTCGGCCAGAACGAGGCCCTGGCCCGCCTGGCCCAGGGCATGACGGACGAACAGATCGACCGCCTCAAGCGCGGCGGCCATGACCTGGTGAAGATCCACGCCGCCTACGATGCCGCCGCCCGCCACGTGGGCCAGCCCACCGTGATCCTGGCCCACACCAAGAAGGGCTACGGCATGGGTACGGCCGGACAGGGCCGCATGACCACCCACAGCCAGAAGAAGCTGGACGACACCGCGCTGATCGAGTTCCGCAACCGCTTCAACCTGCCGCTGTCGGACGAACAGGCCAAGAACCTCGACTTCCTCAAGCCGGCCGACGACAGCGCCGAGATGCGATACCTGCACGAGCGCCGCGCCGCGCTGGGCGGCTACATGCCCGCGCGCCAGTCGCAGGCGCCGGTGGTGCCGGTGCCGGCCCTGCCCACCTATGGGCAGTTCGCGGTGCAGGCCGACGGCAAGGAGATGTCCACCACCATGGCCTTCGTGCGCCTGCTGGGGAACCTGCTGAAGGACCCGACGCTGGGCCCGCGCATCGTGCCCATCGTCGCCGACGAGGCGCGCACCTTCGGCATGGCCAACCTGTTCAAGCAGGTCGGTATCTATTCCAGCGTGGGCCAGCGCTACGAGCCCGAGGACATCGGCTCGGTGCTGTCCTACCGCGAGGCGCGCGACGGCCAGATCCTGGAGGAGGGCATCAGCGAGGCCGGCGCCATCGCCAGCTGGACGGCCGCCGCCACCAGCTACAGCGTGCACGGCCTGCCGATGCTGCCGTTCTACATCTACTACTCGATGTTCGGCTTCCAGCGCGTGGGCGACGCCATCTGGGCCGCGGCCGACCAGCGCGCGCGGGGCTTCCTGCTCGGCGCCACCACCGGTCGCACCACCCTGGGCGGGGAAGGCCTGCAGCACCAGGACGGCAGCAGCCACCTGGTGGCCGCCAGCATCCCCAATTGCCGGGCCTGGG
>JACCDH010916012.1_pt1 | contig 11333 bp, 11 predicted proteins | sample 7442481 | NCBI WGS metagenome assembly JACCDH01 (sample SAMN15323433, study PRJNA562643) | freshwater metagenome | isolation source: river surface water | place: USA:Blue River Watershed | collected 2017-08-15 | reverse complement strand
TGCAAGGCGGAGACGTAGTCGGCCAAGTTGTCGAAACCATGAAAGGCATCAATGAATCCAGCCGCAAGATCGCCGACATCATCAGCGTCATCGACGGCATCGCCTTCCAGACCAACATCCTGGCGCTCAACGCAGCCGTAGAAGCCGCACGCGCAGGCGAGCAGGGCCGAGGCTTTGCCGTCGTCGCCTCAGAAGTCCGCTCCCTGGCAGGCCGCTCAGCCGAAGCCGCCAAAGAAATCAAAACCCTCATCGGCGCCAGCGTCGAGCGGGTGGAACAAGGCACCGCACTGGTCGACAAAGCAGGCGCCACCATGACCGAAGTGGTCAGCAGCATCCGGCGGGTAACCGACATCATGGGAGAAATATCGGCGGCCAGCAGCGAACAAAGCGCGGGAGTGGCCCAGGTGGGAGAAGCCGTGACCCAGATGGACCAGGCCACGCAGCAGAACGCGGCGCTGGTGGAGGAGATGGCGGCGGCGGCCAGCAGCCTCAAGAGCCAGGCCAGCGACTTGGTGGGGGTGGTGGCAACCTTCAAGTTGGGGGCGGCCTACAACAATACCGCCGCAGAACCCGTGTGGACGGCCGCGGCTCCGGCGTTGACAGCCCAAACTCCGGCCTTGCGCCTGGGCATGGGGCGCTAATTTCTATTCAAATATGCCTTTGGGCACCGTGGATACTGCGCGAATAGCTTCTATTTTGATAGCGCCTGAGCAACAGCCGTACGAGCGACCTCAGTAAATACCGCGAGCTGCTCGGGTGTCACCGTGGCAAACATGCGCTGCACCAACGCCGTGTGCTGGGCCTCGAACACCGCACAGGCTTCAAGCCCAGCGGGTGTCACATCCAGAATCTGGCTGCGCCCGTCTTGTGGGTCAGGGCGTCTGCGTAGCAGCGCCTGCGCCTCGAGTTCCTTGGTAATGCGGGCGATTTGCCCCTTGTCGCGCGTACTGGCCTGTACTAAGGCCTGCTGATTCCCGCCAGGGTGGGCTTTGCAGTGGCTCAGGATGTGCAAATGCAGGGGTGACAAGGTAATGCCTGCCTGCGTGAGGGACTGTCCCATCTGCGCCTTCAATGTCTCAAACATGTGCAACATGGCCTGGATCGCATCTTCTTCGGGACTGTGGGGGTAGGGCATGGCATTTGGTTGACTATGTCAACTTTATAGATTACATTGGTTGACATTATCAACCAAATGCCGTTCCAACGATATGCCCACTGCAACCCCATCCCGCCCTATGCGCTTGCGCGCCATCGTCCCGCCGTTGCTTATCCTGCCCACCATCGGGCTGCTGCTCAGCGGCGTGATCACCTGGATCAATATCGGATTTGCCGCCGATTTCACGGCACGGTGGTTGCAGGGATTTGTATCGGCGCTGCCAGTGATGCTGGTGGCCTTTGCCTTCATGGCAGTGCTGGACCGCAAAGTTCAGCAGGTGTTTGCCGGGCGCAGTGCCCTGGTGCGCAAACTGATTTTGGCGGCTTGCACCGCCTGCATGATGGAGTTGCTGCTTGCCAGCGCGGTCACCCTGAGCAACCGGGGCCTGGCGCCGGGTTTTGCCAGCGCTTGGGGAGCCGCCTTCATCAAGTCCCTGCCTGTGGGCCTGTGCGTGAGCCTGTTCATGGGCTTTGTGATCAAGCCCCGGCTGGACCGGCTGACGGCCGGTCGATAAAGCATCTCTCCATCACACCGGGGCGCAAGGCCCCGGTAGCGCCGTCTTAACGGCGGGGGGTCATGGGGCCGCGGCCCTCGATGTGGCGGAAGTTGATGCGGCCCTTGCTCAGGTCGTAAGGCGAGAGTTCCAGCGACACGCGGTCACCCGCCAAGATGCGAATGTGGTTCTTGCGCATCTTGCCAGCGGAGTAGGCAATCAACTGGTGACCGTTATCCAAGGTCACGCGAAAACGGGTGTCAGGCAACACTTCGTTGACAACGCCCATCATCTCAATCAGGTCTTCTTTGGCCATGGTGGTTTCCTTTATGCAGTAGCTTACTGGGTGCGGATAGCACTGTGCACCCAGTGGATGCCTTGCGCAATGGCGTAACGGGCCGCTGCGTCAGGCGTGGAAAAATCGTCATGAAAACTCATGACACGGTCGGTTGACGCGCTGCCGCGTCCGCTGGCAATGGATACTTGTGCGCCAAAACGGCCGCTAAGGAGCGGCTTGGAGCAAGCGGCAATGCGGTATTTGCCGATGGTAACGGGATGCAAAGAAGCGATCTTGTTGTGGTTCTGAATCATTAAAAAGTACAAGCGCACCGGCCACGGCAGAGGCGAAGTGCTCAAAAGAGAAAAGCTGCGATGCCGTGAGAGGGCGTTTGCAGGTCGCTGACATTGGGGCTGGATTGGCAACCCCACTGCCGGGGGTGGATGTGTTGCGGTATGCCTACCAGAACACGGCCAATCGCCTGTCGGGCGACTGCCTAATGTAGCACGGCAGGCCAAATTAGGCCCTATTTAGGCCCCAAAGACCCTGTTGGCTGTGGTTTTCAGGGTGAAACTGCGAAAATTGCGCCCATGAAACTCTGCATTCTGGACAACGACTCGATTGACCCGGCCCTGGTGCCCACTTACGGCAACTATGCCACCATGATGGAACGTGTACTGCGCGACGCAGGTGCCACCAACTGGACCATGGAGCGCTTCAGCACGCCGCTCGGTGAGTACCCCGATTCCTTTGACGACTACGACGCCGTGCTGCTCACCGGCAGCAAGGCCGACTCTTTTTCTGACGAGCCCTGGGTGGTGGAACTGCGCCGGCGCGTGACCGCGCTGCTGGATACCGACACCAAACTGCTGGGGGTGTGCTTTGGCCACCAGCTCATCGCCCTGTGCATGGGCGCCAAGGTGGGCCGCGCCCCGCAAGGCTGGGTCACGGGGCGCAACACCTATGCCTGGCACGCCCAAGACCTGCTGCCCGAAGGCGAACGCGAGAGCTTTGCCTTGCTGGCCAGCCACCAAGACCAAGTGTTGGAGCTTCCCGCTGGCACCACACTGCTGGCCAGCAGCGATCGCTGCCCGATTGCAGCCTATGCCAAAGGCCAAGAGGTGCTGTGCATCCAGCCACACCCTGAATTTGTGGAAGACTACAGCGCCCACCTGCTCAACAAGCGCCGCGCCTTGCTGGGTGACGAACACTACACCGCCAGTATCAATAGCCTGGCGCAGGGCCACGAGGGCACTGACTTTGCCCGCGTGATGGTGGCGTTTGTGGAAGGACGCGCTGGGGCCGCAGCTTAAACCAGCGCCTTTTGGCGGGTGGCCAGCGCAGCTCCCAGCCACAGTGCTACCGCAGAAAACACGAGGCCACGCGCCAGCCCACCGGGGCCATCGGCGATCCAGCCGACCACGGTGGGCCCCACGATCTGACCCGCCGCAAACACGGTAGTGAAGGCGCTGATGCCCGCGGCCCACGCCGCAGGGGGCAGGTTGTGCCGCACCAAGGCCGTGGTGGATGCGACCACAGACAAGAACACCGCCCCAAACAGCAGGCCCGAGGCCAACACCATGGGCCACCACTGTGTGAGCGCGGGCAACACCGTGGCCACACCCAACAGGGCGTTGAGCACGGCCAATGCCCTGCCGTTCTTGTGGCGGTCCAGCAGCCCAGCCCAAATGCGACCCGACGCCACCACCGCCAGCCCCAGCAAGGCATAAAACACCGTGACCGCCAGCGCACTGCTGCCCTGCGCACGCAGCAATGCCACCACAAAGGTCATGTAACCGATGTAGCCCACGCCAAACAGGGTGTAGCCAGCCAAGCCGAAGGCAAATTGGCGCCAACGAAACGTCAGTGCAGCAGCGCCAGGAACGGCGGCTGGCGCCTCCCAGCGCGCCATCACACGCGCCGGCCATACCAGCACGGCACTGGCAGCGGCACAAGCGAGCGCCAACACCCACCAAGCCCACTGCCAGCCATGGGCCTGGGTTTGCATGGCGTCCAGCAACCAAGGCACCAGCAGGGCAGAGAGCACGATACCCAGGCCCGTGCCGCCGTAATACATACCCAGCAACAAACCGCTGTGCTGCGGATGCCGGGCGCCCAAACGGGCGGCCAACAGCCCACCCGCAATAAACACCAGCGCACTGGCCACACCCGCCAGCAAGCGCTGCAACAGCAAAGGCGACGCATCAATGAAGAAGCCACTCAGCCCCATAAAGGCACTGGCCAGCAGCGCACCACCCCACAAAAGGGTAGACGGCCCCAGACGGCGCATAAGCCAAGGCGTGGCGAGCGCCCCCAAAAAGTAACCCAGCGCGTTGGCCGTATTCATGGCGCCCGCCAAGGTGTAGCTCCAACCCAGGTCGGTGCGCATGGCTGGCAGCAGTAGGCCATAAGCAAAACGGGTGATGCCCAAAGAAACTGCGGCGCCCAGGGACAAGGCCAGCGCCAGCGCCCAGGTCTGCCGCATGCCGGGGCCGCTAGGAGCTGCCAACGGAGGCCGGATCAGGCCAGCGCGCGGTCTTGCAGGCGGAACTGGCGTACCACCTGGGCCAGGCGCTCGGCCTGCTCGCGCAAGGATTCGGCTGCCGCTGCGGACTGCTCAACCAGCGCTGCATTTTGCTGCGTGGCCTGGTCAATCTGGCCGACCGAGGCATTGACCTGGGCAATGCCGCTGGACTGCTCGGCCGATGCGGTGGTGATTTCACCAATGATGTCCCCCACACGCTGCACGCCCACCACCATCTCCTGCATGGCAGCGCCCGCCTCTTCCACCAGCTTCACGCCACCGTTCACGGCGCTCACGCTGCTGCCCACCAGCACCTTGATCTCCTGTGCGGCATCGGCAGAGCGCTTGGCCAGGCTGCGCACCTCCGAGGCCACCACGGCAAACCCGCGGCCCTGCTCTCCGGCGCGCGCGGCCTCCACTGCGGCGTTGAGCGCCAGGATGTTGGTCTGGAAAGCAATCGAGTCAATCAGGCCAATGATGTCGCTGATCTTGCTGCTGGAGGCAGCGATCTCGTGCATGCTGCCCACCGCCTGGGTCACCACCTGACCACCACGCACGGCCAACGTGGAAGCGGAACCGGACAACTCCCGCGCGACCTGGGCCGACTGGGCGGTCTGTTGCACATTGGTGGTGAGGTCGGAGAGGGACGTGACCGTGTCTTGCACACTGCTGGCCGACTTCTCGGTGCGCATGGACAGGTCTTGGTTGCCAGACGCAATTTCCTGGCTGGCCAGGGCCACGCTCTCGCTGGCATTGCGCACCTGCGACACCAGGGCGCTCAGGCCCTCCTGCATCGCCTGTTGGGTGCGTTGCAAATCGGCCACTTCGTCTTTGCCGTTCACCTCCACACGCTGCGACAAGTCGCCTCCTGCAATCGCCTGCGCCAGCTGGCGGGCCTGTTCCAGCGGTTTACAAATCGAGTTCATGTTCAAAATGGTCAGCGGCACGACGACCAGCGTGGCCACCACCAGTGCACCAATGAACACCCACTGGATGATATTGCCGACGGCTTTTTGTTCAGCAATGGCGCCATCCGCTTCGGTTTTCAGCACCACGTCCAGCTCCTTGAGCTGTTGTTCCACCTTGTCCACCTCGGCCAGCGCCTTCTGGCTCATGCGGTTGGCCGTGGTGGCCGATTCGTAGCCGCTGCTTTTGAGCTGGTTCGCCACAGGCTCAAACTGCTGCGCATAGGTTTTGAGGTTGCCCTCCATGGCGCGGATGATCACGTTGTCGGGGTCGTCCTCGCCCACCAAAAACTCGGCCGCCACCTTGTTGGTCTGATCCAGGGCCGCTTTCCAGCGGGCGTAGGCTTTCTCCACCTCATTGGTGCGCTCGTACTCAATGATCATGTCCTTTTCGGCCATGCGCACCGCACTCAGTGCAGAACGGAGCTGCGTGAGATGCTGGACCTCGGCAAAGGAGTTTTCCAGAAAGGCATCGCTCTGGGCCTGGATTTGTGCCATGCCCCACAAACCGCCAGCGCCCACAATGCCCAGCAGCGCCAGCACCATGGCGATGGCTCCGAGCATGCGCATGCGGATCGTGAAAAGGCGCATCAAGGACATGGTGTTCATGGTTGTCTTCCTTATCAAGGCCCAGGCAGCCGGGGCTACGGGGCATTCTTTCAGAGTCTGGGAGTGAGTACAAGGCGCCACGAGCTTACAGCTTGTTACGTGGTGGCAAGGGAAGAAAAGCGCCATGAAACCGATTTCGGCTTAGATTGCGGCTTTCATTGATCCAAGCCAAACACCGCCGCCCTCACCATGAGCACCCGCCTGGCCTACCACGTCGTCGTGCACGCACTTGAAGCGCGCGCAGGCTGGACGCCGGCGCGTCGGTTTGCGGCGGCGGTCAGCCACTGCTTGGACGGCCACTTGCCTTACAGCCGCTACCTGATGGCAGGCACCGAGGCCAAGCGCAGGCGTACCAGCGAAAGCACAATACAGCGCTGGGTAGAGGATTGGCTGGCCACAGACCTCAACCCGGTTGTCCAGACCATTGGGCAGCTCACCCTGCCGGCCAATACGGCCTGGGCACTCAATGCCTATACCCGCTCAGCGCAGGTCGGGGTGCGCACCACCATTGCCCTGCCCCCCGCCGCCCACCAGCAACTGCAAGTACACCGCGAGCTATTGGCCAGCGATACCGATCCTGCCCTGTGCCGCGCCGGGGTGGTGAGCACCATGGAAACCTTGCTGGCCCAGACGCGGAAAAACGCCATGGGCATGGCGCCTGCGAGTTTGCGCCCTCTCTCAAGCCTGGCCAGGGTCTTGGGCGTAGAGCGGCTCGCCGCCGCGCAGTTGGCTGGCGTGTTTGAGGCCCAGGGGCCGATTCCTATCCCCCTGGCCGCGCGCCAATTGGGCTGCCACCACCGCACCCTGGAACGTCGCCTGCGCGAAGAAGGCCTCACCGCCGAAGCCGTGCGCCAAACCGTGCGCCTGCTGAGCGCCACACACGGCGTGCGTGGCACACGCAGCCTCACCGAGGTTGCACACCAGACTGGCTTCTCCGACCTGTCCCACATGAGCCGGGCGTTTGGCGCGGCCTGCGGCATGGCGCCCAGCCTCTTGCGCCAGGCCGCACGGGGTGGGCTGCTTCCCGAAGCGGCCTGAGCCCCCAGCGAAGGCGGTTTGTCGCATGGATTCAAGCCAAAACCTGTGCGCTGGGACACACTGCCAAAGGGTCTGCAGCCACCCCAAATTGCTCCTCAATGTATAGCTGTTCGCGCACATTTCATAAGGCCTTGAGGCCTAAAAGACTCAAAAACATGCAGTTCCTCCGCAAACTCTTCTCGGCCCCTGTGCCACGCCAGCAAGACTTTGACGCCGCCCTGGCGAGCCTGCGCGCCACCCTGCTGGAGGAAGGGCGTCTGTTTTCGGGGTCAGCCATGTACCAGGAACTGCAGGCGCTGGAGGCCCAAGCACTGGGCCTGCCCGCGCACTCGGCGCAGCGCGGCTGGCTGTTCGAGACCTTTACCCGCCTGCAAACCAAGCGTGGAGACAGCGAGTCCGTGCTGCACTACGGCGCATTGGCGCTCCATGTCCACAGCAGCCAAGCCTTCATGGACGCGGAATCCTGTTTCTACTTGCACTACCGCATGGCATGTGCGGCCGATGAGGAAGGCGAAACGGCACTGGCGCTGCACCATCTGCAAACCGCCCTGTCCACCGAGCCCCGCCCGTGGCTCAGCGACGAGCAGGGCCTGGCGCTGCGCGAAAATCTCGGTTACCTCTTGCACGAGGCCGGGCAACACGCGGAGGCCCTAGCCTGCAATACCCGCCTGCTGCACGACGCAAGGCTGTTTTACGAGTCCGACACCCACGCGCTGTGCAATCTGCTTAACAACCTTGCCCAGAACACCTACGAACTGCAGCAGTTTGGCGAAAGCCAGCGCTACCTGCAGCGCCGCCTGGCCCTGGCCCAAGGTGCGCAGGATTACGAAACCGAAGCCGACTGCCTGTTCCAGCTGGGCGTGCTGGACTGCGAGCAGGGCGATCCCGTGGGCGCACGCACCTGGTTTGACTTGCGCGTACAACGCGCGCGTTCGCTGGACGACCCGGACCTCATTGCAGCGGCCTTGCAGGCGCAACAGGAGCTGATTGCCCGCTTGCGGTCCGCCGACGGGGGGCAGGCATGAGCCGCATACCGTCCTGGACACAGCGGCTCGCCTGCTGCGGTGTGGCCACACTGGGCCTGCTCAGTGCGTGCGGTGGTGGCGGTGACTCGGCCCCTTCTGCTGCGGCGAGCCTGCAGGTCCGGGTGCAAGGGCTGGCTTTGGGTGACGAGCTGGAGCTTGCCCACGGCTCCCATCGCATCCCCGTTGAGCTCAACGGCCCCTATACCTTTGACCGAGTCCCCGACGGTAGCCCGCTGAACCTGCGTATCGCCACCCAGCCTAAGGGCCAACACTGTGCCGTGTCCGAACTGGCACCGGCCAGTGTACCCACCGATGGGGCACCCGTGTTTGTGCGCTGCGTCCACACCACGGCGGCAACACTGAGCCTGCCGGCCACGCTTCCCAACAACGCTCTGAGCGCCAGCTTTGGCCTGCGCGACGTGGCGTATCCCGGCATTCCGTATGAAAGCCGCCCGGGTGTGGTGGGTGGCATCTTTCCCTATGCCTTTCGCATGGTCAGCCTGACGCTGAACGGCGTGGCGCAGGACACAACCGGCGTCAGTCTGGACGTCCGCCGGGGCACGGTGCGCTTTACCCCCACCCTGGAGGGCAGCTATGTGCTGACCCTGGAGACGAGTGACAGCGGCAGCCCAAGCAAGACCCTGCAACAGAGCTTCACCATTGAATCGTCTGCTGCGCGTTTTCTGTTCATCGCCCCCGATGGCCAGGACAGCAGCGGACGCGGCAGCCGCGCACTGCCCTACCGCAGCATTGCCTATGCCCAAGCCCAATCCAGCGCCACCCAGGTGCTGATGCTGCGCGCAGGCACTTACGCGCCGACGGCTATCAGCCTGCGGGACACCCGGGCCAAACAACTCCTGGCCTACCCGGACGAAGTGGTCCGACTGGACCTGAACTACAGCGCCAACATCACCGTCAACAGCACCAGCCTGCCCATGGCGCGCATCGAAGGCCTGGACATCCTGCATGCGCGCCAATACGGCATCGTTAGCGATCCGAGCCGGGCAGGCCTGGTGATTCGCAACGTGCGGTTTGTGGACGGTGAGGAGGGCAACAATCCCAGCGAGAACCCTGCGTTTATCCATGGCTGGGGCGATACCGCCGCAACCTGGCGCCACAAGCTGCTGGTGCAAGACAACGACTTTGGCACCTACCGCATGAAAAGTTCTGGCGCCTACGCCCTCACGCTGTTTGACGCCGGAGAGTCATTGGTGGAAAACAACCAGATCCGCCTGGGTGCAACCACCGGCGGCATCCACGACAAGGACAACTCGCAGAACAACACCTACCGCGAGAACTACATCATGTTTGCCAGCGGCAACGCGCGGTCCAATGGCATCCAGATCAGCGGCCAGGCCAATGCCGACAAGGTGCACATCCACCACAACCTGCTGGTGAATGCCGGTATCTACCTGGGCACCCAGTGCTTCCAGGCCAGCTGCTACATGCGCGACCTGGACGTGCACCACAACACTCTGGCCGGACAGCACATCTCCTTCGCCCCGGGGCCGTTCAACACCGGCAGCTATGGCACCCGCATCTCGCACAACATCATTGACTCGGGGAGCGTAGCCCCCTACTACGGGCTGTCCTGCCAGGCTTCGGTACCTGCCACCTTCACCACCAACCTGTCGGCAGGTAGCAACCTGATCACGTCCAGCCACGCCTTGGCCTTCAAGGACTCCGAGTGCACAGGGCGCGACATGTCATGGGCCACCTGGCAAGGCACCTATGGCATGGACACGGCAGCCTCTGGCAGCACCTATGGCAATGCCAGCCCTTTGGTGGGCAGCGGCCCGCGCACCGGCCTGCCGGAGGGCGACACACGGCGTACCCAACGTGGCCACCAGTACTAAGGCTAAGGCCGCCATGCACCAGCATTACTCCCACAGGACACACCGCCTCTGCGCCCTGCTGACACTCTGCCTGGTACTGAGCGCATGTGGTGGTGGAGGCGCAGACGGGGGCGATGCTACGCCCGCCGCAGCCAACACCACACCGCTGCCCGCGCCCCGCATCTCGGGAGTGGTGGGCTCGCTGCTGCACCAGCAGACTGTCACCGTCCAAGGCAGCCACTTTGGCAGCAAACCCCAAGCCGCGCCACTGCGGTTTGAAGACTTTGACACCCGTACCACCGGTGCAGCACCGGCCAGCTTTGGCTACACCAACTATGGCGGCTTCGGCGGCAGCACCAGGGTGGACGACAGCGTGGCATTTGGCAGCGGCAAATCGCTCAAACACCAAGGGCACTTCGGCGCCGTGTCCACCAGCGACGTGGAGGAGTCATTCCCCCACATTGCCGTCACAGGCTTCAGCACCCAGGAGCTGTACCTGAGCTACCGGCTCAAATTCCGAACCCACGGTGGGCGCATGGTGCAGCTCAAGTTCAACCGCAGCGGCATGGAGGTGGCGGGGGCCCACGGCAGCCCCTGCTACGGCGGCAAGCCCAAGTACTACTCCAGCTACTACCCCGACGGGCCCAGCGTCAACCGCTACTCCAGCGACAAACGCTTGACCAGCGTGCAGGGCGGCATTGTGCGCAGCGACGGCAGCCTGGACGAAGGTTGGGCTGGCGAAGCCAAAATGGGCAGTGGTACCGTGCTGGCCATACAAGAAGACACGTGGGTGCAGGTGGAAGAGTACTACCGACTCAACGATGTAGGCCAAGCCAATGGCGAACACGTCACCTGGGTAAACGGCAACCGCCAAATTGGCCGGCACACGCTGCAGCCACGCGCCGCTGCAGGCCAGCTGCTGAACTGCAGCTACCTCGTGGTGGGGATGGACTACTGGATCAACCCCAGCAGCACCGACGGCGTTGCCGTCTGGTACGACGACCACTACCTCGACACCAGCCGCGCACGCCTGGTGTTGGCCAATGCCGCCACCTGGGAGGCAAGCACCATGCGCAGTCCACAGGTGGCTACCCAGTGGCAGGATGGCAGCATCAGTGCCACCCTGCAACGGGGCGGCTTTTCTTCCGGTATCGCCTGGCTGTATGTGGTCCGCGCAGACGGCAGCACGTCTGCCAGTTGGCCGGTAACATTGCCGTGAATTCTGACGACCACGCCCCCCATGCGCCCGACTAACGCCCTTTCGCTTTTGTATTGCACCGCAGCGCTCCTGCTTGGTGCCTCCACCGCCAGTGCCCAGGGTGTCTACAAATGGGTAGATGCCGAAGGCAAGACCCACTACGGCTCACAACCCCCTGCCAACGACAAGGGTGGTGAAGCGCTCAAGTTGCAC
>JACCDH010132807.1_pt1 | contig 11333 bp, 12 predicted proteins | sample 7442481 | NCBI WGS metagenome assembly JACCDH01 (sample SAMN15323433, study PRJNA562643) | freshwater metagenome | isolation source: river surface water | place: USA:Blue River Watershed | collected 2017-08-15 | reverse complement strand
TATTTCGCGAGAAAACTAGAGAGTGTGTGATTGAGAGCGGCATTCTGTTGGACCCATTCTCAAATACGGAGATTAATTTTGTGCGCGGACAAAGAACTAGCATGTTGGTTCAGATAGATCATGTGGTTTCACTTTCAAATGCCTGGCAAACCGGCATCTTTCAATCTAGCGTCAAAGAACGAATCGCATTCGCAAATGATCCAATCAATCTGTTAGCGGTAAAGGGCTCTTTAAACTCGCAAAAAGGTGATGGAGATGCAGCTACCTGGCTGCCCCCACACAAACCCTTTCGTTGTAAGTACGTTACGTTGCAGATCAATGTAAAGGCTAAATATGGTTTGTGGGTGACCCGCGCGGAACAGGAAGCAATGGTTAGGATTTTAAGTAGCCAAGAGTGCCGGTGATTGTTCAATTTGGAACACAATTGAAATTGGGATGAGGTGAAATTGGGATGAGGTGAAATTGGGATGAGGCAAATTAGTGGGGTGAGCGACGGGGCTCGAACCCGCGACATCCCGGACCACAACCGGGTGCTCTACCAGCTGAGCTACGCCCACCACGCTTTACATGGTTTAGTTTCGTGAAGAAACGACCTGGTGATTCAACTTGCCAAAATTCTCGAGGTTTTGAACTTGAGAACTATTCGGCAAGAACGGAATTCTAGCATCGCCGAAACCTTCAAGTAGCACGCAAAAACCAGCCTCTCAAGTACTCGAGCCATCGAAAGGTATTTCGCTCCAGACCGAGTCATATTTCATGAGCACTTCTAAAAGGAACAAGGTTGGCGAGGATTTAGCAAGTTAGACGCTCAGTAACTCCCGTCTACACCTGCATAGGGTGTCTGTAGGTTGTGAACAAATCACTCTAGTTGGCTCTAAGTTTGTCAGCCGTCGTTGGTTTATGCATTGACGATGAAAAGCAAGGTTACTTCAGAAGAGAATGCAAAAAAGCGAGCTGAGATTATTCAAGAGCTCAAGTCTGAGCTAGAGCGTCTTTCAAGATTGGAAAGCATCGAGGGGTTTGAAGGCGGTATTCAAATTCATGCCAATAACAATGATGAAGATGGAGCTATGGAAAGGCATAGCGGGAACAGTCAAGGAAAAGTCAAAAGTGACTATCTAGCAAAAGCGGCAGACAAAGCTACAGACAAAGCTACAGACAAAGCTACAGACAAAGCTACAGACAAAGCTACAGACAAAGCTACTAAGAATTCTGGAGATAGAGTTGATACTGGAACTTTCATTAACTCGCCTTACGGAGCCTTGCAACCATTGCTCGAGGATTCAGAGATAGAAGAGATTTGGATTAACTCACCTCAACGTATTTTTGTTGCCAAGAGAGGTAAATCAGAGTTAACAAATGTGGTTCTTACTGCAACACAACTACAGGCAATAATGGATCGCATCTTGATGTGGTGCGGTAGGCGAATCGATCTAGCTCACCCTTTTGTAGATGCAAGATTGCCAGATGGGAGTCGTCTTCATATAACCATCCCACAGATAACGGCTGAGCATTGGGCAATCAACATAAGGAAGCATCTGATGAGAGGCAAGACCCTAGGAGACCTATTTGAACTCGATGTATTTAACAAAGAGATTTTAGAGTTACTTCAAACCTCTGTTAAGCAGCGGAAAAATCTATTGGTTAGCGGTTCGACGCAGGCCGGAAAAACAACCTTGTTGAATGCTTTGGCTTCTGCAGTACCAATCGGTGAACGAATAGTTACGATTGAAGAGGTTTTTGAACTTAAGCCAAGAGTTCCAGATTGTGTTGCTATGCAGACGAGAAGTGCGAGTTTGGACGGTGTTGGCGAAGTAAATATCCGAAAGTTGATAAAAGAGGCGCTACGCATGCGTCCATCTAGGCTGATAATCGGCGAGATCAGAGAGGCGGAATCACTGGATCTTCTCATTGCTTTGAACTCTGGAATTCCCGGAATGGCCACTATTCATGCCAATTCGGCACGGGACGCGATACGAAAGTTACAAACGTTGCCCTTGTTGGCGGGAGAGAACATCACGCAAGAGTTTATAACCCCAACAGTTGCTGCTGCGATAGATCTTGTGATTCATGTTGGAATAGATGGAGAAGGAGTTAGGCGAGTACTGCAGATTTGCAAAGTGAATGACCGTTACGAAAACTCAAATATAGAGATGGAAAACCTATTTGTGTGGAAAGAGGATGTGTATGTATCTGGTCTTGGCGATTAGTCCACTCAGCTATGCATCTCTGGCGGCCATAATTTGCGCGCTTGGTTTACTGGTGCTCCAAAGTGGATATTCTAGATTGGAGTTAGGCAAGAAATTAGGTCGCAAGTTTAGAGTGATAAAGATTCGCACCATATTGTTGGTAGGTATCTCAATGCTTTCTACCAATTTTGTGCTGTTCTTACTGACAAATTCAAAACAAATATCAATCGCCATCTCCACTTTGGCAACTTCAATTCCATTTTTGATTAATAAGCAAAGAGCGGAAAAAGTGATTAGGGCGCGGGAGAGCGCTTGGCCCGAGGTTATTGATTCGCTTGTCTCGGCTTTGCAGTCTGGTGTTTCCATTTCCGATGCCGTACTGGCGCTTGCTGAACATGCTCCAAATGCCTTGCGGCCCAACTTCACCAGAGTCAAGATTGCCGTACAGAGAGGGGAGGGGATTGAGTCGGCTCTAAGGAGAGAAAAAGAGGAGCTGCACTCGGCAATTTCAGATCAAGTTTTTGAGACATTGATTGTGGCAAAAGAGTTTGGCGGTAGGGACTCAAATAATGCCCTAAGACTTTTATCGGAGTTTGTTCGAGATGATCTTGATGTTGTGGAGGAGATAAGGACCAAGTTTGGATGGATTAAGAACTCTGCACTGTTGGCAACTGTTGCGCCCTGGATTCTTCTAGTTCTTTTATCCTCACAGAGATCGACAGTTGAGGCATTTTCCACTAACTCGGGGGTAAGAATTCTGGCTTCTGGCGTAATCATGACTGGATTGGCTTACTTATGGATGGAGCGCGTGGGTCGCATTCCAAGTACTTCAAGAGCGCTGCGATGAGATTTGACTTAGATTTCATGGGAGCGCTGCGATGATTCTATTTTTGCTTACCAATGTCTCATTTCTATCACTACTAGTAGTTGCTCCGCTTCTCTTTTGGGGCATTTGGATTGCCAGTGTAGAGAGTTTTGATGAGTTAAATTCAACAAACTCATTCCCCAAAAAGCTGGAATCAGGGGGGAGATCTACTCGAAAAGTTCTTCTTCCTCTTTATTTGCTGATGATCTCCGTTTGTGTAGTGACAATTGGTGGAATTGCCTTAACAGATGACAACAGCATAATTTCTATAATAGCTCTATCAACTCTGATTTTTGCATTTATTTTGCTTGCTAAAAGAAACAACGGCAAAGCAGTTATCAATAGAGCTAAGCAGTTGGAGAGTGAACTACCAGCGCAGATTCAATTGCTAACCATTCTAATTTCGTCAGGAATCAGCCCTGGAAAAGCAATTGCAATTTTGGCCAATAGATCTGATTCATTGAGTTCAGCGGCATTTCGCAATGTTGTGCGGGATATTGAGAGGGGTCTATCAATTGTCGAAGCTCTAGATAGATTCAAAGGGGATTTTGAATCTAATGCACTACGTCGATTTGTAACCAGCCTGATTTTGGGCATAGAGCGAGGATCATCTTTGGGGCCAATCCTGATCTCTCAGGTTCGAGATACGAGAATGGCTAGTAAGAATGAGATTCTGGCTAAAGCCGGCAAAGCGGAGATTGGGTTGATGATTCCAGTCGTTTTCTTGATTCTGCCTATATCAATTCTGTTTGCACTTTGGCCCTCATATCAACAGCTGGGTGGCTTTTTCTCCTGATATGCACAGCTTGGTTTGTCCACAGATTCTGATCTAGTGAACTAGTTATGTCAGTGCTAATTCAGAATTGCCTTCAGAAAAGTCAGAGCAATTAAGTGGCCAGGTTTATTAAATCAAAAGGAGCGATATCTATGAAGTCAATAGTTGAGAGAATTGAGGGCATTTCAATTGCCACTACCTCTGCTGTTATTGGCGTAGGAATCAAAGGCATTACATTCATTAACTCAGCCAAGAACTCCTTCAGGCAGGAACTAGAGCGAGGGTCGGCTAACGGCAGAAATTCTGATGAATCAGCACCAAAGATTGAAACAGCCAACCGTCAGGATTCCAAATCACAAGATAGCGCGATACACAGAATAATAAATTCAGCTAGAAATGACAGCGAGAGGGGAGATGTCCCAGGTTGGGTTCTAGTTGTATTAATGACGACAGGTCTCGTTACCGCAATTTGGACAATTGCAGCCCCTAGGTTGAGCGCTATTTTGAAAAACTCGCTTGACGCCATGAATGGAATTCGATGAGATTCAGAGCTAGCGAGATTTCCGATAATTCAAGTTATCGGGATGACGAGAGAGGATCAATCGAAGCTGGCCTGACCTTTATCCCGACTACTGCATTCTTCTTACTTGTCCTGCAACTGGTTCTCGCCAGTGGGATTCAAGTTGCAGAGAGAATATCGTTACAAAATGTAGTTACCAGATCTGCTCTCGGCGATTCTCGGTCTACTGAGTTGTTTGCAATGAAAGATAGAGATATTCGAACAGAAAGTATGTCACTTCCTGGTGGTGGCGAGTTGATATTGGTGAACTCCGAAGTTTCCAGCCCAAGAGTTTCCAATTTTCTCGCCGGCAATCCCAGAATGAAAGCCGAAGCAATTGCGATTCGGGAGTAAAAGGTTTTCTCGTAGTAAACATTCCCGTTGTAAGCTTTCCCGTTGTAAACATTCCCGTTGTAAACATTCCCGCAGTCGTTATTGGCATAACCAAAATCCCAATAACCAGCCTTTACTGGCAGGGCTGGTACTTGATGAACGAGGTTCGGCCATTTCGGAGTTTGTTCTTATCGCCACCCCTCTATTTCTGCCAGCACTGCTGTTCTTCAACGCGATGCATAACACGGCCAGTGAGGAGATGAATGCCTCCATGCTGGCACGACAAGCTGTTCGCGCTTTCGCCACCGCCCCAGATCTCGCGACAGGTCACCAGAGAGTCAAGATAATTCTTGATCAATTTGCCAAATTGGAAGCATCGGGAGGTTCGAGCGGCCCTACTAGCCAAAAGAGAAATGAATTCACTTATAACATCAAATGTTTTGCGGAGAACTGCTTGACTCCAGGTTCATTAGTTGAGTTAGAGCTATATCGAAAAGTTGAGCCCATAGTTGGTTTTGAGGTAAGTAAGAATCGCAAGGCCAGCGCTGTTGCCCGAAGCTATGTCGATAAGTGGCGAGATGCGCCGCGATGAATGAGATGCACTTAGTTCGTCGAGATGCGCCGTGAATAAATTGTTTAGCAGACAGACAGAGTTCGACTCTGAAAAAGGTTCGATATCTCCGTTAATTATGCTGTACTTCACTATTGCGATGTTGATGGCATTTATAGTTTCTAACCTTGCTTCAACCTACGTTGCACGCAGGGATTTGGTTAACAAAACCGAGGCTGCGCTATCTATCGCTACCCAAGAGCTAGATGAGTGGGTTTACTACTATAGATTGCCTACCAATGGACTACCCGGATCAAATAGTGATTTAGTTCCAATCAACTGCAGCGATGCTGGAAGTACATTTTCCCGGGAATTATCTGCAATGGATACAAAAGCATCTCCAGCGCGAATCATGAGCTATCGATGCGATGGGTATTCCTTGGGGGCGGTTGTTGAGCAGGAGCACCGATTGCCCTTCGCTGCATCACTGTTAGGTGTTGACTCATTCACCAATAGAGTGGATGTCAACGTACAGTCCACTTTTAGATAATCCACTATTCTTGGCGCCATGGCTGAGCGCGAGATTAACTCTGAGATTGCCGGGTTAAGCTCGACATTGGCCTCAATCGAATCTGTTATTGATATCGAAAAGCTTCGCGGGGAGCAGGTTGAACTTGAGGCCAAAGCAGGAGAGCCTGATCTTTGGAATGACCCTGACAATGCGCAGAAAGTAACTAGTGCGCTATCTCGGGTGCAAGCAACCATCAACAAGGTGACTGCATTGCGTTCGCGAATTCAAGATCTACCCATCATGTTGGAGTTGGCAGAGGCCGAAGGGGACAGTGGCGCAAAATCTGATGTGGAGAAAGAGTTGGATGCATTGGCCGCTCTAATCTCGGAGCTAGAGGTTCAGACTCTGCTTAGTGGTGAGTATGACCATCGCGATGCACTGATAACTATTCGATCTGAGGCAGGTGGAGTTGATGCTGCGGATTGGGCTGAGATGGTTTCTCGAATGTACTTTAGATATTGTGAGCGACATCAGTACGGTGTAAATGTTTTGGAAACCTCGTATGCGGAAGAAGCTGGGATTAAGTCAACTACTTTTCGAGTCAGCGGTTCCTATGCTTATGGAACATTGTCTGTAGAGCAGGGCACGCATCGTTTGGTGCGAATCTCACCTTTTGATAGTCAAAATCGTCGCCATACTTCATTTGCTGGTGTAGAAGTGGTTCCAGTTGTTGATCAAAGCGACCACATTGATATCGATGAGAAGGACATTCGGGTTGATGTTTACCGATCATCAGGTCCTGGGGGTCAAGGAGTAAACACCACAGATTCTGCGGTACGCATTACTCACATCCCCACAGGCATTGTTGTTTCCTGCCAAAATGAAAGGTCGCAGATACAAAATAGAGCTACGGCGATGGCCGTTTTGCAATCTAAATTGTTGGAAAAACGCAATCAAGAGGAGCGCGCAAAAATCGATGCCCTTCGTGGCGACACATCTGGCTCGTGGGGAAATCAGATTCGCTCATATGTTCTTCACCCTTACCAAATGGTGAAAGATCATCGAACGGATTTTGAAACTGGAAATACTCAAGCGGTACTTGATGGGGATTTGGATGGGTTCATTGCGGCTGGAATTCGCTGGAGGCGAGAGAAGAAGTAGACTCCTCGGAAGCACGAATCACGCGATTCACTGGATTCCTGAGTATCCAACCCATTTCAAGAAGATTCCTTGGAGGTAGGCATCACGCGATTCAGTGGATTATTGAGTATCTAGCCCAAATGAAGAAGTAAGTTCCTGAGAATCACGCTCAATTTAGGTTTTTTCTCACTCGAAACGGGCGATTTTGTCCAAAACTTTAACCCCCGCAATACCTAAAATCACACCCGTGATTCGCTTTGAAAATGTAACAAAGGTCTACTCCAAGACCGATCGCCCTGCTCTCGACAATGTGAGCATAGATATTGAAAAGGGTGAGTTTGTTTTTCTTGTGGGTCTATCTGGTTCTGGAAAATCTACCTTCCTGCGACTAGTTCTAAGAGAAGAGAAGCCAACCTCTGGAACTATTCATGTTGCCGGCAAAGATTTGGGAACGCTATCTAATTGGAAGGTGCCGGAGCTGCGTAGACAGGTCGGTACGGTGTTTCAAGATTTTCGTCTTCTACCCAACAAGACTGTTGCCGAGAATGTGGCATTCACCTTACATGTTTTAGGTTTTTCGAAAAAAGAAATTGCCCGTGAAGTTCCAGAGGTTTTGGAGCTTGTTGGCCTGGAAGATAAAGCAGATCGCAAACCAGGAGAGTTGTCGGGCGGAGAGCAACAACGCGTTGCGATTGCCCGTGCTTATGTCAGCAATCCAGCGATTCTGATCGCTGATGAGCCAACCGGAAACCTTGACCCGGCTACATCTGTCGGAATTATGAAGTTGTTAGATCGCATCAATCGTGAGGGGACCACTGTTGTGATGGCTACCCACGATGCGGGAATTGTGGATCAGATGCGCAAGCGTGTTATTGAGCTAGACAAAGGCCAAGTCATTCGCGATCAGGCGCGTGGCGTGTACGGATATACAGGTTAATCATGCGTGCAAGATTTATTTTGAGTGAAGTTGGAATTGGACTCCGTCGAAACCTGACAATGACTTTCGCGGTTGTTATAACCGTAGCAATTTCTTTGTCATTGCTCGGAATTGGCTTGCTTTCAAACTCACAGGTCCGGGTTATGAAGGATTATTGGTATGACAAGATTGAGGTATCGGTTTACCTCTGCGGATCTTTGTCTGATTCACCATCCTGCTCAGGGGGAGTAGTTACTCCAGAACAGCGTCTTGAAATCCAAAACGACCTTGAAGAGTTGCCGGTGGTTGAGACCGTTTACTACGAATCCCAATCAGAGGCTTTCGAGCGTTTCCAGGAGCGGTTTAAAGATTCTGCTATCTCGCAAAATGTAACCGCAAATCAATTGCCTGAGTCTTTTAGAGTGAAATTGAAGGACCCAACGCAGTTTGCTGTCGTGCAAAGTGCTTTTTCAGGGCGACCTGGAGTTGATGTAGTTCAGGATCAACGTTCAATTTTGGAGAAATTCTTCCGCCTCCTTAATGTTTTGCGAGATGGTGCCTTGGCGATTGGCTTTGCTAGCGTTTTGACCGCAGCATTATTGATCAGTAACACTTTGAGAATTGCAGCATTTAACCGTCGCCGTGAAACCAATGTTATGAAACTGGTGGGTGCGAGTTCATTCTCGATTCAATTACCTTTTATTCTCGAGGGAGTTTTCTCTGCAATCCTGGGATGGGGCTTCTCAGTAGGACTTTTGTCAGGATTGAAGTATGTAATTGATGATCGAATTGCGCCTTTGCTGACCTTCACAAACTTCTTTACTTGGAATGATGTTTGGCTGGCATCTGCTTACTTGCTCGCTACTGGTGTGGCGGTCTCATCGCTGGCCTCAGTTCTTACTTTGCGCAAGTACCTAAAGGTCTAGTTAGCTCCAACTTTGCGCAAGTACCTAAAGGTCTAGTTAGCTCCAACATAGCCTAATTGCAGTAAGCGCAATCACTAAAGTTGTCACAAGAGCTTTACTATCCAACTTCTGTTGCCCACAAAGAGGTGTTGGGATTTTGATGCCTACACAATCCCAGGTTCGGATTTTGATGCCTACACAATCACTTGCTTGAATAGGTTTTGCTTAAGAAGCGATCTCGGTAAATTCTTATGCCTACCAGCGGTCCTCTGGAAATCAAGTACTTGAGAAACCAACCCAAATTGAGTTACCGTTGGGGTCAGTATTTGATAGTTGTCCATTAAAGCATTTCGGAGCGAGAGCTGATGTCCAAAAAAAGTAGTGGTCGACCTAGTGCGGGCCAGAAGCGTTCCAAAACGACAAAAATCTCCAAACCCAAGAACAAAACCACAAACTCCAGATCCACAAAATCTAAGCCGGTAGCCGATGCCTCAAAAAGATCGAGTCTTGCATCGAGCTCTGATAACTACAAAGATAAACCAGCTTTGATTCGGGGCAATTCCACTTCTTTGGAAATCTCAAGCAACCCTGCGCCGACAGAAACTAAGAGTAAGCACTTTAATTCTGATCTTCTGCGTCGAATTTCTATTTTGGTAATCTGTTCAAGCCTTGTTTTCGGTATTGGTGTTCAAGTGGGCAAGGGCAGTAACGGAGCCTTGGTAGACAACGCGATAGATACTGTGTTGGAAACCGGAGCTCAAGAGTTGGACCGTGAGTTATTGGAGAGGGCTGCCATATCAGGAGTGCTCAAGGCAACTGGCGATGAATGGGCAAATTACTTTCCGAAAAGTGCACTAGAGGTTCTGCAGGAACAAAGCTCCAATACCTTTACTGGTGTCGGAGTGTGGTTAACCAAGACTCGAAGCGGTCAGATAAAGATTTCTTCTATTCAAGATGACTCTCCTGCAGCTAAGTCCGGAATCCTTCCTGGAGATCAGATACTTGAAATTAATGGAACAGATGTGAGAGGCGCCTCTCTTACCTCGGTGATTTCCATAATTCGCGGTAGCACAGGTAAGAGAATTGAACTTCTTGTGGCGAGAGGAGAGAAGAAGATTCTTGCCTCTCTCTCCGCTAAGAAAATCGTGGCTCGTTCAGTGGAAGCTAGCCAAGTATCAAGAGGCGTTGCCCTTCTAGAGATTGCCAATTTTGCTCAAGGAACTACAGAGGCGGTAAAGAGTGCTTTGCAGGATTTGAATTACAAAGCAGGAGTAATCATTGATTTGAGGAATAATCCAGGTGGTTTAATTGAAGAAGCCGTCGGGGTCTCTGAGTTATTCATCAATCGTGGGGTTATTGTTTCTTACCAGGTAAATGACAAAGAGCGAGTTTTCACGGCAAATAATTCAAATCCGATTCAAGCTCCAGTAGTTGTGATTGTTAACCGAAACACCGCCAGTTCTGCTGAAATCCTGGCAGGCGCATTTCAAGATCGCAATCGTGGAGTTGTTGTTGGAGAGCGCACCTATGGAAAAGGGTCGGTTCAAGAGTTTGTCACTTTAAGTGATGGTTCAAGAATTGAACTAACCGTCGCGCTGTTTAGAACTCCTAGCGGCAGGGCGATTGAGGAGTTTGGAATAACACCTGATCTCGAGGTTACAGATTCCCAAGTGGGAGTTAAGGCTTTGCAGGTGTTAGGCGGATTGGCCGCCCTGGTTTCGCAAAAATGAGCCACCTCAAGATGGACAGATTTTTGCCCTAGTGTCGTAAAAACAAACGGGCTCGTAGTAGAAAGATGTCAGATCTAGTTTCGCAAAAATGCCTCGACCAACAAGAATAGTTGGGCAAACTCGATACCCTTGCCCTGTGGTAAAGGAAATAGGAAAGAAATTAATCGCCCAGAATAAGAAGGGGCGTCATGACTATTTCATTGATGAGGTTTTTGAGGCTGGCTTGGTGTTAATGGGTACAGAGGTAAAGTCTTTACGAGCTGGGCGCGCGACTTTGACTGATGGCTATGCGGTTGTCGAGGATGGAGAGCTTTGGTTAAGCGGGGTTCATATCCCTGAGTACAACGAAGGATCCTGGACCAATCATGAGCCTCGTCGAAAGAGAAAACTTCTCCTAAATCGCCGAGAGATTGCTAAATTGATTGGAAAGTTAAAAGAGGGCGGGATTACTTTAATTCCACTCACTCTTTACTTTAAAGATGGCAAAGCGAAGGTTGAACTTGGTCTTGCTCGTGGAAAGAAAGCGCATGATAAGCGTGCAACTTTGATGGAGAAGCAAGCTAGTCGAGAGGTTGATAGAGAGCTTTCACGGCGAGCCTCCGGCAAAGGTGGTTCATCCCGTCGCGGTGGTTACGAGGATTAATCATTTAACGCGAGGCTGAATCTGGCTCGAGTGCACGTTTTAAATGGGCGATAAGTTACTGACTACCCTGGGAATAACTTGGTACTGAGGTTGATTTGACGCCGCAAACGGTTCATAAGCAAATGATTGCGCTGGGAATAACTTGGTACTGAGGTTGATTTGGCGCCACAAACGGTCCATAAGCAAATGATTACGCTGGGAATAACTTGGTACGGAG
>JACCDH010553603.1_pt1 | contig 11334 bp, 8 predicted proteins | sample 7442481 | NCBI WGS metagenome assembly JACCDH01 (sample SAMN15323433, study PRJNA562643) | freshwater metagenome | isolation source: river surface water | place: USA:Blue River Watershed | collected 2017-08-15 | reverse complement strand
GCTCCCGCGAGGTCGACATCGGCAACACCTTGAACATCCCGGCCTGGACACGACTGGATGCCAACGCCTCGCTGGTGCAGCGCACGCAAGGGGGTGGCGCCGTGACCTGGCTGCTGGGCATCAAGAATGTGCTGGACACCCGCGCCTGGCGTGAGTCTCCCAACAAGTTCGGGCACATCTACCTGTCGCCACTGGCTTCGCGCGCGGCCACGCTGACGGTGAGTTTTGACTTCTGAGCAAGGGCTTGGTGTTTGCAAAAAATTGACGTTGAAAAAACGCCGCAACTTGCAAACAGCAAAAAACCCATGCTATAGTTACGTTCTCGGTTGACGACAGCAACGAATAAAAACGAAGCTGACAACAACCAAGAAGCCGACAATTCCTCGATAGCTCAGTCGGTAGAGCGCCGGACTGTTAATCCGTAGGTCCCTGGTTCGAGCCCAGGTCGAGGAGCCAAACAAAGTCTAGGTGTGACAAGCACTTAGACGCAGAAGCCACCCTAGCGGTGGCTTTTTGCATTTCGGTCTCGCCTTACTTGTAGGCAATCTGTAGGCAACTTGCCCGAATGCTGACGGCAACAGGCCCGCCCTAATCGTGCAACGTTGCACTCTTTTTGCCCTTGCGCGCACAGGCAACACTGCCACTTGATGCCCTCGCCCTCGCCCTCGCCCGCGCGCACGCGCCCGAACCCCTGAAAGTCGCGGTTTCTATGCGCAACTCTCTATGAACGGTTTCCGATGACGAAGGCCGAGACTTTTGACCCGCCCTAGGGGGTTCGGTGCCTCGTCAGGGCTTGAACGGTCGCAGCACCCGCATGGGCTCGTCCACCCTAGGCCAGCCCCAGCCAGGACACAGGAAATAGTCCGGCAGATGGCTTCTCTAAGAAGGTGTCCACGTGTGAAACATTCGGACCCGCCCAAACACCCCCTATAAGTCCACCTGCGAAACAATGGGCGCGCGTTATGGCCTTTGAATGTTTCAGCCGTGGACTTATGGCGCATGGCAATGTTTCTCACGTGGACTAAGCACCGCATTTTTCAGGGTCCTTGATGCCACCACCCGGCAATGTCCAATCGCGCTTTGGCTTAATGGTCGGCATCACCAATGGGTTGCCAGCCTTGTATCCACGCATCAATTGGCCCACTTGTGTCGTTTCTAAGAAAGTAATGCGCCTCCTGTGTCCACAGTCTGCGCCAGTGGTCCCAGTTTTCGCGCTTCAGGGCTGGCTCGTCGTTTGAGATCGTTAAGCCGTAGTGCCTCAGTCTTGCTATGGCTTCTTCCTCGATGTAGGGGAGCATTCCGCCGGTTAGGCCGGGCAACCCATTCGCGATGTTTGGAAGTACGGATCCTTCGATTCCAGAGGCAATGTCGTCCGGCCCGTCGTGAAACGGGCTTGCGCCGTCTCGCATCCTATGCATATGCACCCCCGTGCATCACCCCGTAAAGAAGAAACCCCAGCGGGCCACGTCGGGGGCCGTGGTGTTCGGTCAGGCTTGCGGCCTGCCTAGCTGGGGTTCAAACCATTATGCAGACAGCTCAGGTCAAGCTGAGGTGACGACGTGCAGGCCCTTGGGCTTGCTGGCGTCGAATGCAATCCCGGCCTGCTCCAGCACCCATGCCTCGATGCGCTCATGATGGACGCGCAGCAGGTCCAGCGGGCGGCGCTTGTAGTGCTTCTCGGCCGTGGCGCTGGGCTTGTGGCCCTGAATCTGAGCCACCACACCTGTGGGCACCTCCAGCCATTCGGTCAGGCTTGCAAAGCTGCGGCGCAGGCCGTGCAGGGTCAAGCCTTCCAGGCCAGCGGTGGCACAGGCGCAACTGTGGGCAGCCCTGGGCACGGTAAGGTGCCCGGTTGCACTCGCCTGGGCCACGTCACCGGCTGGGGCCTGTGCGCCCTTTGCGGCATACCGGCGCTCCCGGCGCTGCGTGCTTTTCTCGTCCAGGCTCAGGGCTCGGGTGCTTGAGAACACCCACCCATTGCGGCGGGGCAGGCCATCGAGCAAATAGGACACGTAGGGCGTCAAAGGGATGACGCGCTCGCCTTCCACCTTGTCGCGTATGGTGATGCCCTTCCACTGGGTGTTCACGTCCTCCCACCTCAGCGTCAGCACCTCACCGGGCCGAGCCCCCGTCAGCAGCATGATTTGCAGGTACGCGGCAATGACGGGGTTTTGAATCTGGCGCACAGCGGCAAACCATCCGGGCAACTGCTCGCGCTGCAATGAGTCATCCTTGACCGATGGCCTGCCCAGCACTTCACGGGTGCGCTTGGTCTTGGCGGGGTTCGCGGAGGTCAGCAGGCGGGAATAGTCCGGAGATTCGGCGCACCAGTTCAAAAACGCCTTGAGGCAGCGCCAGCACAGTCGAGCCCTTGTGGGTCGTGTCTTGGCTTCTTCGGCAGCCCATGCCTCAACAACGGTAGGCGTCAAGTCACGCAAGGGAACGCCCAACAGGCGGTAAATGGGGCCGGGCATGGTCTTGGGCTTGGTTCCATCGGGTAGCGGCTTCGCCCCACGTTTGACCACCTCCCCGCCTGACTTCGCCATTTGTACGTGGTCTGCATGGTGGCGAACGCCCCAAAACGGGCGGCGGTCCTCCAGGTAGGCTGCCCACGCTTCGCCCACTGTGACGCCTTCCAGGCGGTGCGTTTCGGCCTGAGCCATTAGGGCGGCCTTCTGGGCTTCGCGCTCTGCTTGCTGTTGGCGCTCCAGTTCGCGGGGGTCTTGCCCACTGTCCACCTGTTGCTTCAACTCGGCGGCGCGCTTGCGGGCAGCGTCCAGACTCCAATCTGTCGCGGTGCCAATGCCCACCCGGATGGTGGCGCCGTTCAACCGACCTTCAAAGGCATAGGTTTTGCGGCCGGTAGGGGTGACCCTGAGCATCAAGGATGGCGCTTCGGTGTCCCATAGAAAAGCCTGCGACTTCCCGGCCGGGCAGGTGAAAGCCTCCACCCTTCCGGCTGTCAGTCTCACGCGGCTTGTGTCCTTGCTCATGCTCATCCCTTGGAGGCTGTAGGCAACTTGTAGGCAATCTGTAGGCAAATTGGACCGAAAACACCGAATCCACATCAACACCAGAAAGCCACAAAATCACCATAAGTCGTTGATTTACATTGATTCTATCAACACACACCAACACAGGCAAACACTATTTAATCAGGACTGTTAATCCGTAGGTCCCTGGTTCGAGCCCAGGTCGAGGAGCCAAAATACGCAAAGCCTCGTACGCAAGTACGGGGCTTTTTGCATTGGGCGCTGCTTGTGGCTGTCTACGCCTCACGGCAAGACGGCTTTTTCCACCCGATTGCGGCCCAGGCGTTTGGCCTGCAGCAGCGCCCCGTCGGCCAGTTCTGTCAAGCTGGCGGCCGTGTCAGGCATCGGAAACGACGACAGGCCTGCGCTGAACGTGGCGTGCAGCGCACCGCCAGGGTGGGCATGTGGCAAGGCCGCAAAATCCCGGCGAATGCGGTCGATCACTGCCCTGGCTTGCTCAGGGCTCACGCCGTGAAGCGCAATCAGGAACTCCTCACCACCGTATCGTCCGATCAGATCGCTGGAGCGCAGTCGGCCTTTGAGCAACCACGCCAGCGCGCGAATCACCTGGTCACCCACAGGGTGTCCATACGTGTCATTGATCGACTTGAAGTGATCAATGTCGATCATGGCCACAGTGAGCATGCCGTTCTGGGGCAACTGGCCCACCATCGCGTTCAGGCGAGACTTGGCGGCGGTGTGATTGAGCAAGCCCGTCAGACCATCCAGACGTGTGGAGCGCAGCGTTTCCCGAAAGCGCTCGATCTTGGTTTTGACAACGGCTGCCAGCAGCACGGGGTTGAAGGGCTTGGTCAGGAACTGATCGCCGCCCAGGCGCAAGGCCTCCACCTGCATGGCCACATCGGACGCGCCCGACAGGTAGACAATGGGCAAGGTGGTGTAGGCCGACATCTGACGCAGCACCCGGGTGGCTTCCACGCCACTGAAACGGGGCATGTGCATGTCCATCAGGACCAGGTCGGGTCGGTAGGACTCCAGCGCATGGAGCAAGGTGCCTGGGTCGCGGATGACATGGCTGTCGATGCCATGCTGGGCCAGCGTTCGCTGGATCAAGGCCGCCGCCACCCGCGAGTCTTCCACCACCAGCACCCGGTGCTTGTCCTGCTCGAAGTTCTGCACCAGATCAAGGATGCGATCGAGCACCATCGCCGACTGATCCTCGACCGGAATGGCCACATCGATGCCTGCACGCATGAGCGTGACGATGGGCTCGATGGCCGACGGAACGCCCAGGTAAAAGAGCTGGCTGGCCGGACGCGTGGCACGCACGGTCGAGATGAAGTCGAAGTCTTTGGGTGCCATCTCGCCCTGCGAGGGAATGAACAGCACCGCCAGGGGCATGTCGCCTTCGGGTGGCTTGGCGCCCCAGGACATTTCCTCGACTTGAAAACCGAAGTAGCGCAGTTGCTCGCACAGCGCCCCCACCATGTCAGGCTGCCCCCCAGCGCTGAACAGCCAGACGGAGCGCGGCTTGATCCAGTCGATGTCAGGTGTGGTGGCCACCGCAGGGTCGTCGGCCCGACGCTCCGCATCGGGGACCTGTGGCTTGGCGCTGGCCACTGCACCCAGCAAGGTGTCCATCTGACGCTGCAGGGCCGAGACGTCCTGGGCGCTCAAGGGGTGCGACGTCTCCTTGCCCAGGCGAGCCAACGCCGCATTTTCCAGGCCCTCGCAGATCCGCATCAAACCGGGCAAGCGCATCCGGTTGAGGTGCTCGGCCAGGCTGTTGACGGCCACCGCAAATTCGATGAACTGTTCGAAACGCCCCTCGGCCACGTAGAACTCCCACCGAGTCCGCAACACGTAAATGCGGTCATCGATCGAGTTCGGTGGTACTGCGGTCATGGTGGACAAGTGGGACAAGAATGAGAATCGGCATTATCAAGCATGGTCGGCGCGCTTCCTTTCCACAAGAAATTGTCGCCACGCCTACAATCAAAGCAGCCTTTTCACAACCTCGACAGCCCCACCCGATCACCAATCGCTCTCGGGTGTCTGGCTGCCAACGCAGTCGCCCATGACCACTCTGACACGCGGCCTTCTGTTCAGCCTGGCAGCCCTTTGGGTAACCGCTCCTTCGCAAGCAGCAACCTCGGCCCCCCACCCTAGCGACATGGCATCGGCCCCGCAGGCCCGGGTGATCGTGAAGCTGCGCCGCTCGGTGGTCATGACCAGCGAGCCCACCCAGACACCGGGCGCCGCAGCCAGCTTTCGGGAGCGCATCCTCAAGCTCGGGCGTCGCGCGGGGGTGTCGGTGGACGACGCGCATCAGATCGGCACCGCCCTGCACGCGGCGCGGGCGCGTGGCATGACCTCGCGCGAACTGGCTCGGCGGCTGGCCTTGCAGTCCGACGTGGAATATGCGGTCGAGGACCAACGGCGCCATGCCGCCCAGGTGCTCCCGAACGACCCGCGCTTTCCTGGCAACCAGACGACCACCACACCCATCGTGGGCCAGTGGTACCTGCGCGCCCCCGACGGGAGCATTCCCTCGGCCCTGAATGCCACAGGGGCGTGGTCGGTGACCACCGGCAACAGCAGCATCGTGGTGGCCGTGCTGGACACCGGGATTCGCTACGACCACCCGGACCTGAAAGACCAGCTGCTCCCGGGCTACAACATGATCAGCGATGGCGCCATTGCAGGAAATGGCGTGGGGCGCACCAACGATGCGTCCGACCTGGGTGATTGGGTGACCCGGCGTGAGATCGATGCCAACCCCGGCGTGTTCAGCGATTGCACACCACAGGACACCAGCAGTTGGCACGGCACACAGGTGGCCGGAGTCCTGGGCGCCAGCACCAACAATGCCATCGGCATGGCCAGCGTGGGCCGTGGCATCCGGGTTCTGCCGGTTCGGGTCCTGGGCAAGTGTGGGGGCTACGATTCCGACATCATCGCCGGGATGTATTGGGCCGCTGGCATCTCGATCAGTGGCGTGCCCGACAACCCCTACCCGGCCCGAGTCCTCAACCTCAGCCTGGCCGGTCCGGGTGCCTGCACCCAGGCCTATGCGGACGTGATCAACGCCCTTTCCACCCAGAAGAATGCCGTGGTCGTGGCCTCCGCCGGCAATGAGGCCGGGCACGCTGTGGACACCCCGGCCAATTGCGCCGGCGTGATTGGCGTGGCGGGCCTGCGCAATGTCGGGACCAAGGTGGGCTTTTCTTCCATGGGGCCTGAGGTGAGCATCAGCGCGCCTGGCGGCAATTGCGTGAACCTGACTGGCGCCTGCCTGTACCCCATCCTCACCACCACCAACAGTGGCGCCACCACGCCGGTGGCCAACAGCGCGGCATACACGGACAGCTATGACGTCTCCCTGGGCACCAGCTTTTCGGCACCCATGGTGGCGGGCACTGCGGCCCTGATGTTGTCGGCGCAGCCAAGCCTGAGCCCCGCAGACATTCGCCGCCTGATGATGGACACTGCCCGCGACTTTCCGACCACTGGTGGGTCGCCCAACACCCCCACTTGCACGGCACCCTCCAGCGCCGAACAGCTGGAATGCTATTGCACCGAGCAGACCTGTGGTGCGGGCATGCTCGACGCGGCGGCCGCCGTGGCGGCTGCGGCCCCCCAGGATCGCCCGGTGGCCTCGTTGGCCATGACACCGGCGCAGGCAAGACCTGGGCTGCCGATCACCTTCACGGCCAGCAGCTCGCACACAGGCCCCACGGCTCCAGGCAGCAGCCAGTTCCAGTGGACGCTGCTCAGCGACGGCGGCATCGTGACGACCCTGGAAGGAGACCTCCAAAGCAACACGGTCACGGCCATCCCCAGTGCCACAGGGACCTTCCGGATCCAGTTGACGGTGACCGATGAGCAGTCGAGAACCAGCACGATCGAACAGGTGGTCACCGTGATGAATGTGGCTCCGCTGACGGCCGGAACCTCGTCGGCCGGCACGTCCGGGAGTGGCGGTGGCGGTGGCGGTGGCGCCCTGGATGGATCTTTGCTGGCCATCCTCTCACTGGCGGCCCTGACCTTGGCGGGCCCGCGCAAAAGGCCTGGTGCTTGACGAGCCCTGCATGCGCAGCGGGCCTGGTGCGCCTCTGCCTTTGCCTGGCTTTGATGTTGCCATGGCGTGGGTCATGGAGCCAGGAGGGCTTGCTGTGGTTTGTCAACGGTCAAGCCAGTGCACAGGCTCATCTGGCCCTGGCCCGCCTCAGTGATGCTGCCCTTGAGGGACTTGATGCCGACGACTACGACGCGGAGGGTTTGAAGCGAGCCTTCTCGGCCCCCACGGCATCGGACATCCCGCAGCTTGATGCGCGGCTGACGCTGGCCATGGCCCGCTACCTGGCTGACCTGCACACGGGACGCATCGATCCGGAGCTGGTGGGACAACGTTACGACCGTCCCATCGACCACACATTCGACCCCATCGATCTTTTGCACCACGCGGTGCCCGAAAACCAGTTGAACCGTGCCATCGAGCAGGCCACGCCCAGGATCGCGCCCTACGCAGCACTTCGGCGGGCGCTGGCTCAGTACAGGGCCCTGATCCACCACACCGCCTGGCTGCAGCCGCTGCCGGCCTACGGCGCCCGGCCACTGAAGGCTGGTCGACCTTACATGGGACTGGCACAGCTGGCCGAGCGCCTGACGGCCCTGGGAGACCTGGCATCCGGCGCGCCCGTGCGGGCGCTCTACGAAGGTGCCCTGGTCGATGCCATCCGGGCGTATCAGCTGCGCCATGGGCTGGAGGTCGACGGTGTGATCGGGCCTGCCACCTTCGACAGCCTGAACACCCCGATCACTCACCGCGTCCGCCAACTGGAGATCACCCTGGAGCGCCTGCGCTGGACGCCCCTGCTGCAAAGTGATCGCATGGTCGTGATCAACATCCCCGAGTTCGTGCTGCGCGCCTATGACATCCGAGAGGGCCGCATCGACATGAGGGCACGCATGCGGGTGATCGTGGGCAAGGCCCTGGACACGCGCACACCGATCTTTGACGAGGACATGCGCTTCATCGAGTTCAGCCCGTACTGGAACGTGCCCCCCTCCATTGCTCGTGAAGAGACCGTGCCCAAGCTTCGCCAGGATCCAGGCTACTTTGACGAAGAGGGCTTTGAGTTTGTGGATGCCGACGGTCAGGTGCTCACGGCGCTCACCGCCGCCCACATCGATGCGCTGCAACGCGGTGCGCTTCGCATCAGGCAGCGCCCCGGCCCGAGCAATGCCCTGGGCGACATCAAGTTCGTGTTCCCAAACAGCGACCACATCTACCTGCATCACACCCCCGCCCCCGCGCTGTTCGAGAAGGTTCGACGCGATTTCAGCCACGGCTGCATCCGGGTCGAGGATCCGGTGGCCCTGGCCAGGTTCGTTCTGCAGGACGAGCCCGAGTGGACCGAGGAGCGCATTCGCGAGACCATGGCACAAGGCAAATCCTCCACCCTGCGCCTGCGTCATCCCGTGAGGGTGCTGGTGGCCTACGCCACCGTGGTGGTCAAGGACCATGGCAAGATCCATTTCCTGCCGGACCTGTACGATCACGACCCATGGCTCGATGAAGCGCTGCGTCAACGCCAGCCGTTTGCCGAGGGCTCCTTCCGCCGCCTGCGCCCCTCGAAAGGTTGAACCATGCCCATCGCCATTCAGCCCACGATCTTCATCCCGCATGGCGCCGGTCCGTGCTTCTTCATGGACTGGAATCCGCCCACGGCCTGGCACCGCATGCGTGATTTTTTGCTGGGTGTGGAAGGCACCCTACCCGAGCGCCCCAAGGCCATCCTGATGGTCTCCGCGCACTGGCTGACACCTGGCTTCAGCGTGACCAGCGGCGCCCAGCCCGAGCTGATCTATGACTACGGTGGCTTCCCGCCCCACACCTATGAGCTGCGCTACCCGGCGGCAGGCGCACCCGCGCTGGCCCAGCGCATCCAGTCACTGCTGACCGAGGCACACCACGACACGCGGGTCGACGAACAACGGGGGTTTGACCATGGCATGTTCATTCCGCTCAAGCTGATGTTTCCGGAGGCTGACATCCCGGTCGTTCAGCTGTCGCTGAGGCTGGACCTGGATCCGCTGGCGCATTTGCAGGCAGGACAGGCTTTGAGCAGCCTTCGTCAGGAAGGGGTGCTGATCATTGGCAGCGGCATGAGTTTTCACAACATGCGCGGCTATGGCGATCCTCGCTTTGGTCCCATCTCTGACGAGTTTGATCAGTGGCTGACCCAGGCGGTCGAGTCCGAACCCGCGAAGCGCCACCAGGCCCTGGTGGACTGGGCCCAGGCGCCATCGGCCCGCCTGTGCCATCCGCCCCGGGCGGAAGAACACCTGCTGCCCTTGATGGTGGTCGCCGGTGCGGCGGGACATGATCGCGGCCAACGCGTGTTCACCGACCGGGTGCTGGAGACCACCCTGTCTGCCTTCCGGTTTGGCTGAGCGTGACATCCTGCCGAGAAGCGGCAATTTGGGGTCAGGATGATCCAGATCAGAGGGTTCCTTTTCTTGCCGCTGGGCGGACAAGGCGTCAACATGGCCTGAACAAGACGGTCAACAAGAGGTGCGCGCCATGCCATGGATCCCAGAGCCCATTTATTCCAAACTCCCGGTCATCTATGTCGGGGCGGGTTGCATCCTGCTCGCCGCGTTTCGCTTCAGCGGGCCCGGGACCGTCAGTGCACTGATGCTCTTTGCAGCAGCCGCCACCACACAGGTCTGGCGCCACACCCACCGGCAAGCCAGACAACCCCAGGGCCCCGATCCGCGCGATGAATGGGCCAAGCGGCGAGCGGCGCGCATCATCGGCACGCAAGAGCATCCCTGACGTCTGTACGAGGATGCAGGCACGCAGTAGGATCAAGGCAGGTCATTGAGGACACATGCCATGAAACTGATCAGCCACAGCTTTGCCGAAGGTCAACGCATCCCTGGCGAATTTGCCTTTGCCGTGATGGACGCCCGCCACCATGTGGCCCTGTCCAGCAATCGCAACCCGCACCTGGCCTGGCAGGATGCGCCTGCCGGGACGCAGTCATTTGCCCTGATCTGCTGCGACCCTGACGTGCCCAGCCGGGGCGATGACGTCAACCAGGAGGGCAAGACGGTCCCCGCTGATCTGCCCCGGGTCGACTTTTTCCACTGGACCGTGATCGACCTGCCGGCCAGCACCCAGGAGATTGCCGCCGCCAGCCACAGCCACGGGGTCACCACCCGGGGCAAGGCGGGCCCCCGCGCACCTGGGGATGCCCCCTGGCGACACGGCCTGAACGACTACACGGGCTGGTTTGCCAACGACCATGACATGAATGGCGATTACTACGGCTACGACGGCCCCTGTCCGCCGTGGAACGACAGCCTGATGCACCGCTACGTGTTCACGGTGTATGCACTGGATGTGCCGCAACTGCACATCGAAGGCCCCATCACCGGATCGGCTGTGCGTGCGGCCATGGAGGGCCATGTGCTGGCCCAGGCCAGCTTGACCGGCACCTACACGCTCAACCCTGCGCTGGCGTGACCTCAGGCCAGGCGGTGGGTTTCCAGGTGGATGCTGGTCTCGGTGTTGCTGATGCCCTTGATCAGCCGGATCCGCTCCAGCACCTGTGAGAGCTCGGGCAGGTTGCCGGCGTGCAGCTCGGCCAGCAGGTCCCAGCGGCCATTGGTGTCGTGCAGGCTGGCCACCCCGGGCTCGCCCAGCAGACTGGCAATGACCAAGCGCGCCTGGTTGCCTTCCACCGCGATGCTCATCCAGGCCTTGATCTCGTCAGGGCGGGCATCGGGCCGCAGGCGCACGGTGTAGCACACGATCACCCCCTGGTCCTCCAGCCGCGTGATGCGGTTGCTGACCGTGCCGCGTGAGACCCCCAGCTTTTGCGCCAGGGTGGCCACGCTCATGCGTGCGTCTTGCCGCAGCAAGGCCAGGAGTTGGTGATCAAGGCTGTCCATGAATGTCATTTTGACAGACCCGACCAATCAATGTGGCAATTTTCTGCCGATTGGCTGGCACTTTTGGCGATTCAACTTGACCTTGCACGGGTGCACACTGGTCGCAACGGCCACAACGTCCGATGGTGGCCACCGCCCGAGGAGACCCTCATGTCCACTGGCACCCCTTTTTTGAGCACCGCCGACATCGCCCACATCCTGCAGTGGCGCGGGCTCAGGCCCTGCCTGCAAGGCTTGATGGAAACCCTCCGCTCTGATTTTTTGCGCTGGGAAGACTTCGACAAATCGGCCCGGGTGGCGCACCACAGCCCGGTGGGCGTGATCGAGCTGATGCCCATCAGCGATGGTCGCACCTACGCTTTCAAATACGTCAACG
>JACCDH010192033.1_pt1 | contig 11334 bp, 8 predicted proteins | sample 7442481 | NCBI WGS metagenome assembly JACCDH01 (sample SAMN15323433, study PRJNA562643) | freshwater metagenome | isolation source: river surface water | place: USA:Blue River Watershed | collected 2017-08-15 | reverse complement strand
TGTAGCCCGTAGGGGAATCGAACCCCTCTTACCAGGATGAAAACCTGGCGTCCTAACCGATAGACGAACGGGCCATTACATTATTTTGTAATGCGAGTGCAAAAATACAACTATTTTTTATTCCTGCAAGAGCTAAAATAAAAAAAAAGGTTTTTTTTTAATAGGCCTTTGCAAAAAGGACGCGCCCTTTTGAAGGAGCACCCGAAAACATACATTTTCCTGCCTCTTCTACCCGATCTAAAGCAATACAGCGAATGGTTGCTTTGGTTAATTCTTTAATCTTTTCTTCCGTTTCAGCAGTGCCATCCCAATGAGCAGATAAAAAACCACCTTTGGTTTCTAATAACTCTTTAAACTCGTCAAAACTATTTACTTCGGTGATGTGTGAATTTCTATAATTCAATGCTTTGGTAAACATTTCATTTTGAATAGTTTCCAATAAATTTTGAACGTATACCGCAACCCCTTCTTTTGATACTATTTCCTTAGATAAATTATCTCTACGAGCAATTTCATAGGTGCCGTTTTCTAAGTCATTTGGACCAAGCGCTATTCGAACAGGTACTCCTTTTAATTCCCATTCTGCAAATTTAAAGCCTGGTTTTTGCGTATCGCGATTGTCATACTTAACCGAAATTCCTAATTTTCTTAACTCAGCAGTTAGAACATCTACTTGTTCAGAAATTGCATCAAATTGTTCTTCTGTTTTATAAATAGGAACAATAACCACTTGTATTGGTGCTAAATTTGGAGGTAATACTAATCCTTTATCATCAGAATGAGTCATTACTAAAGCTCCCATTAATCGAGTAGAAACACCCCATGAAGTTCCCCAAACATATTCTTGTTTTCCTTCTTTATTGGCAAATTTAACATCAAACGCTTTAGCAAAATTTTGTCCTAAGAAATGTGATGTTCCTGCTTGCAATGCTTTACCATCTTGCATCAATGCTTCAATACAATAGGTCTCTTCAGCACCAGCAAAACGTTCAGTTTCTGTTTTAAATCCTTTAACAACAGGTATTGCCATAAAATTTTCAACAAAGTCAGCATAAACATGCATCATTTTTTCAGATTCTTCAATTGCTTCCTTACGAGTAGCGTGAGCTGTGTGTCCTTCTTGCCATAAAAATTCTGCCGTTCTTAAAAACAAGCGCGTACGCATTTCCCATCGAACAACGTTTGCCCACTGATTAATTAATAGTGGTAAATCTCTATAGGATTGCACCCAACCTTTATAAGTAGACCAAATAATGGCCTCACTTGTAGGACGAACAATTAATTCTTCTTCCAGTTTAGCATTGGGATCAACCATTAATTTTCCAGGACGTGACTCGTCATTTTTTAATCGATAATGCGTTACAATAGCACATTCCTTAGCAAAACCTTCTGCATTTTTCTCTTCAGCCTCAAACATACTTTTCGGAACAAAAAGCGGAAAATAAGCATTGCTATGTCCTGTCTCTTTAAACATTTTATCTAATTGGGCTTGCATTTTTTCCCAAATTGCATAACCATATGGCTTGATAACCATACATCCTCTCACTCCTGAATTCTCCGCTAAATCAGCCTTTACGACTAATTCGTTATACCATTTGGAATAATCTTCTGCTCTTGTTGTTAAGTTCTTACTCATTATAAATATTTTGGCACAAAAATTGTTTATATAAATTTTAACTAAAATGTTTGGCAAAAATAGTTAAATTTGAAGTGTCCAACAATAAAAAAAAGAGTTATGAAAACTTATTACCCTATTAATCTAAAAAATTGTGGATTTTTCCTTGCGGGAATTGTAGCAATCATTACTACTTCATGTGGTTCTTATCAAAATGCATCTTATTATGACAACGATGGTGTGTATGGTTCGTCTGAACGTTCTAAACAACAAGTCGTAAATAGATCAAGTGAAGAAAATGTAGAACAATCAAATGAATATGCTCAAAAATTTAGAGCAATGCAAGATGATTATACCTATTTTACAGACGTTGACTCCTATCAATCTACACAAGCTCAAGATACAGTTGTTACCGTTTACAACAACCAATACAGTGATCAAAATTATGCTGGATGGGGTAATAATGGTGCATCTGTAACTATAAATTACTATGATAACGGATTTGGTTGGAACAATTGGTATTCACCTTATTGGGGATATTCTAACGTTGGCTGGGGAGCTGGCTGGGGTTGGAACAACTGGGGAATGGGTTGGAATGCTGGATGGGGTTGGAACTCTTGGTATGGTCCTAATTGGGGCTGGGGATGGAATTCATGGTATGGAAATGGATATTACGGTCCAGGTTGGGGCGGATATTATAACAACGGCTGGGGATGGAATGGTTACAGAGGCAGAAATGTAGCTTATAATGGAGGTCCTAGAGGCGGTAATGGATATTATAATAATGGTTCTGGTAGAACTGGTTCCAATTATAACAGCGGTAGAAGAACATCTCGAACTGAGTTTAGCGGAACGCCTAGAACTAGTAACCCAAGAGGCTCTTTTCAAAATCCAAGAACTGCTCAAGATCCAAGAAATACAACTGTTCCAAGAACATATTCACCAAGACAAAACACTACTGTAAATCCTAGAAATAATACTTCTGAACCAAGAAATAATCAATCAACACCAAGAAACAATACCTCTGAACCTAGAAATAATAACTATTCGTCACCTAGAAGTTCTTCATCAGGAGGAAGTTTCGGAGGAAGTTCAGGCGGTGGTGGTGGTCGTTCTTCTGGTGGAGGTGGCGGAAGAGGCGGCCGAGGTTAATTGATAGATTGATATAAAAATTAGAAGAAAATGAAAAAAATACTTTTATCCCTATTATTTGGTGCTTCATTGTTGTCTCAAGCACAAGAAACAACTACTAGTGATGCATTGCGATATGCCTTAAACAATTTAACCGGAACTGCTCGTTTTAGAGGAATGAGTGGTGCTTTTGGAGCCGTTGGAGGTGATTTATCATCTATTAATGTTAATCCTGCAGGTTCGTTATTTTTTACTAATAATTATGCAAGTGTTTCTGGAAGTCTATATAACATTCATAACCGTTCTGATTATTTTGGAAATAGAAATAGAGAAAATTATAGCACACTTGATTTAAATCAAATTGGTGCTGTTTTGGTTTTTAATGATAAATCAGGGAAAACGGATTGGTCTAAAATTGCTGTTGCGTTAAACTATGACAATACTAATGATTTTGACACCGAGTTATTTTCATCAGGAACTAATCCAACCCATTCAATTGATAAATATTTTTTAGATAAAGCACAAGGATTACCTAATGAGTTTGTTGAATTACAACCTGGAGAATCGATAACAGATTTGTATACTTATTTAGGCGAAACTAGTGGTTTAGGCTTTCCTGCACAACAAGCCATGATGGCATATCAAGCATATCTTTTAGAATCAGACGGTCCAGGTTCATATTATTCAAATGTTAATTATACTGGAGGAAATTTTAAACAAGAAAATTATGTTTCTGCAACAGGGTATAATGGTAAACTATCAGCAAATATTGCTACATCATACAAAAACAGACTATTTTTAGGAATGAATTTAAATGCTCATTTCACAGATTATGTAAAAACAACTTCGGTCTATGAAGCTAATAACAATCCGCTTTTTTCTACAGGATATACAGCTAGGAATATTCAGTTTGACAACGAATTATATACCTATGGAACAGGATTTTCATTAAACCTAGGTGCAATACTAAAAGTTACGGAAGAATTTAGAGCCGGTATTGCATATGAATCACCAACTTGGTACCGATTAAATGATGAATTATCGCAACGATTAATAGTTAACACAACTGATGGTATTGATAATTTTCAAGAAGTAATTGCTCCAAATGTAGTTAACGTATACCCTACTTATAAAATTCAAACACCAAGTAAAATTACTTTTAGTGGCGCTTATATTTTCAATAAAAAAGGATTGATTAGTGTTGATTATGCTATGAAAGACTATAGTAACACTGAATTTAAACCAAATAATCAAAGTTTATACAGAGATTTAAACACACAAATGAGTCAACAATTCAAAAATGCTTATGAATTGAGAATTGGTGGCGAATATAAAATTAAGCAATGGAGTGTTCGTGGTGGTTATCGTTTTGAAGAAAGCCCGTACAAAGTTACCAGCACAATGAGTGACTTAATTGGTTACTCAGGTGGTTTAGGGTATAACTTTGGCGAAAGCAAACTAGACTTTGCCTTTGCAAACGATCGTAGAAGTCAAAATGTAGCATTTCTATCTTCAGGAATGAATGATACCGCAAGGGTAAAAACCACCAATAACAATATCACAATTACCTATTCGATTTATTTTTAATCTAATAAATTGATTATAATAGTACAACCACTTCTTCAACCGAAGTGGTTTTTTTTTATGCTTAAAAGATTGTATTTAGCCCCGATGGAAGCGACATCCCGCCCTAGCGGATATAGCGAACAGCGGGATCAAGCCATTAAAAAATTCGAAATCGCTGGTGCTTCAACTGATTATTTTGTGTAATTTTGCCGTTCAAATTAATAGGGATGAGAACCAAATCGTTAAAGAAAAATAAAATCAATGTAATTACTCTTGGATGTTCTAAAAACACTTACGACAGTGAGGTTTTAATGGGACAACTAAAAGCCAACGGTAAAGAAGTAGTACACGAGGAAGAAGGTAATATCGTGGTAATTAACACTTGTGGTTTTATTGACAATGCAAAAGAAGAATCGGTAAATACGATTTTGGAATATGTTGACAAAAAAGACCAAGGTTTAGTCGATAAAGTATTTGTAACCGGATGTTTATCTGAACGTTATCGACCAGATTTAGAAAAAGAAATTCCCGATGTTGATCAATACTTTGGAACTACCGAATTACCTCTTTTATTGAAAGCTTTAGGTGCTGATTACAAACACGAATTGCTTGGCGAACGCTTAACTACAACTCCAAAAAACTATGCTTATTTAAAAATTGCGGAAGGTTGTGATCGACCTTGTAGTTTTTGTGCGATTCCTTTAATGCGAGGAAAACACGTTTCGCAACCTATTGAAAAATTAGTCAAAGAAGCCGAAGGTTTAGCAAAAAAAGGCGTTAAGGAATTAATTTTAATTGCTCAAGATTTGACTTATTATGGTTTGGATTTATATAAAAAACGTAATCTTGCCGAATTATTAGAAAATCTTGTAAAAGTTGACGGAATAGAATGGATTCGTTTGCATTATGCCTTTCCTAGTGGTTTTCCAATGGACGTATTAGATGTTATGAAACGCGAACCTAAAATTTGTAATTACATAGATATTCCTTTGCAACACATTTCAGATGATATTTTGAAATCGATGAAACGGGGTACTACAAAAGAAAAAACTACAAAATTATTACAAGAATTTAGAGAAAGAGTTCCTGGCATGGCAATTAGAACAACACTAATTGTTGGTTATCCTGGAGAAACACAGAAAGATTTTGAAATTCTACGCGATTGGGTACAAGAAATGAAGTTTGAACGCTTAGGTTGTTTTACTTATTCACATGAAGAAAACACGGGTGCTTATGTTTTAGTTGATGATGTACCTCAAGAGGTAAAACAAGCACGTGCTGCAGAAATTATGGATTTACAATCGCAAATTTCGTGGGATTTGAATCAGGAAAAAGTAGGGCAAACGTTTAAATGTGTAATCGACAGAAAAGAAGGTCAATATTTCATTGGAAGAACCGAATTTGATAGTCCGGATGTAGATAATGAAGTGTTAGTTGATGCCTCAAAATATTATTTAAAAACAGGCGATTTTGTAAATCTAAAAATTATAGATGCTACTGAATTTGATTTATACGCAGAGCCTGTTTAATTTGTATTCAATAGCGAAAAATAATTAATATAAAACCGAATGGCTTTTAATTTAGTTATTCTAATACTCTGTTGATTTGAATAAATCGTTTGGCGTAATAGGGCTCTTTTGTTGATGAAATAACCACTCCTGATTGCACCGAGGAATGAATGAATTTTATTTCATCGCCAATAATTTCAGTTATCAAACCTACATGGTTGATACTTCCTCTTCCATTAGTTGTAAAAAAGATTAGATCACCCTTTTGCGCTTGATATCTTTCAATCCTTACACCTGCTCCAACTGCCATTGATCCTGAAGATCGTGGCAAAGTCATATCGATGTTCTTAAAAGTTGCAAACATTAATCCAGAACAATCAAATCCTGCAGAAGTTGTGCCTCCACCACGATAACGAGTTCCGAGATGTTCTGATGCTTTAGCAATTAAAAAATCAACTTTAGACATATTTTCTAAAGAAATTGGCGCAACATTTGGTCGTTCAACTACAATATTCACGTGTTTGGCTAGTTCTAAATTTCCTAATTTAACAATAAGTAAATACCCTTCTGGTAAATTTTCAACCACCTCTTCATTAAGCTCTTTAAGAACATTCAATTTTACATTGTATAATTTAGCAATTCTATATAAAGTTTCCCCTTTTTGAACCGTATGAATTGTATTTCCTAATTCGTCTTCGCAAACCATAGGAGTAGTTGATACTTGAACCGAAACTTCGGGTTTACTCACTACTGGTGCTGGTGTAGCTATAGTTGTTACTGGTTTTTCAACTTTATTTGAGCCTTTGTTTTTTTTCTCTGTAATTGTTTTCTTAGAAGGTATAATATTTATTTTATCTCCAATTTGAATTGCATCTGGATTAAGATTAGGATTTATTTCTTTAATTTTTTCTAATGAAATTCCATACTTTTTAGCAATAACATATAAAGATTCGCCAGCAACTGCAGTATGAATTTCTGTAGATTCATTATTTTTGGAGGTATTTTTTTTCTTTTTTTCGTCCGAAATAGCAGTTTTTTTTGGTTTACTTGGAATTAACAAAACTGTTTTCAATTGAAGTAAAGCACCTTTTGACTTTGGATTCAATTCATAAATATCTGATTCAGTAACCCCATACTTTTTTGCTATAACATAAATCGACTCCCCTTCAACAACAGTGTGTTTAGTAATTTTTTGTGAAAAAAGTGTTGCCGTTGATAAAAAGAAGATAATAATAAATAATTTATATAGATTCATGAGGTATTGTTTCACGGATTTTGGGACTGCAAGATAAAAAAACTCGCATAAAATAAGGGATTTTTAACATTATTTTATATTTCAATGACCTATTCGCCTTATATAATTTATAATCTTAGTGGAAAAATCTACAAATATTGTAAATGAAAATATCTATAATTTATAAAGTAATTAACCCTATATTTTTTAAAACTTGAATAGGTTTACTGAACCAAAACAACTCAAAATCATCTAACTGTTTTTCAAAATCGGATTTTATTTGTGCAAAAGTGAATTTGTTTTCTGAATGAACTGAAACTTGCTCTAAAATGACTACCAACCATTTTCCTTCTTCAGCATTAACTGAAATGTCAAACGTTTGGGTTTTGCTATGAAAGGTTAATTTCATCATTTCCCAACTAGTTCCTTTTTTTGATTTGGTAAAGAATTCCACTTGTGGCGTTACTCCTAACCAAACAATTTTAGCATTGGGTTTCGTAGTGAAATTTTCTTCTTTTTCTAGACAATTAAATATAAAATCGGGTGGGATTTTTGTTTTCGGAATTTTAAAATCGAACCAATCCTGTAAATCATAATCAAAGCAAATGCCGTGCATGTAATTGAATAACGATTTTTTTAATCCGAAACTAAATTTATCATGATTGATTCCTGTTTTGTCTTTAAAATTGATGTCGTTATTTGCAAAAGTAATCTCATTTTGTTCTGGAATTACGCCAAATTCTTCTGGAAACATGCCTACTGGCGAATGTGCCGTCATAGCAAATTGATGCCAAAAACCACTTTGTAAAATGCCTAATTCAAACAACTGCCTTACCATTTCTAAACTATCAACCGTTTCTTGAATCGTTTGTGTGGGATAACCGTACATTAAATAGGCATGCACCATAATACCTGATTCGGTGAAATTTCGGGTAACTTGAGCTACTTGTTCCACCGTTACCCCTTTTTTGATGAGTTCTAAAAGTCGGTCTGAAGCCACTTCTAATCCGCCAGAAACTGCTATACAACCTGATTCTTTCAATAACAAGCATAAATCAGCAGAAAAACTTTTTTCAAACCGAATGTTTGTCCACCAAGTAACCACTAATTTTCGCCTGATGATTTCCAAAGCCACTTCTCGCATTAAAGCTGGAGGTGCTGCTTCATCAACAAAATGGAATCCGTTTTCACCCGTTTGAGCAATTAATTCTTCCATTCGATCTACCAAAATTTTAGCAGCAATCGGTTCGTATAACTTAATATAATCCAATGAAATATCACAAAACGTACATTTTCCCCAGTAACAACCGTGCGCCATAGTAAGTTTGTTCCAGCGGCCATCGCTCCATAAACTGTGCATTGGATTGGCAATTTCAATCACAGAAATGTATTTATCCAACAACAAATCCGAATAATCTGGTGTTCCTACTTCGCTTTGTTTATAATCGTGACGAGTGGTATTATTTTTATAAACGACTTGTTTGTTTTCTAAAAGGAAAGTACGCTTAAATTCATCTTTAAAAACCACCCCGTCCTTCGGACACCCCTCCAATGGATGGGAATTTAAAATATGATTAACTAATAATTCAACAGGAAGTTCACCATCATCTAATGTAATAAAATCGAAGAATTCAAAAACTCTTTCGTCTTTTAATTCACGCAATTCAGTATTTGGAAAACCACCCCCCATTGCAATTTTTATATTCGGAAAATTTGCTTTTATGAATTGGCCACAGCGGAAAGCACTGTATAAATTTCCAGGAAAAGGCACTGATATTAAAACCAACTTTGGCTCAACTTCTTCAATTTTCTTATTCAGAATTTTAATTGTGATTTCGTCGATGAAAGTTAGCTCCATTTGCAAATGATTGTATAACTCATCAAACGAGTTAGCGCTTCTTCCTAAACGTTCTGCATAGCGACTAAATCCAAAATTTTCATCAATGCATTCCACAATAAAATCGGATAAATCTTCTAAATATAACGTGGCTAGATGTTTGGCTTTGTCTTGCAAGCCCATCGCACCAAAAGCAAATTCCATATCATCTAATTGAGTAAAACGAGACGCTTCTGGAAGAAAATTTCCAGAACAAATTTGGCGCGCTAATGAAGGATTTTTTCCTTGAAGAAAGGTGATTACGGAATCGATTGTTTTTATGTAATCGTCTTTTAGGGAATAAATTCTCTGGATGTTAGGTGATGGATGATGGGTGAAGGATGAAAAAATCTGTGTTAACCCATTTTTTGAAAACAATTCTAAAATCACTTCAATACCTAAATCCATTTGGAACGCCGAAATGTTTTTGGTATTCAAAAAACCTTTGATATAAGCCGTTGCTGGATACGGCGTATTCAGCTGGGTAAAAGGCGGTGTAATTAATAAAATGTCTTTCAATGAAAATAGTTTTAGCAAAAATAAGGCTTTTTATTAGAAACTATATCTTTAGTAAAAATGATTATTAAATAAGAAATTTAGTATTTTAGCACAAAATATGTTTTAAAATGCCAAGCGACTGTGTGACTTATCAAAATTCGGGATATTTTTCAAAACTAATTGTTGATTATTTAGACCAAAAGGCTGAATTACAATCGTTATACAATCGATTTCCAAAAGTTGAGAATTTTGAAGGGCAAATTGAAGAAAAGAGCGCTAATTTTCCATTAGAAAATAGAAAAATTTTAGTTTCGGCATTAGAAAAACAATATGAATCTTTTGAAATTTCGGAAGCTACTTCTCAAAATATTCAGCTTTTAAATCTTTCAAACACCTATACAATCACCACAGGTCACCAACTCAATTTATTTACGGGCCCTTTATATTTTTTATATAAAATTGTATCCACCATCAATTTATGTAAAGCATTAAAACATAAATATCCTACTCAAAATTTTGTTCCTGTTTATTGGATGGCTACTGAAGATCATGATTTTGAAGAGATTAATTATTTCAATTTCAAAGGAAAAAAAATCAGATGGAATAGAGAAAGTAAGGGACCCGTTGGAAGATTAAATACTTCTGGATTAGAAGAAGTTTTTGAACATTTTTCCCATGATTTAGGCTCAAGCGAAAATGCAAAATATTTAAAAGAATTATTTGAAAAATCTTATTTTGAACATCAAAATTTAGCAAATGCTACTCGATTTTTAGCAAATGAATTGTTCAAAAGCGAAGGTTTAGTAATTATTGATGGAGACGATACAACCTTAAAGAAGTTATTTATTCCGTATGCTAAAAACGAATTACTCCATCAAACTTCGTTTAAAAAAGTATCTGATACCATTGCACAATTTAAAGAATACACAATTCAGGTAAATCCTAGAGAAATTAATTTGTTTTATATTCAAAATGAGTTGAGAGAACGAATTATTTTTGAAAACGGAAATTACAAAATCAATAATACTTTATTATCCTTTTCAGAACGCGAAATACTTGCGGAATTAGAAAAAAATCCAGAAAATTTTAGTACCAATGTAATTTTAAGACCTTTATACCAAGAAGTGATTTTACCTAATCTTTGCTACATTGGTGGTGGTGGTGAAATTGCCTATTGGCTCGAACTAAAGTCGAATTTTGAAGAAAACAACATTACCTTTCCGATACTTTTATTGCGAAATTCAGTTGTGTTATCCACAAAAAAACAAATGGACAAAGCTGATAAATTAGGATTAAATTGGCAGGAGTTGTTTTTAAGTCAAGACGCATTAGTAAATCTAAAAGTTCAAAAATATTCTGAATTCACATTAGACTTTACGGCGCAAAAAGAAGTAATTACAAAACAATTTGCAACACTATATAAAATAGCAGAATCAACTGATAAATCATTTATTGGTTCGGTTAAAGCTCAAGAAGCAAAGCAATTAAAAGGGTTAGATAACTTAGAAAAAAGGTTGTTAAAAGCTGAAAAAAGGGTTCATTCTGAAAGATTAAATCGAATTGTTTCCTTACAAAATGAATTGTTTCCAAATAGTAGTTTACAAGAACGTAGCGTAAATTTTAGTGAATATTATTTTGAGTTTGGAAGTAAATTAAAGGAAGAGTTACTGCGTGAATTAAATCCGCTTTCGCAAGAATTCAAAATCATTACTTTATAATCAATATTTAATTGGAATTCTTCAAAAAAACACTAATTTTGCACCCAATTAATAAACAGAAAAAATGGCAAGTAATAGAACTTTTACAATGATCAAACCAGATGCTGTTGAAAACGGACATATTGGTGGAATTTTAAATATGATTTCTGAAGGTGGTTTCAGAATTGTAGCAATGAAATTAACGCAAT
>JACCDH011166125.1_pt1 | contig 11336 bp, 11 predicted proteins | sample 7442481 | NCBI WGS metagenome assembly JACCDH01 (sample SAMN15323433, study PRJNA562643) | freshwater metagenome | isolation source: river surface water | place: USA:Blue River Watershed | collected 2017-08-15 | reverse complement strand
GGGGCAACTATTATTGATATAGGAGGCCAGAGTACCAGACCAGGTGCTGCATTTATTTCAACTGAGGAAGAAATACAAAAAATTGTACCCATTATTGAAGCCATACACAGCAAATTTCCAGAAATATTCATATCTGTAGATACATTTAACAGCCAAGTTGCGGTGGAAGGATTGAAAGCGGGAGCGCATATAATCAATGATATTAGTTGTGGTCAATTTGATGAGAATATGTTTAAAGTAGTTACCGAATTCAATGCCGGTTATATAGGGATGCATCTAACAGGTGATAAAGAAAATAGGCATATAATTCCAACTAGGTCGAATATCATGGAGGAGTTAACTGCCTATTTCCAACAAAAAAAGAAATTACTTTCTTCCTTTGGAATTGAGCAATGGGTCATTGATCCTGGTTTTGGATTTGGAAAAACAATAGAAGAAAATTTTACTATTGTTAAGCAATTGAATGATTTATCTTTTTTGAATTTACCTATTTTATTGGGCGTTTCAAGAAAATCTAGCATTTACAAAAGCTTGGAAACATCGGCTGAATATGCCCTTAATGGTACTACAATTGTAAACACCATTGGTTTAAAAAATGGGGCCCATATTTTAAGGGTGCATGACGTAAAAGAAGCAAAAGAAATAGTAACCCTATTACCCCAATTGGTATAAATAAGAGGTTACCATTATCCAATAAAAAATCCCGCAACTTATCATTGCAGGATTTTTTTATAAGACTATTTTTGATTTAATCTTGGAATTCTATTTTGTCTTTATCTCAGGTAACATTGGCTTTACCGTTTGTGCTGGCTTTTTCACTACCTCTTTGATTTCAATATCAAATGCCAAGTTTTCATATGCACCAATTGAACCATTGGCTTGAGGGCCATAAGCCAACATTGCTGGTACAAAAATGGTACCTGTTCCGCCTTTTGCAAAATAAGGTAAAGCAATTTCCCAACCAGGAATCACCCCATTTTCACCCATTCTTACCGCAAAAGGTTTTGCAGTTGAATCATTTGGCTTCATATTGGTGTCAAATATTTCACCATTTAATTTATATCCCTTGTAATTAACACTAGCTTGTTTTGTAGAATCAATTTTTGCAGAAGCATCTCCTGCATTTTTGATAACAATAAATACCCCTTCTGGAGTTTGAGTGGCATTAATTTTATTCTTAGCTAAGTGATCCTTGATAATTTTAATTTCTTTATCTTTTTCAATAGCTTGTTCTTTTTTGTAATCAGCATCTACTTGATTAACGTCTGTAAACACATTCAAGATTTCAGCTTTACCAAGGATAATATCTCCTTTTTTGAACATTTCATTAAACTGTAATTGGTTCATTTTAACCAAAGTATCAATACTTAAATTAAAATCAACTTTATCGCCTTTACGCAACTTCATTAAAATCTCTGTGAAAGTATATTTACCTAATTGAGCAGTGTCAATTGGGAAATAAACTGGCATATGTTGGAAAGTGCTACTTAATACAGAATCTTTCTTCTTAAGCTTGTATTCAATATGTAATTTCACAAATTGACCAGCTTGTAATAATTTTTCATTACCACTACCGTGTTGAATTTTGTAAGTCATTCCCGATGGCGCTTTTTCGAATTGATTGCAACTTGCAAACAAAACAATAGCAGCGACTAACTTTAAAGTTGATTTTACCATTTTTTAGTTTATTGTGTTAATTGATTTTTATATGTTTTAATTATTTCTATAAAATCAGCGGCTGTTGCTTCAACCGATTTTGAGGATCTGCCACCTGCTGCGTTTGCATGGCCACCCCCCTCAAAGTGATTTCGTGCAAAGATATTAACATCAAAGATACCTTTGCTTCTAAAGCTCCATTTTCTTTCCTCCTCCCTATCAATAACAATGGCGGCCAATTTAATCCCTTGAATCGACAATAAATAGTTCACTAACCCTTCTGTATCGCCTGTTTTAAGTTCAAATTTGTAAATATCTGCCTTGGGAATAGCCATTAATGCGGTATTTAATTCAGGGAAAACCTGCATTCTATATAAAAAGGCATTTCCTATAAATTTTAACCTAGCTGCTGTACCTTGATCATAGATATTCTCATGGATTACAGCGTGTTGTAAGCCTATTTCTTTTAAATGGGCTACAATTTTATGCACTGATGCGGTGGTAGATGGGAAACGGAAGGAACCAGTATCAGTCATTAATCCCGTATATAAACATTGAGCGATATCCAAATTAATAAGATTACTATGACCTGATTGTACTATAAAATCATAGATCATTTCGCAGGTAGAACTCATTTTTACATCACTTATCCCATAGCCAAAACTAGGTGTATCTGGTTGTTGATGATGGTCAATTAATATCTTAACCGATTTTGAATTGGCTATTACCGGTTCCAAGTGTTTTGTTCTGTGTAAAATATTGAAGTCCAAACAAAATGTATAATCTGCCTCGTTTACCAATTTTGTAGCTATTTCTCTATTGGCCTCAAAATCAATTACTTGATCAACGCCTGGCATCCAATCCAAGAACTGAGCCCAGTTGGTGGGGGCGATTACCGTTACATCATGTCCAAGGCTTTTTAGAAAGTGGTACAAAGCCAAACTAGACCCCATTGCATCCCCATCAGGTTTTTGATGGCAGGTAATAATCCCTTTGAAAGGTGTTTTTAAAAATGGGTAAAACTGTTCAATTGATTGCATAAGGCCACAAATTTAGGGCAAAACCAATGTTTTTGTGTAATTTTGCGGCCACAATTAGAAACATTATAACAAAATAAACATGAGCAACAGAACATTTACAATGATTAAGCCTGATGCAACCTCAAAAGGATACACTGGCGCAATTTTAGACCAAATTATCCAAGCTGGTTTTGCTGTAAAAGCAATGAAATGGATTCATTTATCACCTGCTCAGGCTGGACAATTTTATGAAGTACACAAGGAAAGACCATTTTATGGTGAATTGGTTGAATTTATGAGCAGTGGCCCAATTGTTGCTGCAATATTAGAAAAGGACAATGCAGTTGCTGATTTTAGAACCTTAATTGGGGCTACCAATCCAGCGCAAGCGGAAGAAGGTACAATCCGTAAAAAGTATGCGGCTTCCATTGGTGAAAATGCAGTACACGGAAGTGACAGCGATGAAAATGCTGCTATCGAAGGAAATTTCTTTTTTAGTGGTCTAGAAAGATTTTAAACCTCGTTTTATGTTGTTATTCCAACATAAAACGACAATAAAAAAAGCCCTTAATTTTTAAGGGCTTTTTTTATACTTGTTATTTTTTTGCCTTACGCTTTTTGGGCTTACCATATTTTTTCATCATTGCATCTTTATAATTCTTGAGCACATTCACTTTTTGATTCTTCAAAGATTTTTCATGAAATGCAGGTCCTGACTCTTCTTTTTTAGGTACTTTAGTTTGAATAATTTTCATTCTCACTTTTGGCTTTTCATCCTCAGTTAAAATTTCAGATATTTCTAAATTTTCTGGTAAAGTTTGAATAGGTATTGGTTGCTTCATTAAGGTTTCAATAGTAGTTCTTTCCTTAACTTCTTTAGGTGTAATAAAAGTAATGGCTATTCCCTTTTTATCTGCTCTACCTGTTCTACCAATTCGATGAATATAATTTTCTGGCACATCGGGTGTGTCAAAATTAATTACATGCGTAACTTCAGCAACATCAATACCACGGGCCATTACATCGGTGGAGATAATATATTTAAAGACGCCTGCTTTAAATTGATTTACTGTATTAAAACGATAATTTTGTTCTTTATTAGAGTGAATCACACCAACGATATCGGGGAATAATTCAATTAATTTATCATACAATTGATCGGCTAAACTTTTCGTAGCGGCAAAAATTAAAACCTTGGTCATACTTTCATCTGAACTCAGCAATAATTCTAATAAGTTAACCTTGGTGTTAAAATTAGGGACTTCGTAACCTGATTGAACTATGTTTTCCAATGGAGTACCTGTAGGAGCTGCTTCTACTCTTTCTGGTACTGTAAAATAATCGTCCATTAATTTTTCAACCTCTTCGGTTATGGTGGCAGAAAATAATAAGTTTTGACGTTTTTGTGGAAGTAATTCTAAAATATTGGTGATTTGTTTTCTGAATCCCAAATTCAACATTTCATCCATTTCATCAATCACTAACTTTTTAATAGTTTTTGTTTTAATGGAACCATTCATGATTAAATCAAATAACCTTCCTGGAGTGGCCACTAATACATCTACCCCATTTTCAACTTCTTTGGCTTGTGTGTTAATATTTACACCACCAAAAACTCCAATGGTGGTCACATTCATATACTTGGTAAGTTTTTTTGCGGCTTCTACCACTTGAACCACCAATTCCCTGGTGGGAACTAAAATTAAAATTTGAGGATCTTTGTTTTTATCAAATTTCCATTGTCTTAAGCATGGTAGTAAGTAAGCGAAGGTTTTACCGGTGCCTGTTTGGGCTATACCACAAACGTCCCTTCCTGACATAACAATTGGGAATACACGGTGTTGTATGGTAGTGGGCTGCTTGTATTTTAAATCATCTAATGCATTGAGTAAGGATGCATTTAGGTTGAGGTCGGTAAAATTCATAAGGCGAAGGTAAAGGTTTAGCGACAATTTAATCAGAAGCAAGAGATTTAGCTCACTGCGTTCGCTTAATCCATTAACCCTTGTAGGATTTATGTCGCTTCGCTCCATTAATCCTAATACCCTTGTAACAAAAGCATATAAATATCAGCCCACTTCGTGGTCTAGGATTTAGCTCAATGCGTTCGGTTATTCCTCTAACCCTCATAGGATTTATGTCGCTTCGCTCCATTAATCCTAATACCCTTGTAACAAAAGAATATAAATATCAGCCCACTTCGTGGTCTGTATTGTTTTAATTCACTTACAAATTCAAGCAAGCTTGATTTGTGCGTTCTTAAAACAATAAGCCACAACATTCGTTGTGGCTTATATTTCCTTTTTTGGTCGGGTGGACAGGATTTGAACCTGCGACCACACGCCCCCCAGACGTGTACGCTACCGGACTGCGCTACCACCCGATTTACCTGTTTTATACTCAAAAACAGGGTTTTTGGGGTGCAAATATAGTCCCAAATCGAAAAAAACGGGGTATATTGCATTAAATATTATTGACTTAAATGACAACCTTACTCAAGCAGGTCAAAATTGCAGATGCAAAGTCGCCTTTCAACGGCAAAATCAAAGATATTCTCTTAGACAATCAAAAAATCGTTTCCATTACTGATCAATGTACTGAAAAAGCAGACCAAACCATTGATGGTAAGGATATCAGCGTTAGTCCAGGTTTTGTGGATCCCTTTGTACAATTCTGTGACCCAGGAATGGAACATAGGGAAAATTTAACTTCAGGTGCTTTTGCAGCTCAACAAGGTGGATTTACCACTGTTTTTACAGTACCCAATACACAACCTATTGTAGATACTAAATCACAGGTTACTTATATTAAACAACATAGTCAGGATTTACCTATTCATGTTTTACCCATTGGTGCATTATCCAAGAAAATTGAGGGTAAGGATTTAGCGGAAATGATTGATATGCATTCTAATGGAGCAGTAGCTTTTAGTGATGGGCTCTACCCTGTTCAATCCACTTTATTGTTTTTAAAGGCATTACAGTATGTAAAAGCTTTTGAGGGTGTAGCCATTCAAATGCCGATTGATAAAAGCTTAGGAAGTTTGGGCTTGATGAATGAAGGAATAGTATCGACTCAATTGGGTTTACCTGGCATACCAGCCATTGCTGAAGAATTAATCATTTCAAGAGATATTGAACTTTTAAGATACACACAATCAAAATTACATATCACTGGAGTAAGCACCGCTAAGGGAATTGCCTTGATTGCAGCTGCTAAAGAGGAAGGTTTACAAATTTCTTGTAGTGTAACTCCTTATCATTTGTTTTTTACCGAGGAAGATTTAACCAATTACGACACCTTATTAAAAGTGTTCCCTCCTTTAAGAACAAAGGCCGATCAAAAAGCATTACTAAAGGCAATTGAAGATGGAACTGTCGATTGTATCAGTGCACATCATTTACCACAGGATTGGGATGGAAAAACAGTAGAGTTTGAAAATGCAAAATCTGGTATTGCATGTATTGAAACCACTTATGCAACTGTTCAACATCAATTACCTAACTTATCTGAAACACATATTGCTCAGTTATTTTCACAAAATGCCAGAACAATATTTAACCTGAGTGATGCAAGCATTACAGAAGGTAACATAGCAGAACTTACCTTATTTAGCAACAAACAAACAACTTGCTTAAGTCGGAATCAATCCAAAAGCAAATCAGCCAATTCACCTTTCTGGGATCTAACGTTGAATGGAAAGATAATAGGCACTTATGCCAAGGGAAAACTAAATTTAAATTCATTATAAAATCAAACCCCCATTTAATTTATGGAAACAAAAGTGACAAGTCATATTGTAAAAGGATTTACATTAGGCACATTATCAATTTTAATTGCTGTAATTGTTCATACTTTCAATTTGTATGAAAATTCCTATACTCTACTTGCTACTTATGGGCCTTTCTTTATCGGAATTATTATTAGTTGCATCTTATTTTCAAATCAAAATCAGAACAGAGTGACATTTGGAAATATTTTCGCACATGGTTTTAAAACTACATCTGTTATTATAGTAATTTTGGTATTATATACAGTACTTGCAATTAAATTATTATTTCCTGAAATTGTTGATTTGACCTTAAATATAACAAGGAAAGATATGTTAAAACAATCTGCAAAAAATCCAAAGTTGACAATACAAATGATAGAAGAATCCATTAAAATGTCAAAGGAGTATTTTACACCTTTCGCAATAGGTGGTACCATTTTAATCTACGGTTTCTTAGGCTTAATTTCATCATTAATTGGTGCAGCAGTAGCCAAGAAAAATACCAACCCATTTGAAAACGCGGCAGTTTAAAGAATATTAAAAAACTATTATGCAAATATCAGTAGTCATCCCCTTGTTTAACGAAGCTGATTCATTGCCTGAATTAATGCAATGGATTGACCGTGTAATGCAAGAGAACAAGTTTAGCTATGAAGTAATCATGGTGGACGACGGAAGTGATGATGAAAGTTGGTCGGTGATTGAAAAATTACGTACTGAATTTGCAGGATTAAAAGGTATTCGTTTCCAAAGAAATTATGGTAAATCCGCAGCATTGAATGAAGGATTTAAAGCAGCGCAAGGAGATATTGTGGTAACGATGGATGCTGATTTGCAAGACTCCCCTGACGAAATTCCAGAATTTTACGATATGATTACGCGTCAAGGTTATCATTTAGTAAGTGGATGGAAAAAGAAAAGATATGACAATACCTTTACTAAAAATATCCCCTCTAAAATATATAATGCGGTAGCCAGAAAAAGTTCAGGGATTCATTTACATGATTTTAATTGTGGTATTAAAGCATACCAATTAAAAGTGGTTAAGAGTATTGAAGTTTTTGGTGAAATGCATCGATATATTCCCATATTGGCGAAGTGGGCAGGCTTTAAAAAAATTGGAGAGAAAGTGGTAGTGCACCAAGCAAGAAAATACGGCACCACTAAATTTGGTTGGGAAAGATTTGTTAATGGGTTTTTAGATTTAATGACCATTCAATTTTTATCGAAATTCGGCAAGAAGCCCATGCAATTTTTTGGGTTACTAGGAACTTTCTGTTTCCTAATTGGATTTGGATCGGTGGGATATATCATTGTATCAAAATTTATACAACCCGAGGCTAGCATCACCAATAAGCCTGCTTTTTATATTGCATTAACTTCCATGTTAATTGGTGCTCAATTATTCTTAGCTGGTTTCTTAGGTGAATTAATCAATAGAAATGCTGCAGAACGTAATAGTTATTTAATATCCGAAAAACTAGGATGGTAAATTCATTGGTTATAATTGGCCCAGGCTGGCCTTTGAGAGGCGGCTTATCTGCTTTTGACGAACAATTAGCAAGAACATTTAACGAAAAAAAAGTTGACAGTACTATTGTCTCTTTTTCCTTACAATATCCTTCATTGTTGTTCCCTGGAACTACTCAATATAGCAATGAACCCGCTCCAAAAGAAGTTACTATTTTTTCTATAATCAATTCCATTAATCCATTCAACTGGATACGGGTGGGCTTAAGATTAAAGAAACAAAAACCTGATTTAATTATTGTGCGTTATTGGATTCCCTTTTTAGCACCCAGTTTAGGGACTATTTGTAGAATTGCTAAATCCAATAAACATACTAAAGTTATTTCCATTGTGGACAATATGATTCCACATGAAAAAAGATTGGGGGATCCTCAATTAACCAGCTACTTTGCAAAATCAGTAGATGGTTTTTTAGCAATGAGTCAAAAAGTAGCCAACGATGTTCGACGTTTTTCTGATAAGCCTTTAATCATTTCTCCACATCCTATTTTTGCACATTTTGGTAATCCTATTTCGAAATCAGCCGCAAGAAAAGTTTTGAGAATTCAGGAGGATGAAAAAGTTATTCTGTTCTTTGGTTTCATACGACAATACAAAGGATTGGATCAATTAATAAATGCAATGGCAACAGCACCCCTTAAAAGGACAACCATTAAATTAATGATAGTGGGTGAATTTTATGAAGACGCACAACCCTACCATGATTTAATTAAAAATCTAGGACTGGAAGAGCGAATTATTTTATATACACAGTTTGTACCTGACCATGAAGTGAAAAACTATGTTTGTAGTGCCGACTTTATTATTCAACCTTATCGTAACGCAACACAAAGTGGGGTAACTCCACTAGCCTACCATTTTGAAATACCAATGCTGGTGACCAATGTTGGCGCATTAGCGGATACTGTACCTGATGGAAAAGTGGGTTTGGTGGTGGAACCCACAGTAAATGCAATAGCCAATGGTATTGTACAATTATTTGAGAAAGGCAGCCACTATTTCATACCGCATATTAAAGAAGAAAAGAAAAAGTACAGTTGGGAACAAATGGCTGATAATTTTTTAAATTTACATGCTCAATTATAATCAAATCACTCTAATCATATACTATGTTAGTTCAAGCTATTAAAGATATTATTCAAAGTTCAATTGATGTAAAGCAGCAATTATTAGCCGATGATTTGCTTGTACAACAAATACAAGTTGCTACAGAGGTAATTACCAAAGCTTTTCAAAAGGGGAATGCTGTTTATTTTGCTGGTAATGGAGGAAGTGCAGCAGATGCACAACATTTAGCAGCTGAATTTTCGGGGCGTTTCTATAAGGATCGAAAAGCTTTACCATCGGATGCATTGCATTGCAATAGCTCCTATCTAACAGCGGTTGCCAATGACTATAGCTATGATGTGATTTATGCACGATTATTGGAAGGCTTGGCTAAGCCTGGTGATGTATTGGTTGGTATAAGTACATCTGGCAATTCAGGTAATATTGTAAAAGCTTTTGAAATGGCAAAAAATATCGGCGTCACTACAATTGGTTTTACAGGTCAAAAAGGAGGCGCTATGAAGGAACTAGGCGATTATTTAATTAATGTGCCGTCCAATACTACCCCACGTATTCAAGAAGCTCATATTTTAGTGGGTCATATTATTTGTGAACTAGTGGAAATTAATATTTTCGGAAAATAAGTAATCGAAATTTACAAATACACTTACCCCTTTTATGCCTTTTCAAATTGCTGATATCAACCCCAATTGGACCTTATTTTTAGATAGAGATGGGGTTATTAATGTGGAGAAAAATGAGGATTATATAAAACATTGGGGGGAGTTCCAATTTTATGAGGAAAGCTTACAAGCCTTACCCTTACTTGCTGCTAAATTTAATACTATTGTTATAGTCACCAACCAAAAGGGAATTGGTAAGGGATTAATGACCCATGAGGATTTAAACAATATCCACCACAATATGTTGGAAAAAATCAAGCATATTGGTGGCAGGATTGACGATATTTTTTATTGTCCCGACTTGGAGAATGATTCCCCCAATAGAAAACCTCAACCTGGAATGGCCTATCAAGCAAAAGCAGCCTTTCCAAAGATAAATTTTAATGAATCAATCATGGTAGGCAATAGACCAAGTGATATGTTTTTTGGTAAAAATGCAGGAATGTACACTGCTTATTTGAATACCACCCATCCTGATACTCCCAACCCACATCCCGCAATTGATTTGAGATTTGATTCTTTATGGGCATTTGCCCAGGCATTATAATGTTTATTATATTTGAGTATGAATAAGCGTACTTTCTTATTTGTTTTTTTATTTCTTAATACTACAATTTCATTTGCACAAAATAATATTGATAGTGTTGGAGAACATTTACAATTTATTGCGAAAAATATTACAGAAGACTCCACTATACAAAAAAGACACTACGCAGATAGTTTATTTACAAGAACATTGGTTCAAACTTTAAAAAATCCATTTTCATTCAATTATACATTTGATTCATTGAGAAGTGTAAAAGTGATTACTGCGCCAGACAAAAGTTTTAAATTCTTTAGTTGGCAAATTGACAACGAAGATGGGAGTTTTACCCAAAAAGGGGCAATGCAAATGAATACTCCTGATGGTCAACTAAAGCTCTTGCCATTTTTTGATGATTCTGAATACTTTGAAAATCCCAATGATCAAATCACCGATCGTAAACATTGGCAAGGTGCAATTTATTATGATATTGTTCAAAATGAATACAATAATATCACCTATTATACATTATTAGGTTATGATGAAAATGATGCAGAGATTTCAAATAAAATTATTGAAGTAATTCATTTTGAAAATAATGAACCAGTTTTGGGGGGTGATTTTTTTGTTTATCCAGCAGATGAAAGCCTACCTAAACAACCTATTAAGCGTTTTATTCTTTCCTATAAAAAAGGTAGTAATGCTTATATCCGAACTGAAAATAACAATGCACTGTTAGTATTATCCGAATTAAGCAGTATCGAGAATAATTTAAAGATAAAAAACACATTGGTACCCAATGGGGACGATTTGTATTTTGAGTGGATTAAAGGAAAATGGGTAATGCGCAGAAACTATTAATGCTTACTGAAAACCAAAAATTAGTCAAGTTTCAATACAGCTAAGAAAGCTTCTTGTGGAATTTCTACATTACCAATTTGTCGCATTCTCTTTTTACCTTCTTTTTGCTTTTCTAATAATTTACGTTTACGGCTAATATCACCTCCGTAACATTTAGCAGTTACATCCTTTCGCATTGCCGAGATATTTTCCCTAGCTACCACTTTAGCGCCGATTGCAGCTTGAATGGCAATTTGGAATTGTTG
>JACCDH010870411.1_pt1 | contig 11339 bp, 9 predicted proteins | sample 7442481 | NCBI WGS metagenome assembly JACCDH01 (sample SAMN15323433, study PRJNA562643) | freshwater metagenome | isolation source: river surface water | place: USA:Blue River Watershed | collected 2017-08-15 | reverse complement strand
GCTTGAATCTCAACCAGCAGAGGACGACTACCCTCCTGGGTCACCAAAACACAGGCGCCTGGAACCATTTGCTCATGCTGTGACAAGAAAATCGCCGATGGATTGGTAACGCCGCGCAGACCTTTTTCTGTCATCGCAAAAACACCGAGCTCATTCACTGCGCCAAAGCGGTTCTTAATAGAGCGAACTAGGCGGAAAGAGGAGTGGGTATCGCCTTCAAAATATAAAACGGTATCAACGATATGCTCCAATACTCTCGGCCCAGCAAGGTGGCCATCCTTAGTGACATGACCCACCATCAGCACGCAGATACCACTCGATTTGGCAGCACGAGTCAATTGTGCCGCACACTCTCTTACTTGAGCTACCGATCCAGGAGCAGAACTTAAAACCTCAGAGTACAAAGTCTGAATCGAGTCCACTACTAATACTTGGGGCTTCACAGTATCCATAATAGAAATGAGTTTTTCTAATTGGATTTCTGCTAATACTTCAAGCTGAGGTGCATCGAGCGCAATCCGTTTTGCTCGTAAGGCAATCTGTGCAGCCGATTCCTCACCACTGCTGTAAAGCACATTCATACCGGCTGCGCTCATTTCAGCCAATGCTTGCAACAGCAAAGTGGATTTACCGATTCCAGGGTCACCGCCCAAAAGTACAACACCCCCAGGCACCAATCCTCCACCAAGCACACGGTCAAATTCCTCTACACCAGTGCTAAATCTGGGCAAATCCTCAGCGGTAATGGCCGAAAGCTTTTGTCTTGGAAGGGATTGGGCTAGACCTTGAAAACGAGAGTTCGACGTTGTCTCTGGCAGACCCTCCTCCAGGGTGTTCCATGCCTGGCAAGATGGGCACTGACCTTGCCACTTTGCAGAAGTGCCGCCACAAGACTGGCAGATGTAAACCGTTTTGACTTTAGCCAAGATTGCCTATCAAAATAAAAAAGGATAAAAAAAATAAGGAAAATTAATCGAGCTGAGTGCCCGCTCTATTTTCCTGAGCACGCTTAGGGGCATCCTTACGACGCTGCTCTAAATCTGCGGCCCTTGCTGCTGCATCTTTTTGCTTTTGCTCATAATCACGTTGATTGGCTGCTCGTTCGGCTGCTTTTTCTGGTGAAGCGCGTTCAGCTGCTCGCTTGATATCTTCTTGATTCTTGAGACTCTCACGTAGCTTGCGTTGCACTTCATGCAGAGCCACTTCTTGCTCACGAATCGGATCAATCTCTTTGCGATAAGTTGCTCGCGCATCCTTCAGGCAAGAGTTGACCCAATACTTTTCATAGCACTCAGATGAGGCCTTGCCCCAGCGATACTTTGCCCATTCACGTTGAAGCTCTAACTCTTGTTCAATTTTATTTAACTGCTCAAGCTCAACCTCTTCCGCTGGAGTTGCTAATACTGCCCCGCTCAAGGCCATAGATAGCAAAGCAATTGCAAAAAAGATCCTTGATTGGGGCAATCGATTTTTTCTCAAATCTCAACCTTCGCGCCCAACTCAACCAAACGGTTTGCAGGAATCTTAAAGAAATTAGATTGGCGACCAGCATTTTGATACATCCAACAGAATAATTTCTCACGCCAGATTGCCATACCTGGAATTGCAGAAGGCACAATGGTGTCGCGCGACAAAAAGAAGGAGGTATTCATCATGTCAAACTTCATATTAAAGTGAGTTTCAATTAACTGAATGATGCTGCCCATATCTGGTGTTTCTTTAAATCCATAAATTGCACGTACAACAAAAATATTACCGCCTAAGTCTTTGAGAGTGATACGGTCCTTGTCATTGACATAGGGCACATCCCAGATGCTCACCTTCAAGAAAAATACTCTCTCGTGCAGGACATGGTTATGCTTCAAGTTATGCAAGAAGGAAACTGGTAAATAATCAACATGAGCTGTTAAGAAGATTGCGGTACCTTCAACACGATGTGGAGGGTGCTGTAATAATGCACCAATAAAGCTACTCAGCTGAATACCTTCCTCCACCGCACGTTTCCGTAATATTTGACGACCACGGTACCAAGTAATCAAGCATGTAAAGCAGATTAAACCCAAGGCTAGCGGATACCAACCACCATCTTTGAGCTTGATTAAATTAGCAGTCCAAAATGCGACATCAATCACAAAGAATGAGCTTGTGATGATCGCAACTAAGACAACGTTCATCTTCCATTCACGGAACATCACAACAGCCAGCAAGATCGTTGTAATCAACATCGTGGATGTCACAGAAATTCCATAGGCTGCGGCCAGATTGACGGACTCTCTAAATTCAATGATGGTGACAACTACCATAAACAATAGCGCCCAATTCACCAACGGAATATAAATTTGCCCCTGCTCAGAATCAGAGGTGTGTTGAATATTCATACGCGGCATAAAGCCCAATAAGATTGCTTGGCTCACTAGAGAATATGCCCCAGAGATAACAGCCTGAGACGCAATCACTGTTGCCGCAGTAGCCAAACCTACTACTGGCCAAAGAGCCCACTCAGGTACCATTAGATAAAATGGATTCTTGATGGCTTCAGGATCAGAGAGCACCAATGCGCCTTGCCCAAGATAATTGATCAGCAAGCACGGCAAAACAATAATCAGCCATGCATATCTCACAGGTGCACGGCCAAAGTGTCCCATATCCAGATACAGTGCCTCCACACCCGTTACTACCAACACCACCGCACCCATCACAATATATGCAGTGGTAGGGTGCAGTAGCACGAAATTCCAGGCATACAAAGGATTAATAGCGTTAATGATTTCAGGGGCATCGCCAATGTTCCAGGCCCCTAAAGCGGCTAAGGTGATAAACCATGCGAGGGTAATAGGTCCAAACAACTTACCTACAGCAGCAGTGCCATATTTTTGAATAGCAAACAATGCCACCAAAATAATCAATGAAATTGGGATAATGAATTTATGCAGTGCAGGAGCTGCAATCTCGATACCCTCTACTGCAGATAAAACAGAGATGGCTGGAGTGATGACAGATTCGCCAAGGAGCATGCAAGCGCCTAACATGCCCATGATCATGAAAAAGAAGTAACCCTTTGACTTACTATCGAATGAACGCAGAGCCAAAGCCATTAGTGAGAGAACGCCACCTTCACCCTTATTGTCTGCACGCATCACAAACAAAACATATTTGACCGTAACTACCAAGATCAAAGCCCAGATCATCATGGAGATAACACCAAACAATGCTTCTGGTGTGTATGGAATACCATGGTTTGGATCAAAACACTCTTTGAGCGCATACAGCGGGCTAGTACCGATGTCTCCAAAGACCACGCCAATAGCCGCAAGCATCATGAAGCCTAAACTTTTTTTGTGCTCGCCCTCAGGTCCACTTACCTCTACTGGATTTAGAAGTGTTGAGCTCGAGAACTCTGGATTACTAATTGACATCTCATAACCTTAAGGTAATGTTGCGTGGCAATATATTACTCCTTAAAGGGGTTCAATAAATCGAGTTTTTCTCGGAAAAAACGCTGTATTTATGCGTTATTTACAGGAATACCTCGACAGAGACCCCCGAAAAATGGTAGAATTTCAGCTTCAGACGCGGGGTGGAGCAGTCTGGCAGCTCGTCGGGCTCATAACCCGAAGGTCGTAGGTTCAAATCCTGCCCCCGCAACCAAATACAGGCTTCGGCCCCGAAAACCATCAAAGTAAAAACTTGATGGTTTTTTACTAGAATACCCCCATGAATAACGCACTTGAAACGATGATCCATCAGGCTATTCAAGCCTTTCAGAGCGGGAACTTAAAGAGTGCAGAGATTATTTTGGAAAGGGTTTTAGCGGCTCATACTAAAAATTTGCCAGCCCTCCATATTCTTGGATTGATCAAGGCGGCCCAAGGTAAGCATAACGAAGCTGCGGAGTTACTCAAACGAGCGGCACGTATTAACCCCAACGACCCCTCAATACATTACAACCTTGCGAAAGCCATGCAAGAATCAGGGCTGGATAAAGAATCCCTCCCCCATCACAGAAAAGCCACACAGTTAAACCCCAATAATCCAGAGGCTTGGCTTAATTACGGCAAAAGCCTCTCTAAACTGGGCTTTAGCAGTGAATCTATAGATGCCTATAACAAGGCTTTACAAATTAATCCAACCTACACTGAAGCCCTTTTGAATATCGGTGCAACTCTAAAAGAACTTGGTCGCAATGATGAAGCGCTTAGCTTTGCCGATAAAGCCATTCTCATCAACACAAATCTTGAGGGGGGCTGGTCTAACAGAGGAATCGCCTTAAAAGAACTCAAGCGCTATGACGAAGCGTTAGCCTCTTACGATCACGCGCTTAGTCTAAAGCCTGACTATCACGAGGCTTGGTCCAACAAAGGTGTAACCCTCAATGCACTAGAGCGCTATGACGAAGCGTTAGCCTCTTACGATCACGCGCTTGGTCTAAAGCCTGACTATCACGAGGCTTGGTTAAATCGGGGGGCTAGCCTTCATCAATTAATGCGCTTTGATGAGGCGCTTACCTCTTATGAAAAAGCGAATAACCTCAAACCTCATAATGCCGATACACACTGGAATACAGCTTTAACTCAGTTAGTCACTGGTAATTTCAAGGAAGGCTGGAAGAACTATGAGTACAGATGGAAAAAGTCCAACCCCCAACCAATGCACCATCAGCAATTTCCATTGCTCACTAACTTAAGTGATGTTTCAGAAAAAACTGTCTTAGTTTGGAGCGAGCAAGGATACGGCGACACCATTCAATTTTGCCGTTATATTGAAAAACTGGTGAAGTTAGGAGTAGATGTGATATTCGAGGTTCAAAAACCGCTGAGATCATTAATTGAAAATTCAATCCCATACGCTAAGTCATAAATCAAGGAGACCCAGTAGAGACGGCTGATTTCCAAGTGCCCTTAGTGAGCCTGCCCCACTTATTTTCTACAAATATCGAGAATATTCCATTCACAAACTCGTATATTCAAGTTGAGAAAAATAATTCTGATTTTTGGAGAGAGAAACTTAATCTAAGCAATAAGAAACTTAATATTGGAATCGCTTGCTCTGGAAATGCATTCCATTTAAACGATAAAAATAGATCTATGGATTTAAGCTTTTTTGAGCCAATCGCCAATAAAGCAAATCTTTTTTTGATTCAAAAAGAATTAAGAAAAAATGACCAAGACTTTTTAGATAATCGCCCAAACATTCAATTTTTGGGCGATGAAATTGAGACCTTTAACGATTCAGCATCAATAGTTTCGGCGATGGACCTTATCGTTACAGTTGACACTTCTCTCGCGCATTTATCTGCCGCTTTAGGAAAGCAAACGCTTGTCCTTCTTCCGTGGAACCCTGAATGGAGATGGCTTTTAGATTCTTCAGATACCCCCTGGTATCCAACTGTCAAGATTTTTAGGCAGCCCAATAAGGGTAATTGGGCAAAGGTGATAAATGAAGTTGCTCTCTATCTAAACTTTGGTAGTTGAAAACATAGCCTCCATAAACTCCAAAAGTTTTTGTATTCAAACAGTTCAGCTAATTTTTTGACAAATAGAATACTCGAAGGGGAATTTAGTTTAGGACCTTGTAGCCACGTCCACTCAGACACCTCTTTACAACCCCCTCTTGGGCCTGGTTGCCTGTAAATGCACCTCCGGCACCACCAATCACTGCACCAGCGCCAGCCGCCTGAACAATGCCGGTTGTATTTCCACCGGTCACCAATCCCAATAGGCCACCGACAACAGCACCTGCACCCGCACCTTTGGCTGCAGTCCCACCCATGCCGGATTGCTGCTGGGCATAGTTTTGGCACTCGCTTAAATCTCTCTCATAAGCAGCCTCATTTACACCCTTCATATCCACGAGCGGCCGGACATTTGCCCCCGCACAGCCGACGGACACCACAATAACGAGTGAACAGAGAATTAATAGCTTATTCATTAATACATCCCTTCCTATTAGTTTTGCATCATCCGATGCCATAGACGTTTTATATCATGCCGCCAAAATTGTGTCGAAGACTTTGCATTACTCTTAAAGGCCCACATCTGAGCGCCAGTTTGAGATGTTTGATAAAACGGAATATCTAAAATTTGATATCTCGCCGTCACATCCGGATGGGGGTGTCCATATCGGTTGCGATATCCGTTTTGTGCAAAAGCCTGATCTGGATCAAGCCTTTTTAACAAAGCGAGTGATGATGAAGTTTTGCTGCCATGGTGTGGCGCCATAAAAATCAATTCCCTCTCATCGATTTCTCTTAGCATTTCAGCAGTTAGACGCTCAGCAATTTCAGCCTCACCTTGTTTTTCAACATCGCCAGTCAACCATAGTGAACTCTTTTGACTACGCACCTCAAGTACACAACTCATTTCGTTTGGCTTAGCAGAGTAATGATCTGCGAAAACCATTTGTTCATGGGGATGCCAAACGATAAACTCAATCCCATCCCATGTCCACCTTTGGCCAAAGCGACAGAAAAGCGCAGGAATCTTTCGCATACTTAAATTCTGAAGCAAAGGATTCTTTATGGGCAAAGATCCCATCATGGAATCAAAGCTAATATGCTGCAAAAGTGTTGCTGCACCCCCAATATGATCACTATCACTGTGACTGATCACCATACGATCAATATGATCAATACCTCTTCCCCGTAAATAAGGAAGAATAATTCTCTGACCTGCATCATCTTTATTGCCCTGAATCGGGCCAGTGTCATAAAGTAATCTTCTATTAGCAGTTTCAATCAAAACTGCCGTTCCTTGACCAATGTCTAAGACCACCGCCTTGAACTCTCCATATGCAAGCTGAGGCACCTGAAGACTTGGAATCAGCAATATAGTGACCGAAACTACCGTGCCAAGTAATCTGAATTTCCAGGATTGACTGAGGGCTCCTGGACGGATGACATACACCATGGCACATCCAGAAATAATCAAGGCCCACCACTCAGGTTGCCTTGCCCAAACTACCGACCAACTCCAGCCTGCCATCCACTGCAGAGCAATTGCTAAGTACTCCATTGATACATGGGCTGGCCACATAAGCCAGCGACCGATCAATTCAGGAAGCAAGGCGCCTGCAATTGCAAGTGGTGTCACGATATAACTCACCAAAGGAATAGCAAATGCATTGGCTAATGGTGAAACTATAGAAACTTGATAAAACCAAAACAAAGTGAATGGTAATAACGCTAAAGTGACAACTGCCTGGACACGGCATGCCTCGCGAAGGGCTCGCATCACTCGATGAGCCCAATGAACCTCAAGCTCCTTTCCTGTTGGAATTCCCAATAACCCCAATGAGTCACCCATGGCGAAGAGGATGGCGGCAACCGCACCGAAAGATAACCAAAAGCCAGGTGTGTAAGGCGCCATTGGATCAATCAACAACACCAAAGCGAGCGCCCACCACCAAATATCAAAAGAGCGAGGGTTTCTTCCGGTCCATAAAGCAAATGCCACTACACCCACCATATACATCGTTCTTTGCGCCGGAATCTGAAAGCCAGCTAACCATGCATAGATAAAGGCGGTGGTAAATCCTGCCACTGCAGCGACTTTACTCACTGGAGCAATGAGAGGCAAACTACGTCGACGCCAAACAAATGCAGCTAGAGAGGCACCTACTCCAGCTAACATCGTTACATGGAGGCCAGAGATCGAGATGAGGTGTCCAATTCCGGTTGCATTAAATACTTGCCAGTCATCTTGATTGATTGCATTTTGATCCCCCATGACTAAAGCAATTAATACGCCGACATATCTTGCATCCCGTGGCAACATAGACCGTATTTTTTTACGCAGTTGCCAACGGGCATATTCCATACGTAACTCAAATTCAGTCCAGGCAATATCTTGATCTAACACTAACTCTCCAGACCTCACTGAACCGCTAGCACCAAAGTCTTGATGAAATGACCACCGCTCAAAATCAAAGGTATACGGGTTGAGAGATCCATATGGACGCTTCAACTTTGCTTTGAATCTCCAGCGCTGACCAGGGATGATTTCGGGGATGACTTGAGGATTTCTCCAAGCAGGTTGCCAGCTTAAATAAATTCGCTTTGGAAAAAGATTGAGGGGCTCTTTTACTGTAAATGCTTTTTCTACTTCAAAGGCAAACTTAGCACCTGAAGAACTACTTTGAGGCAATGCTGCAACCCTACCCTCCAGCGTAAATTCTTTTCCCTCTAACTCGGCAGAAAGAATATTGTTCAAACGGTTTTCAGCGTATCGAGCATTCCAAGCAAAACCTACAATGAATAGCAGGCTCATCACTGCAAGTTTTTTGACTAAGCTAGATTGAAAAAAAATACCGATAGCTACAGTAAAAATAGCACTGGCAGATCCAGCAAAATAAGCCCAGCGATCCGGAACTTCAGGTAAAAAGAGCAGGAGCGATCCCCCGGCGATAAACGCCGTAATAGCAAAACGCAATTTTTTAAGAAGCTAGTTTGAGATTCGGTACAGACGAACACAGCGCTGACCAGCGAGGCAAGACCTCCATCGCATTGCGCCAGACTGCAGAAGCAAATTCAGTATCGGCAATTCCCCTAATCGATCCAAGCTCTTTTGCAATGCGAGGAAGAAAAGCAGGTTCATTAAAAGTGATGCCTTCATCCCTTAGCCATGCCGGTGGAATATCTGGCGCATCTGTTTCGGTAACGAGACTCTCTAGAGGAAGCTCTCTCAAAAGTCTACGTATTTGCAATGCTCGTTCATATGTAGCAGCTCCACCGAATCCCAACTTAAAACCAAGCCCTATGAATTGCTCCGCCTGTTGAAAACTTCCGTTGAAAGCATGGGCAATTCCACTAGGTATAGTACGACGCCGCAATGCCTTCAAAATGGCATCTTGTGAGCGACGTACATGCAAGATCACTGGTAGTTGGAACTTCTGAGCTAAATCTAATTGCGCATTGAAAAAGAATTCTTGTTTATGGGGATCTAAGCCTTCGACAAAATAATCGAGACCAATTTCACCAATACCCACAAAGCGTGGATCATGCAGCGACTGAATTATTTTCTTTTCAAGGATGTCGATATCACCCTCATAGGCTTGATTGGTATACAGCGGATGAATTCCAAGCGTATAAACTAAGCTTGGAATTTCCTGACTATATTGATGTGCAAGTTCTCTTACGTGAGAAAAGTCTGCGGCCTTTACAGCAGGCAGTAATATAGCTCTCACATTTTTTTCAGCTGCCCTCAGAATTACTCCGGACAAATCGCTCGTAAACTCTGGAGCATCTAAATGACAATGGGTATCGATCCACATGGGATGTCCACTCATGCTGAAAATGTTTTTAATACTCCACGCTCTAAATGCAAGATACGATCACAGCGTTTAGCGCGGATTGGATCATGAGTCACAATCACAAAAGCGGTGCCTTGCTCACGAGCGATATCAAGCATCAGGTCAAACACTCCATCGGCAGTTTCGGTATCCAGATTACCAGTTGGCTCATCCGCCAAAACACAGGCAGGATTGCCCACTAGGGCACGCGCAACCGCAACCCGCTGACGCTCTCCACCAGATAATTCTCCTGGGGTATGTAATTCACGAGCAGCCAAACCAACCGCCTTGAGCATTTTGCTAGCACGATCCATCGCTTCATCATTATTGAGGCCACGGATACGTAAAGGTAAAGCAACATTCTCTACTGCACTGAACTCATCCAAGAGATGATGGAATTGATAGATAAATCCAAGACTGTGATTACGCAATTGATCTAAGTTTTTAACTGATAAGTCTTCTAAGCTTGAGCCTGCCAAAATAACTGAGCCAGCACTAGGAGTATCTAAACCTCCCAAAAGATGTAGCAGAGTACTTTTACCTGAGCCAGAAGATCCAACGATTGCCACCTTTTCTGAAGGAGCAACCTCTAAATCAATCGCTTTCAGAACTTCAACCGCAGCAGCTCCTTGGCCATAGGTCTTAGCTAAACCTCTCGCTTTTAGTACCAAGTTATCTGTATTACTCATAACGCAAGGCCTCCGCTGGTTGAACCTTGGCAGCCCGACGACTTGGATACAGTGTTGCCAGTACAGAGAGGCCGAATGCCATCAAGCCCACGGTTAAGACATCACCAGCTCTCACATCGGATGGCAACTCACTAATGAAATACACCTCACGCGGCAAGAACTGAACTCGAAAAATCGCTTCAATCACAGGAACAATGACGTCAATATTGAGCGCAATCAATAAGCCAAGACCAACCCCCGCCAGGGAACCTAGCAGGCCAATTGAGAGTCCCTGAATTAAAAAAATTCTTTGAATGAGTCCTGGGCTAGCGCCCATTGTTCTGAGAATAGCAATGTCAGCCTGTTTCTCATTGACTGTCATCACTAGCGTGGAAACTAAATTAAAAGCAGCAACTGCAATAATTAAAGTGAGGATGATGAACATCATCTTTTTCTCTGTTTGAACTGCTGCAAACCAATTACGATTAGATCGAGACCAATCAGTCACCCAAAGCGCTTGAGGAACAATGGCGGCTAATTCATTCGCAATTTGAGGTGCACGTTGCATATCATCTAGCTTGACCCGCAAGCCTGAGGGATCGCGTAAGCGCAGCAAGGCCGCCGCATCTTTCCAATGCATGATGGCTAAAGAGCTGTCGTATTCATAATGACCACTATCCACAATACCCACTACCTGCAAGGTACGCATCCTAGGCATTGCACCTGCTGGTGTTAAATCACTCTCAGGAACAATTAAATTCACCCGATCGCCAACATGAGCACCAATGATTGCAGCCAGTTGCGCACCGAGAGCCACACCAAAACTTCCTGGCTTTAGATCATCAATATTGCCAGCAACAAATTGTTTCGGTAGATCAGAAACCTTACCTTCGTCACTTGGCAAGACGCCACGAATAGCAACTCCACGCATCATATTGTCACGACTAATTAAACCTTGCGAACTCACCATGGGAGCAACGCCAACTACATGAGCTTGCCCAGAAACCTTCAACGCTAATGGCTCCCAATTAACTAACCCCTCTGGAGAGATAATTTCCACATGAGACAAAACGGAGAGCATACGATCGCGTACTTCCTTCTGAAAGCCATTCATGACCGATAGAACCACAATCAAAGAAGCAACCCCTAAAGCAATCCCCGCAGTAGAAATTCCGGAGATAAACGAAAGGAAGCCATCACGCTTACCGACCGTCTTGCGACGCTTGGATCGGGTATAGCGTAGGCCAATTTCTAGCTCAATAGGGAGTCTTAACATAGCCACAGTTTAGTGAATCGTGCGGGCAAACTGATGGAATACCTAAATGCCACCTAAAATCAGGGGAATGACTGGAAATTTCACCCCCAATTCAAGCCCAAGGCGCCGCT
>JACCDH010084034.1_pt1 | contig 11339 bp, 12 predicted proteins | sample 7442481 | NCBI WGS metagenome assembly JACCDH01 (sample SAMN15323433, study PRJNA562643) | freshwater metagenome | isolation source: river surface water | place: USA:Blue River Watershed | collected 2017-08-15 | reverse complement strand
TACAAGACCTCGATACTCTTTATTTCCATATGAAATTATTTTTTTTATATGATTTAGTATATTTTCACAATCTTTATTTTCCATTTTTAATATAATCATTATAATTATATTAAATATATTTTTTCAACAAAAAAATCTATTGATTTTTTTGAATAATATTTAATCATTTTATTTTCGCATTTTCCGGTGTAAATTGATATACAAACGCTTCAAATGGTACACCAAACATCATACATATTTTTGATAATAATATAAAATCCTTCGAATATACATATGCTTCAAATGGAGCTTTATTTTGAATTAATACATTCATCATATTTACTTCTTTTATACAAAAAAATTCCTCAATAATCGGCATTGTTACTTCATTATATTTCACTAATGTTGCTAAAAATAAATATAATAAATCTGAACAAAAAGCATATTTTGAAGAATATAACTCTGTAAAACGCAAATAATGATTTTTCTGATTTTCAAACATATCATAATTTTCATCAAATATAAATGACTCTTGACCATATATATGATATACTTCATTTTGATCCACTTTTTTTAAATAACTAAATTCAAAATCAATGAATATGACTCTTGTTTTATCCAACATTACATTACTACCTTTCAAATCACCATGAACATAAGATAACTCTTTTTGTAATACAATTAATACATTACATAATTCAATAAATATATTACATAAATTTATAATTCGACTCTTAACAGGTACATTGATTTCATTCATTTTCTTTTGAATATGTCGATCTAAACTAATGATTCCTACTTTTTCCATTTCAATATAAATAGATCCATTTATAATTTTACTATCACTATCACACTCTTCATTTAAATTACCACTAAAATCACTATATAAATAGAAAGAATCAATATAAGGAATTGGATTATATTTTAATATTTTTTTCGTTTTTAATAATTGACACTCTTCATATAATATATTTTGAATAAAGATTTCCATACATTTATCAAAAATATCAAAATCAACAGTATAATTTTGTTCATTTATATAATAAGTTCGATTATAAGTAATTTTTTTACAATAAATGTGGGGTTTATGGTTTACAAAATAGGTTTCATTCCGATTATGATAAACATGTTTATCTTTTATTAAATTTTGGGGTTTTTTACTATTTTTTGAAAATAAATCATCTAATAAAAATGAAAAATTATTTTGAATTTCTTCAATTTCTTTATTATATTTATACTTTTTATTTTCAATTAATGTATTATGATACATTTGATATCGATAAAAATAAGATAATACATCACCTTTTAAATTTGTATAATTAAATTTATAATAAAATAAATGATTTAAATAATAATAAAATAGATTATATTTTTCAAAAATGGGATGAATAAGTTTCTCTTTGGTTTCTAAAAAAATCTTTTTTTTCTCTTTTTTTAACTCTTCCACTTCTATATTTTTTATAATTTCGTTCTCCATTATTTTTGTAAAATATATATATTTATGAAAAAGATATATACTCATACTATTTTTATATTTTTTATATTTTTATATCTTTATATGATTTCTTTTATTATCATTTCTTATAAATAATAATAAAAATTATTTTATATATTTTAATTATTTTCTTCATGAATATTTTTTAGTAATGATGATAAATAAATAGTTAACATCGAATAATTTTTTTTACTCAAATGTTTATTTTGAATAATATCTTTATTCCATCTTAATGAATCTATATATTCATTCTTTTTTACACTATATGTTTTACTATAAAAAATATCTATTTTTTCAAATATAAATTTTAACTCATCTTCTATCATATCAATATTCATTAAATAATAACGATGTACATAATTTCGCTCTTTATTTACATAATAATCAAAATAGTGTGTACAATCTTTATATAAAAGATCATACAAAATATGTATCATCTCTTTTTCATAATCTATATTATCATTATTTAAATGACGATTTTGAATATATTTTTTATAATCTTTATTTTTGATAATACCCGTTTCTTCCACAAATTCACGCGCCGCTGTTTTTTCAATATTTTGATCATATTTTTCGTATTTACCGCCAATTGGATGAAATACTAAATGATGATCTCTATGTTCTTTACATAATAAAAATCCGCGATTTTTGCTAAAAAATGTAATGGAAGCGCTTTTAAATATTTTTTGAATTTCATGTACACTCATTTTTAATAAAAACAAACTACCTTTTTGTTTATTATATTTATATATACTTTTTTTTCTATATTCATTTATTTTTTAACTTTTTAACTTATTATTTTTTTTTTAATTAAAATAATTATTTACGTTCTATATAAAAAAAAATTGACTATAATAAATAATAGATTATATAGGTTTGTTAGATAAATATATTATACTATTTTATTCTAAAATGAAGTTGATTCGAAAGCCTTTGTTTTCCAGTTTGATTAACACTATGCGTGAAGTTGCTATGGCATCCCCATCATCTTTTAAACATGTTGCTACAATTGTACGCGGAAATTCTATTATATCGATGGCAGATAATTGCTTACGCGGTTGTTGTCCTCGAACTTGTGGTGGTAAAAGTACTCGGTGTAGTCTTCATGCTGAAGCAAACGCTATACGTAAAGCCGCTTCAAATCGCAGTATTAAAGATACAGCGTCTGTAGATATTATTGTCATTCGCGTCAGTCCTACTGGTGTGATTGGTCAATCCAAACCATGTTTTCAGTGTATGCAACAAATATCAAAAGCACGATTCCGAATTTCAAAGGTATATTATTCAAATGCCGCAGGTGATATTGTATGTGAAAATATAAATCAATTGTTGCGTACAAATATTATACATATTGGATTTGGACTTCGTGATAAGTTAGGAAAATATGCGAGTGGAGATATTCCAATGGAAGAATTCCTTCAAAGTAAATCACTAATGCGTTTTTTAATTACAAAATACTGAGATCTATTTGATCGATCTTTTTTAAAGATTGATCGCTATAAACCTCATCTTTTTTATCTTAAAAAACAAAAAAATATAAAAAAAATAGTTAGAATAAATAGTAATTTGTGTATATATTTGTACATACCTCATAAATGACACCATCTTTCCCCAATCAAAACGTTTATAATAACCGTTTTTTAATCAATCATTATCAACTTTCCGTTAATTATCATCGCAAACAAACATATCAACAAATTATTAATTTAAAATATAATGTAGTTTATCCTTCTGTTGTAACACCATATACGCTATATGATTCTATCTATAAACCCGTTAAAATAGAATCCCCTAGTGGACAATAGTTTTGGGCAATAACTTGTAATACCGAGTAGTTTTGTCACTTTTTATTTACGTTAAATGTTATATAAATATAATTTTATTATATTTTTTGTAATATTATATAGTTTACGTTATTATTATTTTTTTTATAAAAAAAATGATTTATTTTTTTGAAAATAAAAGATAAATCTTAAAATAGATTATACAAATTATTTTGTTTAACTAAGAATCTTACTAACAATGTACGCTACTCAACCTTCTACTACTATTCTATCAGCTCATTCTCGACTTGATGGATTTTCAGTTGGAATTTATCATATTTATTCTGATAATAGATATCAGAATACTATGCCTTTTTCAAGAAGTCCTATGATTATTACTAAAAATCAATATAGTTGTGATGTGATTGAAGCGCAAATTCTACGCGATCTTGATTTTTCATTTGTTCTTCGGAGCAAGTGTACTTTTCAAATCGGTTTATTTGCCTTTCATCCAAAGTATATGAATTATGATTCAATTAAGCAACATTATGCTCAACATCGTGCTCTTCCTCAAAATAGTGAAAACTTTTATGATATGGGAATTCATGATTTAGAGTTTAATGTAATGAATCTAGTAAGTAGTGATGCTACACATTTTATTGTGAAGTCAAATCATCTAAAGTTCGTATTTTATTATATGAAACTTGATAGAAATGAGCATCCTGACATTTATCGAAAGGAAGGAATTATGAATAATTCTGATGAAACTCTATATTATGTGTCAAATCCTCATATTTATATTGATCTAAATGATTATTAAATCATATATAATAGATAAAATATAAAAATAAAAAAAACAAAATTATTATAAAATAAAAAATAAAAATAAATATAATCATACAATAGAAAGAAATATGATATCATTTTGTAAATTTAAAGAATTTTTGGGACTCTTTTTATTAATTTGTTTACTTTATTTAGCCTATTTAATTTATAAATATAGATCTCGCACTGAAGAGATTATGGAAAGTTATGAAAATTATGACGAAAATATTGATAAACAAAAAGCCGCAGCAGTACCTTTAACTGAAACTCAAAAAACAGAAGTACAATCTATTTTTTCAAATATGATCCCTAAAGTAGTAAGTGAATATGTAAACTCAAATAAAAATACATTAAAAGGTCCCGCCGGTCCTATGGGTCCTATGGGTCAAAGTGGTGGAAATTTCATTGAATCCGGTTATTTAGTAAATAAAAAGTCTTCTTATGATAGTACAAATAAAGTTTTTGGTAATCCTAATCGTGCTTTAACACGTGCTTCGGGGAATGATCCTAAAACATCATTACTCTTTTTTGATGACTTTTCTCCATTTGCTTCATATGAAAAATGGACATTAAATTCGTCGAATAATTTAGTAAGTCAATTTGATCAAAGTTGTGTTGCTTTTAATCCAGCAACCGGTGATAAAGAGAAAACATATATGACAACTTGTAATGATACTTCCGTATTAAAATTACAAAAAGATAAATATAATCGTCTTATGCTTACGGATTCTCTTGGAACACCTAATCCTAAATGTTTAGTATTAGGTAAAGCGGAAGAACAGGTTTTAACGACGGGTTTACCAGATTGTACGAAAGGAAATGATTGTTTTAAAGTTGGTTTTGGAAAACAATTTTTAAAAGTAGATAATTGTGATTTAAATGTTCCAAAAGATGAACAAATTTGGACATTCTTATAAATAAAATAATCAATCATACTTTTTCCTATTTTTGTTAATAAATTATTATTTTTTAACAAAATTAATTAAAATATTCCTAGGAATTTTCTAGGAATTCCTAGGAAACATAAAATATAAAATAGGTAATTTATTTTTTAATATAAATAATATATATTAAAATGGTAATAAAAAATAAACTTTAAATAAAAATATTTTTAGGATTTTTTAATCATCTAATTCATTTATTTCATCAATTATCAGGTATTTCATCGATTTCATCAAACTAGGAAATTTAGAGTTTTCATCTTTGCAAGTCCGGGAAAATAAATGAGTCCGATCATCTTGTTTGAAGTCAAAAGTTTTGGCGAACTTGCAAAGATGAAAACTCTAAATTTCCTAGTTTGATGAAATCGCAGATTTAGTTGATTATCCATGAAAAAAATGATTTAGATGATTAAAAATATTAAATAATAAATAATTATTTTTATTATTTATTTATTATTGAATATGGTAATATTAATATTTTAATTATTTAAATTACCTATTTTATTTTATAAATTCCTAGCGATTCCTAGGAAATTCCTAGGAAATTCCTAGGAAATTTTTAATTTATATTTTTATATAGTTTTGATATAAAGAAAAATTTATATATTATTTATAGAATTTAAAAAATATATAAAAATGATAAATAATATTTTAATGATATGTCATTATTGTTTAGATTATACTACTCCTAGTAGGAGTGATATGAGAAAACATTATTTAAGAAAAAACAAATGTAAATGTTTTACAACAATTTCATATGAAGATGCTAAAAATTTAACATTTAATAAAAATTTTATTTTTACATTTAATCCAAAAAATTTATCAAAAAGCGATTTTTCATTTATTACAACATATTATAATAATAACCAAAATACAATTCATAAAAATTTTAAAAATGAAGTCATAAATACATCAGAAAATTTAATTGAAAATAATACGACTTCAAATGAGATATTGTCATCTACTTATTCCATTCAAAATGAAACAAATAATATTATTGAAGATCAAACAAATAATATTATTGAAGATCAAACAAATAAAGAAATAAGTGATAATGAACATTTTAATAAATTATATTTTAATCAAGAAAAAAATAAATATGTTTGTGATAAATGTTTATCTGAATTTACAAGAAAGTTTAATTTAGTAAACCATATGATAAATGAAAAAAGATGTCAATATAAAAAAAAAATAAATACTTTAATTAAAAAATCAGAAGAATTATCTCAAATTAAAAAAGAAAAAGAAGCAAAAGAAAACGCTCAATTTACTCAACATGTTATTCAAAATATTAAAAATCAAAATATTGGTACTCAAAATATAAATATTAACAATAATAATAACAATACACAAAATAATAATTATAATATTTCAATGCGCGATTTTGTTCATGAGAATTATGATTTAACACATATTAAAGATACATATTATGAAAAGAAAGATTTTTTCACATATCCCAATTTATTACGTGTTATTATGGAAAATGAGAAAAATAGAAATATTCTCTTTTCCGACGGTCAAGCAATCATTTATTCCGACAATGAACTAAACCGAATGAGTTCAGATAAAGCAGGTTATTTAGTACTTGATAAATTAAGTCACTCCGCTGATCAACTTTTATATCGTCAACCTGATGATGTTCGACAGTTTTATAGTTATATAAACAAATATTACCATGTGATTAAAGGACATTATAAACATGATACTATTTTTAAAGATTATGATGTAAATGATCAACGATTTGTTTATACTGCTTCTAGTAATATGTTCCGAAGTCGCGATAAATATTTATCAAAAATCGTTTCTACTGTTAATCATTTTAGTGATGATATACGACAAAATATGAATATTGAAGGACATCAAATTAAAGATATTCCTCTTATCAATCCTAGTATCGAAGATTTCGCTTCCGCAAAAATGCGATATCGTGATCTTAAAGATAAAGATTAATAATTTTATTATTTTGAATTTGTTAACAAATTATTATTTTTTAACAAATATGATATAAATATGAAGTTATATTAAATCACCCCATTTGGCATTTATTATTTTATGATAATATTTAATATTGATCACTTCTTTTTTGATCTCTTCTTTTGGTTTCTCTTCTTCTTGAACATGTTCAATACGTTGAACTTGATTTTTCATTTTAAATTCATTTTTAAAATCTCCATAACTACTTTTACGCGGTGATTGTTGATGCTCATTTAAACGATTTGAACTTCCAGATCCTTTTAAACTATTTGTTGATTCAAATCCATAAATATTTCCATTTTTATTCCTTAATCCAGGGCTTACAGGGCTTTCTATGGGTTTCTCCGCATTCGGATTACCCGGACATAACCAATTTGGATGTCCTACACTTCTACAATGTTTACATATGATTGTTGGACATTTATCAATCAAGTGTCCAGGTAAATGACAATATTTACACTTATTATTTTTAGGTGTTTTTGTTGCCATATTATTTAATATTCTATTTTTTAATCCAAAATTATTTTATTTTTTAAACGAAAAAAAAATATTATTTTTTATTTTTATTTTTTTTATAAAAATGATTTAAATAAATAATATTTTTCCACTTACTCTTTTTCATCTATTTTCTTTATATCTACATTAAAAATATTACTTCTGATATATTGATTTTATTAACAAATTTATTATTTATTAACAAATTATGAAAAGAAAAGTAGTAATAAAGTATGATGAATATAAAGAAAAATGTGATAAAAGGAGTATATAAAGTATTATATTTTAAGTATAAATGATAGAAAATGTCGATACGATGCTTCACTCTTTAAATCAAAATAAGAGTGATGTATATAATGAAGATCATTTAACAATCGATGAAAGTAGTATAGAATCTTCTTTAAATGAATTTAAAAAAGATGAATTCAATCAAATTCTTTTAAAGAGTAAAAAAATTGTAAATATATTATCTTCACTTGAAGAAAAGAAAGATTATATATATGAACATATTCAAAAATATGACCCGAAAGCAATCCATTTAGCAAATCAACATTTAACTGTTATTCAAACAAATTTAAAAGAGCAACTTGGAGAATTAAAATCATTAATTGTACATTTAGAAAAAAATGATATTGTATATTTAGAAGAAAATAATAGTTATTTAAAATTATATCAAGATCAAACACATTTTAATCGCGTTTTTCGAATATTTTTACCTTATATTTTAATTTGTTCTATTTATTTAAAAGTTCACGAATTACATAAAACAAACCAATCATAATTTATTTATATATTTACTTATTTTTTATTTTTTACTTATTTTTTTAGATATAAAGAACTTTTGATATAAAAAAATAAAGATTATATTTTTATATTCAAAAATGGAAATGGAAGTAGAAGAACAAAAAACAGAGGAGCAAAGAGTAGAAGAGCAAAAAGTTGCTGAAGAAATACATAGTAAAGCGGAATTAAAACGTATTGAAGCAGAAAAACGTATTAAACGTATTCATGAACTTTTTGATTTAATTGAAAAAGATCAAGAGGAACTTAAAAAGTTTCAAAATGAGTTAGAAAGTCATCAAAATGAATTAACGGAATTAGTTAAAGCACAAATTGCTGCGGGTCAAGTTCGTCAAAAACGTGATCGAAAAGCAAAAGATGTTGATGAAGAATGTGGAAATAATAGTGAAAAAGATGCGAAAGAGGGTAAGGAAAGACGGGAGCGAGAAAGAAAAGAGCGAAGAGAAAAAGAGGAGAAGAAGGAAGAAGTGGTCGAAAAGAAACCGCCGGGTGCTTTTAGTAAATTCTTCTTTACACCTCCTCCACCACCCCCTCCTCCAGTTGAACCTGTTTTTGCCCCATCTTCTGCTACACCATCACCTATAAAACGTCGTGCTCGAGCAGTAAGTTATGATGAAATGGATAAGAAAACGCGGTTGGAAAATTTTGAAATTGCCGATATTTTCCAATTAAAGAATATTGATGTTGATTTAGTGCGCGAATGTTTGGAAAAGTGTGATGTAACGGGTGATATTAAACTTTTCCGACGAATTTTCACAACTGGAATTCCAAAAGATAAACAGTTACTTCGATATTTGGGTGGAAAGAATTATCAAACAAAGCGAAATGGATTATGGATAGATGATCTAAATGCGTCGTATATGAAACATGTGATTAAGAAGATATTTGAACAAAGTTATACCATTGTCAATGATTTGGAACATTATGGCGAAAATATTGATCGATTCTTAATGAATCAGGAACATATTAATTCATTTAATGATGATAAATATATTGAGAAACTGATGGGTCAAATTACAAATATTATTGATATCAAAGTTGGAGATAAATAATGTAACGTAAATAAGAATATTTTTTTATAAAAAAATGATTTTTAAATCCATATTATTTTATAATATAATGTATTATAAAATATAAATAAACGTAAATCGTATTTTAACTATGTCTCGTAATATTTTAATTCAAATGAATAAAGTTCAAAGTGAGTTGAAAAAAGAGAATCGTATACTTAAAAATATGCTTAAAAAACGAGTAAGTCGTAGAAAGTACGATAAAGATTTTATTTATGATTTTGATTCTGATTTAGAGTCTGACTCAGAATCTAATTCAGATAGTGATTATCTTCCTTCAGATAATAAATCAGATTCAGATAATGAATCTGATTCTGATAATGAATCTGTAAAGTATATTTCTACAAATAAAAAAGAGAAGAAAAATCAAAAGTATGATTTGGACACTATTTTTGACTTTGATTTGAAATATTCTTCCATTGAAATGTGTTCTATTGATAAGAAAGTACTTAAACGACTTTCTTATCGATCTATTTTGATTCATATTTTGAAAAGTATGACACGCCAAAATATGCTTAAACACTTTTCTTTTAATTATTCTAAAAAGGATATGAATGGAATTGGCGGATATCATTGGTGTAAAGATATTGAATTATCTTTCCAAGGAAAAAGTTCACACGAAACTCTAAAAGAGATTATTCGTTTGTGTAATATTAATGGTTACAAAATTGTAATTAAAGTAAATCTTGATTCTGGTGAATCAATTACCTATAACAATTAAATCATTATATTTCATATAAAAAATTTTATAAATAATAATTAAGATATATTTTTATTCCCATCCAGAAGGATCAAATTCCATATTTTGTCTTGAAGCTAATAAATCATTCTTTTCATTCATATAATTTATTTTTTTTGAAGTAGATGTATCAAAAAGTTCTTTTTGAAACATTTTACCAATTTTTTTTAACTCTTTCACTTCTTTCTCTTTTGTATCATAATATATATTAATTAAATTATTTTTAGCAAGTATATAATTTGGATTATTTCTATTTGTAGAAAAACCACCATATTGGTAATATATATATTTATTATTTTTCATTAAATAAGGTACTTGAAAAATATTTATATTATTCGCTTTTATAACATCAAGAATATTTATATAAGAAGCATAATCTGTATTTAATATAACAATATTTTTTTTATTTTCAAACATACACTTTGATGGTTCAAATAATAATAACTCATTTTCAATACTATTTTCTTCAAAATATGGACTATATGTTTTTGGAAAAATAATACCATCAAAATAATTACCAAATATTTCTTTTAATATAATTGTTGATTCTATATCATTTGTTGTTTCTCCTATTCGTATACCCTGTAATTCTAAAGGATTTTGCCAAATATATTTTTCTTGTGATTGTTCATACTGATTATAATATTGAAATATTCTTTTATATCTTTCATCATCTTCTAATACATCACGATATCTCATTTTATATAATTCCAATTGTTTATATAATGATATTAAACCAAACGATAATGCTAATGTTTTATATCCAATAATCATTTTATTATTTTCTCGCAATAATATCAATTGATTTATAATATGTGAAACATATCTGATATCAAGTACTTTAATATTACGTTTTGTTATAAATGCCGATAATTTTCGTCCTTCTCTTACATATTTACGCGCTGTATCATACTCGCCAAAAAATGATGGTCTTTCAATTGTACCATATTTTATATCATATGCTCTGTAAAATATTGTATCTTTATAAATCGTTATGGATTGCCCTAAAATAGGAGGAAATTCTTTAAAATCTAATAATTTATAATGTTTTTTTCCACTTATTTTGCTTTTTGAAGAATTCATTTTTTTATTATTATATTTTATTATTATATTTTTATATTCATTTTTACTTTTTATGTTAAAAATAATATATAAATATTTTTAATATAAAGAAAGTTTAATATAAAGAAAAGTTTAATATAAAAGAAAGTTTAATATAAAAGAAAGTTTAATATAAAGGGAAGTTCATAAGAAACC
>JACCDH011108253.1_pt1 | contig 11340 bp, 10 predicted proteins | sample 7442481 | NCBI WGS metagenome assembly JACCDH01 (sample SAMN15323433, study PRJNA562643) | freshwater metagenome | isolation source: river surface water | place: USA:Blue River Watershed | collected 2017-08-15 | reverse complement strand
CGATGCCTGGCTTGTCGGGCACGCCGACCACAGAAATTTTGGCTTCGTCACGGTTGAATGCGATGCCCGATACGATTGCTTGTTCCATTTTTTCGTCTTCCTCAAAGGTGATCAACGTGCCTGATTTAGCTTCTTCGTTGATGTCAATGTCCCACGCGGTGAAGCTGGACAACACGCGCAGCGGCACCTTGTATTTACCTGCAAACTCGACAGAGCGAATTTGCAAAACCTTGCTGCCCAACGATGCCATTTCCAGCATCTCTTCAAAACACAGTGTTTCTAAGCGACGGGCTTCGGGCACCACACGAGGGTCGGTGGTGTACACACCATCGACGTCGGTGTAGATCAAACACTCTTTGGCTTTGAGAGCAGCGGCCACAGCCACGGCTGAGGTATCAGAGCCGCCACGACCGAGCGTGGTGATGTTGTCTTGCTCGTCTTTGCCTTGGAAGCCCGTGATGATGACCACTTTGCCAGCATCCAACTCGGCACGCACACGCACATCATCGATCGACTCGATGCGGGCGTTGGTGTAAGCGCTGTTGGTACGAATCGGCACTTGCCAACCCGCGTAGCTGACAGAAGGCTGGCCTTCTGCTTGCAATGCAATCGCCAACAACGCAGAAGACGCTTGCTCGCCTGTCGAGGCCAACATGTCGAGTTCGCGGTTGTAAGCGGAGTCAGATTTGGATGGGGCCAATTCTTTGGCTAGGCCTAGCAAACGGTTGGTCTCGCCGCTCATCGCGGAAGGAACCACCACCATTTGGTGACCTGCACGGGCCCATTTGGCCACGCGCTTGGCGACGTTACGGATGCGCTCTGTCGAGCCCATCGAGGTGCCGCCGTATTTATGAACAATCAATGCCATATTTGTTTAAAACTGTTGTGTTATGGGCAAAAAACCTACAGATTGTAGCAACGCAACACTGCGCCATCGCGACGCACAAAGCCACACCCAACCTTGATGTCGATGTGGTGTCCGCGTGTGGTGCATGCCTTGACCTGCACCAACAACGCCTGCAGCTGGGCCGCACTAGCCTGCGAATGCTCAAGCGCCAACCAATGGCGCAATACATTGGATTGCCGAGCAAGACTGAGTTGCTGCAAAACTTGGATGGCAGGTGGTTTGCCCACAAGTTGAAGATCTTGTTCAGCCATCTCTTGCAACAAGGTCTGGGCCTGCGCCGCATGCGAAGCACTGCGTGCAAAGGTTTGACGAAACGACGGGAACGCTTGCTCCAGCACAGGCAAGAGTTCCGCACGGATACGGTTACGGGTGTAGCGCGTGTCAGCATTTGTGGGGTCTTCCACCCATGCTTCCCCCACCGCTTTCAAAGCCTCACGCAAAGCAAGCCCCGACACGTCTAGCCAAGGGCGGTGATACGTCAGCCCTTGACGCTCAGCGACTGCAGGCATGCACGCCAACCCCGGCAAACCTGCGCCACGCGAAAGCGCCAGCAACAAGGTTTCCACTTGGTCATCCGCATGCTGAGCCAAGGCCATGTGTTTGATTTGTCCACCCCAGTTGCACTGCAACGCCTCAACCAGCGCACGGTATCGATTTTGGCGTGCGGCATCTTCAGGGCTCTCGCCAGCAGCGTGTGCGGCATTGACGCGCTGCACCACCAGCGGTACGTTGAAACGATGACACAAAGCGACACAATGCGCCTCAAAACCATCCGCAGCCTTTTGTAAACCGTGATGCACATGCACTGCGTGGACCCTACCAGGCCAACGGGTGGCGCAGGCAATCAGTAACGCAGTGGAATCAGCCCCGCCGCTGAGTGCAACGGCGAATGGGCCTAAATGCTGGAGCGCGTCCAGCGAGGGGAAATCAGCGTTCAGCTTTGGTGTCGGTGAAGCGACCATAGCTTTGCAAACGCTCGTAGCGCTTGTCGAGCAGCTCTTTGACCTTCATGTCGGTCACTTGACGCCATGCATCGTTCAAACCGCGCTTGAGTTGAGCCGCCATTTGCTTGGGGTCACGGTGCGCACCACCCACAGGCTCATTCACAATTTTGTCCACCAAGCCTAAGGCTTTGAGACGGTGGGCGGTGATGCCCAAGGCTTCGGCAGCGTCTTCCGCACGGTCCGATGTTTTCCACAAGATCGAGGCACACCCTTCAGGGCTGATGACCGAGTACACCGAGTACTGCAACATCAACACTTGGTCGGCCACGCTGATGGCCAACGCGCCGCCCGAGCCACCTTCACCAATGATGGTGGTGATGATGGGCACTTCGAGTTGGGCCATTTCAAAAATATTGCGGCCAATCGCTTCGGACTGACTGCGCTCCTCGGCGTCGATGCCGGGGTACGCACCCGGTGTATCGACAAAAGTGAACACCGGCAACTTGAACTTCTCTGCCGTCTTCATCAAACGCAAAGCTTTGCGGTAACCCTCAGGACGGCTCATACCAAAGTTGCGCGCAGCGCGTTCTTTGGTGTCACGGCCTTTTTGTTGGCCCAAGACCATGCAAGCATTGCCGTTGAAACGGGCCAAACCGCCCACGATGCTCAAGTCATCCGCGAAATGGCGGTCGCCGTGCATTTCGACGAAATCGGTGAAGATTTCGTTGATGTAGTCGAGCGTATAGGGGCGCTCAGCGTGACGGGCAATCTTGGTGATTTGCCAAGGTGTGAGGTCGCTGTAAATCTCTTTGGTCAGCTGCAAGCTTTTCTTGCTGAGCTGATCAATCTCGTCTGAAATGTCCACCGCTGACTCGCTTTGCACATAGCGCAGCTCGTCAATCTTGCCTTCGAGTTCAGCAATCGGTTGTTCAAAGTCGAGGAAGGTTCGTTTAGCCAAAATTTATTACTCCTTAGCTGCTCAATAAGACACGGGCAGCGGATCTAGCGAGCGCCAAATATACCAAGTCGCCACGCTGCAGTAGGGTGCCCAGGCGGCAGCCACTTCGCGAGCCTCACTGCGGCTGACTGACTCGCCCGAAAAATAGTTTTGGCTGATGCCATTGATCAATCCCACATCATCCAGCGGCAAGACGTTAGGGCGCAGCAGGTGAAACATCAAAAACATTTCGGCCGTCCAACGACCAATCCCGCGAATGGCCACCAACTCGGCAATGATAGTTTCATCATCCATCTCCGCCCACTTCTTGACATGGACAGTGCCATTTTCAAAATGCAAAGCCAAGTCCACCAAGTACTCCACCTTGCGGGCGGACAGCCCTGCCGCACGCATATCGTCCACCTTGAGCTTGAGCACATTGGCAGGCGTGAGTTTGCGTGGCAGTTGGATGAACCGGTCCCACACGCTTTGCGCAGCCTTGACCGAAATTTGCTGACCCACAATGCTGCGCGCCAACGTGACGAAAGCGTCGCCGCGTGACTCTAGGCACGCATTGCCAAATTGAGGGATCAGACGCTTCATCACCCGATCTTTTTTCATCAGGTGCTTGCACGCCTCCGCCCAGTAGTCAGGCGTGGCGACGGTGACCTTGTTGGCGGTCACCATGCTTAGCCACGCTCCCAAGTCGTGCCCGTGGGGGAGTCTTTGAGCACGATGCCTTGCGCCAACAAGTCGTTGCGAATGCGGTCGGCTTCGGCAAAGTTTTTAGCGGCTTTGGCGGCTGCGCGTGCGGCGATTTGGGCTTGAATTGCGCCCTCGTCTTCTGAGGCACCCCCTTGCAAAAAGCTTTGCGGGTCTTCTTGCAACAAGCCCAAGACACCGCCCAAGGCTTTCAACAACCCAGCTGTTGCAGCAGACTGCGTGCGGTTGACTTCGCCAGCGAGTTCGAACAACACGGCCACGGCCTCAGGTGTGCCAAAGTCTTCGTCCATGGCTGTTTTGAAGCGTGCAGCGTGTGGCTCGGCCCAATCAATGGCGACCTCCGCAGGTGTCACTGTGCTGAGCGCGGTGTACAAGCGCTTCAAGGCACCGCGCGCGTCGTTCAAATGCACGTCGCTGTAATTGAGTTGACTGCGGTAGTGGCTGCGCACCACGAAGAAACGGACCGTCTCAGCATCAAAGGCTTTCAGCACATCACGAATGGTGAAGAAGTTGCCCAAGCTCTTGGACATTTTTTCGTTGTCCACATTGATGAAGCCGTTGTGCATCCACACGCTGGCCATTTTTTGACCATTCGCGCCTTCGCTTTGGGCGATTTCGTTTTCGTGATGAGGGAACTGCAAGTCAGCACCACCACCGTGAATGTCAAAGCTTTGCCCCAACATCTCGCAACTCATGGCCGAGCACTCGATGTGCCAACCGGGGCGACCAGCGCCAAAGGGGCTGGCCCATTTCACTTCGTCGGGTTCGCTTGTCTTTGCTGATTTCCACAAAACAAAGTCCAGAGGATCTTGCTTGCCATCGTCCACCGCCACACGCTCGCCAGCTTGCAACTCGTCCAGCGACTTGCCTGACAACTTGCCATAGCCTTCAAATTTACGCACGGCGTAGTTCACGTCGCCATTGCTGGCTTGGTAAGCCAAGCCCTTGTCTTGCAAAGTGCCAATCATGGAGAGCATTTGCGGCACATAGTCCATGGCACGCGGCTCATGCGTGGGGCGCTCGATGCCCAAGGCGTCGGCGTCTTGGTGCAAGGCATCAATCATGCGATCGGTCAGGCCACGCACGGTTTCACCGTTCTCTAGCGAGCGTTTGATGATCTTGTCGTCAATGTCGGTGATGTTGCGCACATAGGTCACGCGATAACCACTGGCTTTGAGCCAGCGTTGCACCACGTCAAACGCCACCATCGAGCGGGCATGGCCCAAATGGCACAGGTCGTACACCGTCATGCCGCACACATACATGCGCACATGGCCAGGTTCGAGCGGCGAAAAGTCTTCCAGCGCACGCGTGAGCGTGTTGTGAATGCGAAGGGTCATGAGTGAATCGTGAGAGGACCGTCATACAGGGACGGTCATGAGGTGAAAGCCAAAGAGCCGATGAGGCCCTCTGTTTTACAATGCCTCCAGTATACAAAGCACATGACAAACCCTCACACCCCCACCCTTGTGACTTGGTTCACCCCATCGACTGGCCGCCCCCACTGTCGCTCATCGTCTTGGCTTAGCGCATGTGCTGTCGGCTTAGGGCTGTTCCTATCCTCCGTTTGCGTACATGCTCAAAGCGTCGAGGCCCTCGAATGGCAACCGGGCCAGAGTTTGGCAACTAAATTGGTCATCAGCACACCGCATAACGATGTGCGTAAATTGCTGCGCCAAGCCAAGTACTCACAGGCTTTGCTGTTTGTCAACAAAAGTCTAGCCACCAACCCGCGCGATCCGCAAATGCGCTTTTGGCAAGGCTATATCTTTGAGCAACTCGGCCAGCCCGATATGGCGCTACAGGTCTACCTAGACCTGACGCGTGAGTACCCTGAACTGGCAGAACCGTTCAACAACCTTGGGGTTATTTATGCCTCCAAGGGTGATTACCCCAATGCAAAAGCGGCGCTTGACAACGCATTGCGCGCCAATCCGAACTACGCCACAGCGCATGAAAACTTGGGGGATTTGTTGGTCAACATGGCACGGCAGGCCTATGAGCGCTCATTGACACTCGAGCCTAAGCAACGTGGCATCGCTCAAAAAATCGAACAAATCAAACCCGTTTTAGAAACAACGCAAGGTAAAAAATGACACTGTTTGCATCCACCCGCCGCACCCTGTGCAAGGTCAGCCTGTCCGCCTTTGTTTTATTGGGCGCGGGTCACAACGTGCTCGCACAAGACGCACCCCGCGTGAAATTTGTCACTAATGCAGGCGAGTTTGTGATCGAGGTCTACCCCGACAAAGCCCCAAAAACTGTAGACAACTTTTTGCAATACGTCCGTGACAAGCACTACGAGGGCACCATTTTTCACCGCGTGATTGGCAACTTCATGATTCAAGGGGGTGGCTATGACCAACGCTACATTGAGCGCCGCACACGCCCACCCGTTGAGCACGAAGGCCGTGAAGCTTTGGCCAAAGGCGGCCCACGCAACACCGTAGGCACCATCGCCATGGCACGTACCAATGCGCCGCACTCGGCCACGTCGCAGTTTTTCATCAACGTGGTCGACAACGGTTTTCTCGATCCCACACCGCAACAACCCGGCTACACCGTGTTTGGCAAAGTCATCTCGGGCATGGACACTGTGCAAAAAATTCGCAGCGTGCCGACAGGTTTTGGTGGCCCCTTCCCTTCGGACGTGCCACGCACGCCCATCATCATTCAATCGGCCAATGTGCTTTAAGCAGACCTCGGCCCCTTCTTTCATTTAAGGAAAACACACCATGAGCAACCCACAAGTCGAACTGCACATCTTGGACCTCGGCGTCATCACCCTCGAACTCGATGCTGAAAAGGCCCCCAAGTGCGCCGAAAACTTTTTGCACTACGTGAACAAAGGTCACTACGACAAAACCATTTTTCACCGCGTCATTCCCGGCTTCATGGTGCAAGGCGGCGGTTTCGAGCCAGGCATGTCACAGAAAGAATGTGACGAACCCATCGAAAACGAAGCTAACAATGGCCTCAAAAACGACCACTACACCGTGGCGATGGCACGCACCTCAGACCCCCACTCAGCCACCGCCCAGTTTTTCATCAACGTGGCCAACAACGACTTTTTGAACCACAAAGCACCTAGCATGCAAGGTTGGGGCTATGCGGTGTTCGGCAAAGTCGTCGCGGGCCAAGATGTGGTCGACAAAATCGCCGCGGTCAAAACGGGTCGCAAAGGCTTTCATGACGACGTGCCAAAAGAAGACGTGGTCATCGAAAAAGCTGTGGCCCTCTAAGCGCCTGTTCCCAAGCAAAGCCTGAAGTCCCACAGCCTCACGCTGACTTCAGGCGCCGTTTCATGTCCACACCAACTCTGCCCCAGTTACCTGCAGCCTGCGTACAAGCGCCTGCACATTGGCAGCGTGTGGACTTTATTTCCGACTTGCATCTCGACGCCAGCGAATCTGCGACTTATGAAGCATGGACGCGATACATGGCAAACACACCAACCGATGCCCTGTTCATCTTGGGCGATTTGTTTGAGGTGTGGGTCGGCGACGACAACCAAGACCCCTTCGCCTTGCAGTGCGTGGCCGTGCTCAAAGCCACGGCGCAGCGCATGCCCGTGTACTTCATGTGCGGCAACCGCGACTTTTTGGTAGGCGCAGACTTACTCAAAGCGACAGGCATGCAGGGCTTGAACGATCCCACCGTGCTCGACCTCGGTGCCAACCTTCGCATCTTGCTCAGTCACGGCGATGTGCTGTGCTTAGACGACCACGACTACTTGGCCTTTCGCGCACAGGTGCGCCAACCCGATTGGCAAGCCGCCTTCTTGGCCAACCCTTTGGCCGAACGCCAAACCTATGCGCGCAACGCTCGCCAGCAAAGCGAAGCGCGCAAACAAACGCACACCGATTACGCCGACGTCGACACCACCGCTGCCCGCGCATGGCTCACGGCCACACATGCCCAAGTACTGATACACGGGCACACGCACAAACCTGCGGTGCATGATTTGGCGCATGGTTTAAGCCGCTGGGTGCTGAGCGATTGGCATGCTGACAGCCAGCCCGCACGCTTGGAAGTGCTCTGCTGGCATCGCGAGCACGCGTCCAACGTGACGCACGGGCTGAGTCGACTGCCGCTCACGCCACGCTGAAAGACTCGCAACACCCATCAAAAACGGCGCCTCTTAGAGCGCCGTTTTGATTCGATGGATGGCCAACGTTTAACGCTTGAGCAACACCTTGAGTGCGGCTTGCAAGCGTCGAGCAGAACCCTCGTCATAAGTGCCACCCAAAACTTCAGCGGCATCCGTCGCCCAGGTCATTTGAGGCGATGGATCGTTGCGACGGGTGAGCATTTGCAACTGCAAAGCACGGCGTGCATCGTGATGTGCGGCGGGCGTGGGTAAATCAGCAGCCACTTCCAAACGCAACAACGACGTCTTGACATCGCCTTTGGCATCAGCACTCAAGGCTTGTGACCATTGCGTGCGTTGCGCAGGCGTGAGCTTGCTGCCAATCGCTTGTGCCGCTGGCACTTGCGACGCATCGCGTTTTTCCCAAGCATGCATGAGTTGCGTCAACACTTCGCCGTGCGCGTGTGCAGCCAAACGACGCAAGGTGTCTTGGGCTGACTCCAGCGCATGGCGTTGCGCGCGGAAGGCCGCATCACCCAAGCGAGGGCCGCGTGGGGCAAAACCTTCGCGACCACCGTCACGCCCTGGTTTGCCATCACGGCCAAAGCCTGGCTTATCGCCAAACTTGCCACCGGGCTTGCCATCGCGACCACGTGCAGCAGGTGCTGCCTCGGTGCGTTTTTGGCCTGGGCGGTCATCGCCGCGCACGGCCACCACGGGACGTGGTGCGGCTTTGGGTTTGACAGGTGCAGTTTCAACCGGCGGCACGTCTCCCGTTCCAGAGGTCTCTACCGGCACAGCGACGTCAGCTACGTCAGCAACGTCTTGAGGCGCAGCAGGCACTTGGGGCGCGGCATCCGCAACGGCGGCCACCACCTCACCTCGGGCGATGTTCTCCAGCGTTTGCATGGCGGCGCGAATGGCTGCCGCATCGCCTTTGGCCGTGGCAGACTCCAAAGCTTTGGCAGCTTCCACGACGGCTTTGTCGTGGGGCGTCAGCGCAGTTTGCGACTGCTCGCGCACAGATGATTTACGCGCAAAGGCCTCGTCAATCGGTTGGCGGAATGAATCCCACAGCTTTTGCTCAATCTTGCGATCAAGCACCACGGTGTGTGCTTCTTCTTGCCAGCGTTGCTGCAAGGCTTTGACCGCATCCACACGCAGACTAGGCGCTGCGCCCAAAGCTTGCGCCTCAGCAATCAAGGCATGACGGCGCGCTAAGCTTGCTTTTTGCGCAGCCTCCAAGGGTTCATGCGCCGCATGAATGGCGGCTTTCCACTGTGGTTGCAAGTCAGCGAACATTTTTTCGCTCAAGTGGCCGCTCTCGCGCCAGCGCTGAGCGAACTGATGCAGTTGACGCGCCACACCTTTCCAATCGGGGCCGTTGCTATGGGCTGCGGTCCAAGCTTTGACTTCTTCAATCAAAGCCAAGCGTTGTGCTTTGTGTGCAGTGGTTTGCGCGCGCGCTTCTTTAAGCCACGCATCGACCACCTCATGAGCGCGGTTACAAGCGGTGTCAAAGCGCTTCCACAAAGCGGGATTGGGCGCAGCCTCTTTGTCGATTTTTTTCCATTGTTCGCGCAAGCCACGCAAGGTTTCTTGCATCTTGCGACCACCCATGGCGGGAACGCGTACCACCTCGATAGGGGCATCCACCGCTTGCGTTGCAACGTCCTCAGCCGTCGCTTCTTTCACTGGGTCAGACTTAGCGACAGGCGCTGGCTTGAACATGGCCTCAGCTTGCATGGCCAACTCCAAACGCTTTTGGTCCACCACCGCTTTATCAGCCGTAGGCTTGACGGTGCGCGTGGCGTCCACCGCCAAGGGTTTAGCCGCTTTGGTAGGCGCTGCAGCTTGAGGCAACACCTCGCCACGGGCCACACGAATTTGGTCAGACCATGCGGGTACAGCCGGCAGCGGCGCCGCTGCATCAGCCGCTGCGGCCTCGGTCAACGTCAACGCCTCGCCAAAGGCAGTCCACACGGCTTGCACTTGCTGGGTACTGGTTTGCAAAGCAGACGCGAACTTGGCGTCCACGCTTGACCACTGGGCATCCGCCGACAAGGTTTGGGCTTGAGCCACCCAACGGTCGAGATCGGCTTGCAAGGCCTCACGTTGAGCCAAGGCGTCTTGCCAAGGTTTGGTCGACAGCACTTCAATGCGCTGAGCCAACAACACAGCCGCTTCACGCTGCACTTGAGTCTGGTGTTGCAAATCCTCGATGGCTTTCACGCGCTCAGCCAAAGCCGTTTTCAAACCAGCCAAAGGTTCCCGAGACAAAGGTGCGCCTGCTTTGGCAGCATCGCGCTGCCACCCCAAGGCGTCTGCCAAGTTGATATGAGGGGCATCACGCAGGGCTTCGCCTTTGGTCGTCCAGGCCACGATGAGGGCATCTTGGTCTTTGCTGCGACGCAACTCGTCCAGCTTTTCGCGCAACACTTTGGCAGCCCCTTTGTCACGGTGGCTCATTTCATCAAAAACGGCTTGCAGTTGCTCCAAGCTGGGTTGGCCAGCCAGCCAGTCGCGCAGACGTGCCGTGCGGTCTGTGGCACTGGAAACAGTAAAAGCCCCACCGGTCAGTTGGTCTAAGGCAGCGAGGTCAAGAGAGGGGGTCGAAGAATCAGTCACAAGTAAGGCTCACATTAAATTGGGGGTGATTGTCGCCGAGGCTTTAAAATTTGGGCTACTTCTTATTTAATTAATTTATGTCTATTCCTTTCATCGCCCGATTACAGCTAGGTCTACGTACCTTTGCAGCTGATGTGGCGCAAGGCTTTTTTGCGATTTCTCACAACGGCTTGGCCGTGGTGGGCCTTTCCATCTTCTTCTTTGTCGTGGCGCTGACCGTACGACCCGACTTGCGACTGGTGACCGAAGCCAAAGTCATCAGCTGGCTGCAAGAGCGCCAATACGACGAGACAGGCATTGCCACAGACGCGGATGCCGTTGACCGCGCCACAGCCACTGACCCACGAGATTTACCCAAACAACAAGCCAATCTGGCTTATTGGTTGAGCAAAAAATACCGTGTCGCCCCAGAACCCTTGAGTGCCTTGGTCTCCGAAGCTTACGACGTGGGCCCGAGCAACCAAATCGAACCCACCCTCATCTTGGCCGTGATGGCCATTGAGTCAGGTTTTAATCCGTTTGCTCAAAGCCATGTGGGTGCACAAGGCTTGATGCAAGTGATGACCAAAGTTCACGAACAAAAGTACCAAGGGTTTGGTGGTGCATTGGCAGCGTTTGATCCCGTGGCCAACGTCCGCGTCGGCGTGAATGTGCTCAAAGAATGCATCAGCCGTGCGGGCAGCCTAGAAGGTGGCCTCAAGCTCTACGTGGGAGCCGGCAATATGAAAGACGATCAAGGCTATGCAAGCAAGGTCTTGGCTGAGAATGCTCGTCTACAGCAAGTGGCCAAGGGTGTGAAAGTTCCCATCACGCCACCGCCCGCCACTGCAGCAGAAGCAGCCACAGCTCGTTTGGAGAGTTTGTGGGAAAAAGCCCAGCGTTTGAGTCCTTTTGGCAAAGAAGACGACGAATAAATCGCCCCATCAAGCGCGGTAAACTATTGCCCGTGCGCGACTGGCGATAGGCGTATCTGGCTTGCCCGATACCGCTGACGTGGATGTATGACCACTGGGAAGCGCACCGCCCCGAGCTTTGGGGTGATTAGCCGTTCGCCTGGGCAGCCCTGCTTCTTTGTTAGCTGGGACCATCTTCCTCTCTAGGACTGCCATGT
>JACCDH010746622.1_pt1 | contig 11341 bp, 12 predicted proteins | sample 7442481 | NCBI WGS metagenome assembly JACCDH01 (sample SAMN15323433, study PRJNA562643) | freshwater metagenome | isolation source: river surface water | place: USA:Blue River Watershed | collected 2017-08-15 | reverse complement strand
GCCAAAGCTAAAGTTAAGTATCAAAAGATTGTAGGTAATGATGTAACTAAACATCAGCACATTATTGAGTGCTTAAACAGAGAACTACAATTGAGAAAGACTAGCAATAGTTTAGGTTATATGCAACAGTTAGAAACATGGATCAACAACTATAGTTGGGAAAAATACAGCGATTTAAGTGAAGATGGAACAACAACCAAACTCAAGTCCGAAGGACGTATCACAAGACAACTCTAAAATAACTGAGTTTAGGCATATCAAAGATGCCGTCAACAAATCAATCCAAGAAGTTAGAAATGCAAAGCTAGGTAAGCGCGTTGTGTTTCCGACTAAATGGCCTAGATTAAACAAACAGTTATTAGGTGGGTTGCAACCAGGCAAGATGTATGTTATTGCTGGTAGACCTGGTGTAGGTAAATCTGCATTTAGTAATCAGTTATTATTTGACTTATTAGATGTCAATGTCAATGCTCCTATAGTAGTATTGTATTGGACATTTGAGATGCCAGATTATCAACAGATTATGCGTGCTGCTTCAAATGATGCTAATCTAAAGTTCTCGCAACTTTATTCCGTAGATCAGCCATTAGATGACACAGGCATGCAGAAATACGAAGACGCTGCTAATAAGTATGCTAAGTATCCCATTTACTTCTGTTCTATTCCACAGAATATGAATAAGATTAAAGACACGAACAATAAAGTATCTGCAAGGTATCCGTACCATACCATTGTAAACTTAATTGATCACACTCGTCTTATCGTAGGATCAGAAGACACAGAATTGCAAAAGCTTAATACAGTATCAAAAGCCTGTATGTGGATGCAATCTAAAATGGGGTCAATAACAATCTTATTATCGCAGTTAAACAGGAATATCGAGCAAGAGTTCCGAGCTAAGAATCAATATCAACCATTGCTTACCGATTTGTTTGGTGGTGATTCTATTGGCCAGGATGCTCATGTAGTTATCATGCTACAAAGACCATTTGATTTGTACGGTATTACAGACAAGTATTGTGGAGAAGAACCTGAAAATCTTCTAGCTTGTCATATCGAAAAGAATCGTGATGGTTTATTGGGTATGATCCCCTTTGAAACAGATTTATCAACATTTACAATTAAAGAAAGAAAATGATGCAATTACCAACAGAAAAAGTTGCAGCGGCTAGAAAAAGCCCTAAAAACTTGGTAGTGTATGGACAACCTAAAGTAGGTAAGACAACAGCGTTAGCAAAGCTGGATGATTGTCTTATCATAGATTTAGAGCGTGGTTCAGACATGGTAGAAGCTCTTAAGATTCAAGTTAGTAATCTTAGAGAGCTCAGTGAAGTAGGCAAAGCTATTATGGCTAATAAAAAACCATATAAATACATTGCCATCGACACATTAACTCAGTTAGAAGTATGGTGTGAAGCAGAAGCTAAAGAGCTTTACAAACAAACTCCTATGGGTAAAAACTTTGATAGTGATAACAAAGGACTATCAATACTTTCATTACCTCAAGGTGGTGGCTATTTGTATTTGAGAATTGCAGTTAAGAAATGGATGGACAGACTAGAGATGCTAGCTGATCATATCATTTATATCGGCCATCTTAAAGATAAAATGCTGGACAAGAAAGGTAAAGAGGTAGCAAGTAAAGATTTAGATTTGACTGGGAAGATCAGAAACATTGCATGTGCAAATGCTGATGCTATCGGACTAATCTATCGTGAAGGAGACAAAACAATGATCTCATTTGATTCTAGCGAAGACATTAACGCAGGATCAAGATGCGAGCATTTACGAGGCCAGAAGATGGAACTGGACTGGAAGAATATTTTCATCGATTAATTTAAAACTTTTAAAATCAAAAACAAATGAGCATAGATGCTAGAGTAGAGACTACTGTAACACCAGTAGCAAGTAACGAAACAATTAAATTGACTGTTTCTGGAATTATTAATGATCTAAACAATGGATTGGATCGTGAGAAAATTGCAACTAAATACGGCTTGACTAAACAAGAAGTTAACGAAGTATTTAAGCACCCTAAATTGCAAGGTCTTCGTGTTAAGCGTAAACCAGCTGTACGTTTTGTATTGGAAGATGATACAATAACTACAACTCCTGTTTTAACTCAAACAACAGAGCCTGTAAATCCTCAAATTACTGATTCAGTAACTATTGAAGCTCCTGCAAAATATTATGTTACTCCAGAAGAACCAGAGCAATTGCCAGAACCTCAATCAGAAGTAGATCCAAGTTTTGTAGACACATTTAATTCTTAATTAACCTTTTAAATTTAAAAACAAATGGCTGTACAGTCGAATAACTCAGAAGTAGAAGTATCAGGTGGCGTAACCCTGTACACTGGTATTGCACCAGTAAAAGTAATCGCAGTTAATCCAACTTTAGATGAACTTAAAGATCTAGGAATTAACGCTAAAACAGATCCTAACTATTCAGTCTCTATCAACAATGAAGACTATAATAAGATTACGTTCTGGCTTGAGTGTGTTAATCCTAACTTTAAAGTTAAGTTTGAAATTTTGATGCAAGCTGGCAACCGTCAAAGTAAGACAGGTAAGTTTATGTGGATCAACAATGTAGGTCAAACTACATGGTCTGAAGATGTACCTTCCTATGACTGGTGGAAGAATGCAGACAAAACTCGCAAAGCTTTTGTTGGAGAAGATACATTGATTGATTTTACTAAAGCATGGGCTAACGTAGCTAATGGTGGAGAAGTATCATTTGATACTATCGACGCTATTGCTAAAGGCGATGTTAAAGAAATCAAGCAATTGGTAGCTGCATTGAAAGATAACTCTTTGCGTGTATTGATTGGTGTAAAAGATGAGAAGTATCAACAAGTTTATGGTAAGCACTTTGGTCGTATTAAGCCAATGCGTGACGCTGACTTCGTTAAAGCTTTGAATGGTGATTATGGTAACTTCAATGCTGAGTACAATAAAGATCTTAAACTACAAGTTTATGCACCTTCATTGTTAGTAGCTGATGAAGATGCTGATACATCCGCAGCAATGGCATCATCTGATGATGGTGACTTGTGGGAAAACTAATCTAATGTTTAATTGAATGATATAAGGAGGGCTATTGTCCTCCTTATTCATTTTTATACTTTTGTATGCATGATAGAAGTAAGAAGCAGTGAGGATTATTTACATACAAGCGTTATATTAGAGAAGATCACAGAGTATGATATCTTTAGGCATTATTGTCACAACTTTAAAAACATAGGAGATAAGTTCTGTAGTGAATTGCGTAAGGATAACAGTCCAACTTGTTCTATTATCTATTGGAATAACAAATTATTATACAAAGATTTTGGAACAGGGGAATCTCATGACTGTTTTAGTTACATACAGGCAAAGTATAATCTGACTTTTGTTGAAGCATTGAGGGTAGTTGACGTTGACTTTTGTTTAAATTTATCTAGTAAAGACCCATACAGAAAAAGTGTAGCAACTACGTATGGCTTTGATAGTCAAGCATTTAAAGAAAAGCAAACAACTATTATCAAGAAAAAAGCAAGGAAGTGGATTGTTGAAGATCAAAACTATTGGAATTCATTTGGAATTAGGATAGAGACTTTGACTAAATTTGCAGTAGAACCAATTTCACACTTTTGGATTAATGACGCACGTTTTACTTGTGATACTATCACTTATGCTTATAACCTTAACGGTAAGTATAAACTATATAGCCCACTTAAAAAGGAGAATAAGTGGATTAGTAACACAGATAGTAAGTGCATTCAAGGGATACAAGGATTACAGGGAGTTAAAGAAGAACAGTTATTGATTTTAACTAAATCTCTTAAAGATGTTATGTGTCTTTATGAGCTCGGTTATTATTCAATAGCGTTGCAGAGTGAGATGATAATGCCTAGTCCAGAGTTAATAAAAAAGTTGAGCTTGATGTTCTATAATGTAGTAGTTTTATACGATAATGATTATGAATCAGAAACTAACCCAGGCCAAACAATGGCTAATAAAATATGTGAAGTCTACGGTCTTCAAAATATTATTATCCCTTCACATTATGAAGCAAAGGACATTTCTGATCTTATCAAATCTAAAGGTAAAGAAACTGCATTAAGAGTATTAAAACTACAATTACCGCCTTATGGAGAATAAAGAAAAAGTTGATGCAATATTGCAAAAGTGTGCGGAATTATTCGCAAATTTGGGAACTGGTACACAATTAGATGTTGGATCAGAAACAAAAGCAAAACAATTAGAACAAGAATGGCTAAAGGAAATCCAAAGTATGGACGAAAAACTGTACGAAAAACTAGTCCCAAGCGAGGAGTAAAGAAAATCAACGCTATTAAAAAGACAGTTGATGGGATAGAGTTTGACTCTATGCTAGAGGTATTCACGTACAAGAAACTTAAAGAGAATAATCTTGGAGGTCAGTACGAACCTAAAAGCTTTACTATTCTACCTGGATTTACTTATGAGGGAGAGACACATGAGAATAGAGGTAAATCTGATGACCTAATTGTAAAAGATTCCAGTACAATAAGACCTATTACATATACTCCAGACTTTGTAAAGTACAATGAAAATGGAGATATTGAATGGATTATTGAGTGTAAAGGATTTGCTAACGAGCGATTCCCTAACGTCTGGAAAATGTTTAAGTTCATGCTAAGTCAAACGCATGACGTTCCCCCAATGTTATTCATGCCAAGAAATCAAAAACAAGTGCTCTCTATTATAGAGCGTTTAAAATCTTAAATTAAAATGACAACCCCAGAACCTGGGGATTTGGTTATTATTTCTACTAATAATGTATTATCGTATGGCGTAGCTGTACAATATACAAATTCTATTTTTAGGTATATGTATCTAGGTAAGGTTAATAATGCTCCTGCTGCCTGGACTCAACATAGATTAACTCATGATAAGATTTATACAGATCATATCACTGGGGAATATGTACCTTACAGAATATTTAAAGTAGATGACAACCAAGTCTCACCTGATCATTTAGCACTCGCTAATAAGTTCAGAGAAAAATTCAAAACAATTTTATCAAAATGAGTATTAAAGTAATCGGAAACGACCATATCGGTAGTGATACTGGTATTAAAAAGCGCATTAATGCTGGCGCTGAAAAATTAGTATTCGACATCTTACAAGCAACTCAATATTCTAATCCTATTCCGTCTAGTGTTAGAGAATTAGTTACTAATGCTTGCGATGCACAAAGAGAGAAAGAAATTGCTATTAGTATTCTAACTGGTCAATCTAAAGTCGAAGACTATTATATAGAGAGACATGGTGAGCAATACGAAGACAGTAACTTTGATCGTAGTTATTATAATTTGGAAAAATTAGACAAGACAAATAACGAGATTATTGTTACTTATGTGCAAAACGATGGAGTAGGATTTTGTGATGAGTTTGTTATTCAAGATTATGGTGTAGGTATCGGCCAACGTAGATTAGAAGGTATTTTAGAATTAGGTTATTCAACCAAACGTAATACTTCTCAGAACTTTGGTGCCTTTGGTTTAGGTGCTAAAGTTGCATTATCTACTGGAGTAGATTTCTACACTATTGAAACTGTCTATAACGGCAAGCGATTCAAAGCTAACTGTTATAATTACAAGACTGACTTTGTTATCCCTAAATTTAATTCTAAAGGAGAACTAAACCCAACAATTACGCTAAGTGATGGCAGTGTTGTGTATTATGAAGAGACTTCAGAGTTGAACAATACCAAAGTTAAGTTTGGAGTTAAGAAATTTAACAGACAAAGATTTGAAGATGCTGTAGAAGAACAGTTAACTTATCTTGCTAATGTTAAGTTCTTTATCCAGTATGAAGATAAGACTATTAGAGAGGTTGACTTTAAAACAAGAGTCATTTACAACTCTGATAATCTAATCGTATCTAACTCTTACTACTACAATAAACCCCATATTATCATTGTAAAAGATCAAGGATCTGCTACAGGTATTAACTATGGTTATGTAGATTTTAGAGAGTTAGAGATGGAACAACTTTATGGAGCTGTAGGATTGAAGTGTCCTATCAGACAGGTCTATAAAGATGAGGAAGGCAATGAGGTAGTTATACAGGACGGTGTAGAAGTTACCCCAAGCCGTGAGAAAGTTATTTGGAATGATCATACCAAAGAGTTTGTTCAAAAGTTAATCGTTAAAGCTGCTGAAGAGGCTGCTAACTTGATCCAAGCGGAATTGAAAGAAGATGACTTCTTAAAGTGGATAGATACATGTAGAAATATTTTGAACACTAAAATTAATAGTGATCCAGTTATATCTGCATTATCTAGAATCATTGATAGATCAGAAATTAAACCTAAGTATGCTCCTAACCCATCAATAAAATGGGGGCCACTGAAGGCCGTTTTCACTGGGATTAGTGTAAAAGAACACACATCTTATGTAAAAGATAAAGCTATTCATAGTAAATCTGAATCTATTCAAGAATGGGAACAGTTTGATTTAAATAGAATTTACTTTAAAGAAGAGAATACAAGTTCTAGACTTAAAGATTTCTATTTGATGGAAAAGCATGAAGGTAAGTTTATCTCAATTTACAGAAAAGACTTACAGTATCTGTTAACTAAAATAGAAGAAGCTATTAATGATGATGAATTAGAACAATATCAAAATGAGTATGCTAGACTTAAAGCAGCAGCTGATAGAACAATTGCTTTGATTAAAGCTTCTAGTCTATTTAGAACTTATGAAGATGTTGTTGTTCCTGATGATTTTGAAGCAAGTTGGAAGAACAAAGAAGATGTTGTCTACAATGCAGAAAATGAATCTAGTTTAACTCGTGAAGAACTGCGTAAACTTAACGAGCAAATAGTAGCATTTACTATTAGACCAGCTGAAAGAACTTATCATCGTCAAAATTATGCATCTTTAGTATGGGATAAAGTAGAACCAAAACTTAGTGAGCTTAAAGATTTACAAGGAACTATCTATTATGGAACGGATGAAGATGGTGAACTAATCAAACAAGCAGCTTGGTTAAGTAATAATTTTATGCCTACTCTTTTACAAACATGTGGATATTCTTATGGTGCTCCTCCTAAAGGTGATTCATCGACAGATCGTGTATTCTTTTGGGGATGCTCTCCTACTAGGTTTACTGAAGGATATCATCATAGTAAATGGTTAGTAAATACATCTTATGTTAATGATAAAGCTCCTCAATTCTTAAAAGTTAGTGCTAATAATGTACGGATTATTAGTAAGTTCAGTAACTTTAAACCTATCTCTCAATTCTTTAGAGATGCTGTAGATATTAATGACTCTGAGAAAACCATGTATACAACTCATCCTGTAAACATGTTAAACTTCACACTTAGGAAACTTAGAACATTAGGATTAATAGAACCTAGTTATACATACAATTATTTTAATTCTATTAGAAGTATTGATCCTTGGTTTAAAACTATTTATGATCTTATCTCTAGAGCATATAATACTTCAACATCTATGGAGAAAGGCTTTGATAATATTGTAGATGATTTGGCTAAGTTAAGTGTAATGCAAGACATTGCTACATCAGATTCAGTAGAGTTAATTGAGCAAACTTCTAAAGAACTATTTGTTCTTAGCGATATTGGAGATGCTTTGGTTTATGATAAAGATATTGTAGAGCTTTTAAACTATATCAATAACTTTAAATCAGAAGTTCAGCATATTCTTCAATATATAGATGATACTGTTTCTACAGATTCTGCTAAAGAAATCTATAGTTATCTTAACTGGAGGCAAAAGTTTGATATTGAGATTCCAAAAGACGCAATCAAAAGAATTAATGAACGGTATTCTTTTGATATTGAAATTCCAACCGTTTAATTTTGTATCTTTAAACAATAAATTTAAATTTAAATTATGATTAGCATCAATGTAATCGACGGAAACCTTGTAGGATCTTATGGAGAGAAAAACTTCAGTGTAAAATTCTCTGAGGATCTGTACAAGAAGATGACAGAACTTCAAACTGCTGCAGATGAAGCTACTACAATGGCTGAATACACTGCATGTTTAGAAGCTTTTGACATGTTAACAGTAGTTGACGTAAATGAGTACATTCAAACTAAGTGTGAACACATTTATTTGGATGAAAGAACTGGAAAGTTCTACTTGAAAACTAAAGAAGTAATCTCTAATGTTCCTATGCCTGAAGCATTGGTGGAGCGTATCCACGAATCTATTGACAAAGGATTAGATTTTATGCCATTAGTTAAAATGTGGACTAGATGGTTACGTAACCCTATTCTTCATAAGAAGATGAAGACAGGCCGTGGAGAAGAATTCTCAACACGTTTCTTTAACTTCATCAATCTTAAGTACGTTCACCCTGTACTTATGAATCAACTTATTGAAGAACATGGTTACAGTAAAGAAGTAGCAGCTAAAAGAGCTACTATGTATCAAATGAAAATTACTAAAGAAGGTTTACTAAATGGTTACAAAGTATCTTCTGAAGTAATGCATAAGTTTGATGCTGAAACTGGAGAAATGGTAGATCGTTATAAGCGTACATTTAATGTAGATACTGGAGAGATTGAATCTGAAGGACTTCCAGAAATTGTTGAAGATCGTTTATTTGAACCTGCTATTATGGGTACAGGCGGAGATGCTTTCTGGTGTGAAGGCCCTAATGGTTATTCTAAACCTGGTCACTTTATCAAAGTTGGTTGTACGCATCGTTTAGATAGCTGGGATCAAGTTAATACAGATGATCACAGTTCTTGTGTACCTGGTTTGCATTTCGGTGGTCTTGAATATATCAATAGAATTTCTGGTGAGATTCATAATATATTCGTAGATCCAATGCATATTGGTGCAGTTCCAGATGATTCTACTGGAGCTATTCGTTGTATCCAGTATTTCGTTCATTCTAGTTTAGCAGGAGTTAATGGTTCTATTTACCATTCATCTACTTATGCAGCTAAGACTGACGAAGAGTGGAAGCAAATGATGGAGGAAGCAGTTAAATTAAAAATGCAAGAAGCTTTAGAAGTTACTGAAGAAGCAGCAAGATTAGCTAATTTGTAATAGTTATGATAGACAGTGTAGAGAGATTACCGAGAGATGGCTACGTGTGTTTGATTGATGGAGATAGTCTATTATATTACGAAATGGATAAGCCTACACTAGAGGAAGCTGTTGCAGGAATTGATTCAAGGATAGAACATATCCTTAATCAATGCAACACTTCCCTCTATGTGGGATTTTTAACTGAACCTAACTGTTTCCGTTATCAAATTTATGATGACTATAAAGGGAATAGAAAAGCAAGACCTAAACCTATTAATTTCTTTGCGTTATTAGCGCATCTAAAACAAAAATGGAAATTCTATGGGGTTAAAGGTTTTGAGGCTGATGATTTAGTTAGTTATTATTCGTATACTGATACTCGTAAAACTATTATTTGTTCACCAGATAAAGATGTATTACAGCAGTGTGTAGGAATGCATTATAATTATCAGAAGGCTGAATTCCTTCATACGTCTCCAGAAGAAGCTAATTTATTCTTATGGAAACAAGTATTGATGGGAGATAGCACAGATAATATTCAAGGTATTCAAGGCGTGGGAGTGAAGACTGCAGAGAATTGGTTAAAAGAACGTACTAAAGAGTATGAAGCATTTTCATTGAAGAAGTATGTAGAAAAGTATGGGATGATTGAGGGGATAGTTAACTTTTACGTTAACTTTAGACTTGTGTACTTACTTAAGACAAAGCAAGATGTCATGCGAGAAGTGGGAGTAGAATTACCTCCATTAGAATGTTTAACTTTTAATCAATTTCAAGATGATACAGGATTGTGGGACTAATCTCATACAAACAGTAGTTAATCCACGGGTAGTTAGATTAACAGGGAACCTAACCGATTATCGTCCAGAGTATAATGATAAAGGTGATATTGTATCTTTAACTTGTAATGATTATTGTTACAAGATTGGAATGATACTTAGACCTAAACAACGTTATGCATTTAAAGTAAATCATATTATTCAACAAAAGAAAGATCAGCAAATACTTTGCTATGATCTTTTGTATGCTAATAGAACTCGCTCTAGTTACTTTATTCTTCCATTACTGGGAGGTAGTAGAGAACTATTTTTATGGGAAAAGAATTTTATTAATGCATTTGTTGGTACTCCATATGATGATAATTGCATAGCTTTGCTCTTTAGATTTTCAGGGGATGTACTCTTTGGTAAATTTGAGAAAGCATTAGAATCATTTAGATCTTTTAGAAGACGATTTGATCCAGATCCTTACCATGTAATGTTCGTATTCGATCTTACAGAGGAGATGGAAAATTCATATCTTGCTTTTAAAGATGGTAAATATTCTCAAATGTCTGACTTTTATAAGCTAAAGATTGTATCATTTCATGGAATATCTATGGATGATGATATGGCTAGAGTTCTATTCAAATCTCCTTCTCTTAAACTAGAGCTAGAGGAAAAGCTTGACATTATTATTGATGATAATGCTGAGCTACATGATATACCGAATATGGAAACTGAAATATTTGATCCTGAATTTTACGAATTAAAAATTATTAAACGATGACAGACACAATTCATTCACAGAATTTTATGCCAGAACCTTATATTAACAAACGAGAACAGCAAATTAGAGGGGTGATGCAAGAAATCACCTCTCTTTTACTTGCTAAGAATGCAGCGTATGGAGATTCAGCTTTATCTCCTAGCAATATATTCAGTAAGTTAAATGCTGTAGAAGCTATTAAGATTCGTATTGACGATAAACTTAAGAGGATTGCTAACAAAGGTGTAACTGATCAAACAGAAGATACAGTCTCTGATTTGATTGGGTATTTAGTTCTATTGAAAATAGCGTTAAAAGAAGAATAAAAGAAAGGGGGGCGCAAGCTCCCCCTTTTTACTGCTATTTATTACTACCCACAGGTAAATCAAACCATTTAACTGCTTCTTCAGGAGTTTTAGATTTTTCTATACCATTAAGAATAGGGAACATTGCTTCTAATTTTGCTAAGAATTTACTGTCCCCTTTTAAATGCGATCCAGATTTTCTCTCATAGAATACACCTTCCTCATCTCCCCACAACATATAAGGCATTTGTTGAGTTAATGTATGCCATATCAAATCTACTCCTTTTTGATAAGGACGAACTGCTGCTGTAGGAGATACCGCTAACTTAACAAACTCACTAGGATTTAAGAACTGAGATAATTCTGATTGTAAACGCTTAGCTTGATACAATGCAAACAAATCTGCATAACTCATTTCTTCATCATCATCTTGCATTCCCATTAATATAGATCCTAATATCAT
>JACCDH011303208.1_pt1 | contig 11344 bp, 6 predicted proteins | sample 7442481 | NCBI WGS metagenome assembly JACCDH01 (sample SAMN15323433, study PRJNA562643) | freshwater metagenome | isolation source: river surface water | place: USA:Blue River Watershed | collected 2017-08-15 | reverse complement strand
ATGTGATCATGGTGAGTGATCAATATGATGCACCTGTTGCCTTCTTTTATCTCGATGGGAATAACATTGATGGAGAGAATGCTGTCATTCGCGGTCAGACAAACTCGGGAATATATGCCAGTGCTGCTGCGACGGCATCTATTGTAAATTCAAATTATTTTGTTCAAATCAGCACAGGAAATCCTGTCGATTGGCGAATTTATGCGGAAGCAGGATTCGCCGGTTCAAGAGATGTGAGTTCCATTGATCAAATAATTGGATTGCTCAATCAAAGAAATGATGGTGTGTATTCTGATGAATCATTCAGTCAATGCTTGACTTTGCTGTCATCGGCTCAAGATCATGTGGCTTATTCGCAGATTGGTTTGAATCAGATTTCTAACAGATCAAACAAAGCATTGAGTGATCTCAATGCTTTGGTTCAGTCTTCGCTAAAAACTACATTAAACAGAATAGAGCTTTACAGTTTTTATGGTTTATTGAAATCGTCTGCTTCAATTAGACCTGTCAACGATCTTGATTTATCGCCAATCAGTAAAACAATATTGGCAGGCGTTCACTCATGGATTGCGAGTTTCTTGCCAGAACCCAGCAATGGCCGCGGCAGTTTGTGGTCACCATTCTTGGCAAAAATGCAAGCCATTATCCATGGCTATTCGTCAGAGGTATGGCGCCCTGCGCAACTCACGGCGGATCTCACGGCCGCAATTCAGCAGTTCGCTGAATCGCAACGGGGAACACCAGGGATATTGGCTGCTTATTTGAGTACAAGAAACCTGTTGTCATCCACCGACCCAAACACCAGACTTGTTCTCGTCAAGGACCGCTTGGGCCAAATCCAAGGCGTTTTTGGGGCCACTGTGGCGGGGCAACTGATCAGTCTGAATGGTGATGGCTTGATCGCCAATGGCCTGACTGATCGGACTGGGGTTTATGCCGCAGTTGCCCACGGGCTTAATGAATCAAATCCATCATCAGATATTTCAGTTGGATTTACACGAGCCAATTGGTCTGATTTGTCTGCGGTTGGTTTTTCATCCAATTTGAGTGATCTAACTGCAGTAGTTGATCGACTTACTGATCCTGGAAATCTGATGGCTGGTGAGCTGCAGTCCTTGAATAGACAGATCACTCAAGTTCAGCAAGGTTTGATTAATGAATATTCATCGTTTTTGAGTTCTACAATCGGTATCGATATATCCAATTTTGATTTTAATTCGAAGTATGGTTTTTCGATTTGTGCTGGATTGACGGCAGGCGTTCTTAATCTTTCTGGTTCCAATTTGGTGACTCAGAATCAACTGAATAAACTATTCATTCCTGCGGCCAACGGTAATATTTCTTATCGTGATCTATCGGATGTAAATTCAGTACGAAATTATTTTGTGTATAAATCCATGGCCGAAACAAATGTTGTTTCATCCGATGGACATGTGGTGAACTTGGCAGCGCAATATTTAAGTGATTTGGCAGAGCAGCATTCGAGTCCAACTGATGATGGCGGGCTGTCAATTGTAAATACCATTGGCGTTGCGCTCAATGGACTCATGCAAATCAACCCTTCTGATATCAAGAGGAATGCTGAATTATTTGCTGCAACCATTTCTGCGAATGGCATACGTACCAATATACCATTTGATTCATTCGAGTTGATGGGTGTTGATAAGTCAAGATTATCGGATATCCTTTCGACGCATAATTTATTCAGTAGAATGTTGCGATCCGATAATGGATCAAATTTTGAAGGCGAGGTTTTTGTTGTCTATGATGATGATCAGGTGCGGTCCACGGTGACATTGGCAGCCAAGCATGACTCTAGTAATTTTCCGGTGTATATCTATTCGATTGAGAGAAATAATGGAACATATTCCAAAATATTGAGATATTCCAGCACCGGTGCAGAGGCGCCAACTGATTTGAGTAATTATCGCCTGACCATTGACGGGCATGGTACTGATAACAGTTTAAACCTGGTTGATCGTAATGAGGCGAATGCTTACACACCTGAGCAGGTTGCAGCTTCATTGTTGGACACAGGTTTAATTCAGGCTGGTACTGATCCATATTTCAACTTGCTTGGGCGTATTCGCTTGATGATGTGTTATGGCGGTCATGACCCGGCCAATACCACGGACATCAATTCGTCTGCCATGGCCGAAACACTGTTGAGGGTATTGGCACAAAACCATGTGGATGTCACAAATGGCATCTCGTATATGCGTGGACCCCGATGGACGTTGGATTCAGCCAGATCAATTGCTGAAACCAGTAACAAAGAGGTTGATTGGGCCCGTAGTTTGAAATTCTCAGTGAGCTTGGAGAGAAACATCGATGGCTCTTTGAAATTCGATGATCAAGGAAATCCTGTGTTGGGTCGCCCCACCCGAATTGTGTTTCCTCCTGACACAAACGATGCGATTCAATTGGCGCTGGCGGAACTTGAAAATATCAAATATTTAACACCTGCAGAGCGAGTCCATTCCAACAAAGTCAGCCGGGTGGTGTATTTTGAAAATGGTACGCAAATCGATCATCCATCCACCCATAATGTGATTCAAGAAAATGATCCACGGGCATTGTCCTTGGAACAGTTGGAGGCATTTCAAGATAAATACGGATACGTTCCTGCAGAAGGTCGTTATCGAATCCTGGAGCGTCAGCAGGATGGGCAGACAATTTATTACATATCATCAGAAGAAATGTCTGGTCAAGAGGACATCAACCTCAACGCCAGATGGGTTGATATGCGCAACGCCCTGGCGGCCATTGGTCTGGTTGATCAAAACACCGGTCGCCCAATTGGCAATTCGCGATCTGTCGATTCAGTTGCTCGTCAGGTGGTGCGTGGCGAGGCGGCTGCTCTGGGTCTGACCGAGGGGAGGGTCAATCCGGTGGTCCGCAAGGCGCAGGTGGCCACCGAGACGACCCGATTGACCAAGCTGGATGTGGCCAACGGTGTGCTGGGCGCCGTGACCATGGTGATGACTGTGATGGGGATCGCCAGTTCCTCTTACGCCCTTGCCCAACTGTCCAAGCAGCCCCAGTCCACGCAGCGTGATACGGCCATTGCCAATCTGTCGATCCAATTGGGTTCGATGTCGTTTGGCATGGTCTCTGGGACGCTTGAATTGGGCGGTTTGATCACCACCGCCCTCAAAACCACAGGGCGAGCCGTCAATCTGATTGGCAAGGTCGCGAAGGTGCTTGGACCGGTGGGGGCGGTGGTGGGCATTGGGACGGCCATGGTGCAAATGGGGTTTGCCATCAATTCGACGGTGTCGGCCACCACCAAGCAAGAGCGTATTTACGCAGGCTTGCAGATTCTGGATGCGGGCATCCAACTGATCTTCGCCACGGCAGCGCTGGTCGTCAATGTGATCCCGGTGATTGGCACCGCGCTGTCGTTTGCCATCAATGCGCTGTCCTTGCTGGTGCCCAGCACGGCCGCCATCTACCTGGCCACACAGCTGGCCAGTCAGCGCAACACGCTCACAGGTCAGGGGCTGCTCAGCGATGCGCAAGTGGTGCAGGTGTTGTACGAGATTGCCGCGCTCGATGCCACCCCGTTGGTCAATCTTGGGCACGACATTTACACCTACGACAAGGCCACCTGGCTGTTTGCACAAATGAGCTACAGGTGGTATGGGACCGCGGCCAACGAGCGCCTGGCCTACCTGATCAACCAGGTGGACAGCACCGCCGACTCGCCCCAAAGCATCCGCGATTTGGTGGGGGTGCTGGGCCGACGCGATGCGGGTCTTTACGATGACGTTGCCATGTACTTGGCAGACACCCAAGACCTGACCTACGAGATCGAGTCCTACACCAACGGGACGCACAAGGTCCAGCAGATGGGGCGGGTCAAATGGAGTCGAAGCGATGTGGCGAACACCAGCTACGAACGCGTCGGACAGGTGGTGGTGTCCACCTTGGACACGCCGACGGTCATCACCCAAGTGGTGGATCTGAGTGGGACGGATGCGACGCAATCGCACATGGTGGTGGCCCAGTCCATCAACAACAACCTGGACAACATCACGTTCAATGGTGGCAGCACATTGGGCAAGTGGTATTTCAATTTGGACGGCGCGTCGGGCAATGTGACGGTCAACGCGGGACTTGGGACCAATGTGTTCGAGCTCAGCCGCCAGCAGCTTCTGGCCAACGACGGCACGGCTCGGATTCGAGTCAACACCGCCACGGGTGCCCTGGCCCAAAACAACCGTGTGCTGATCGACGGCAAGCGTGCCGACACGCTGACCACGGTCGATCTGGATCAGCTGGGCGCCAACATCCAGGTGTTCGGGGCCTTTGATGGGCGTGACCGGGTCAAAGGGACCCAAAATGGGCAGGTGTACATGGCGCGGTCGGACGGCAACACCATCACATTGTCAGGGGACAGCGATCTGGTCACGGTGGGCGCGGGGGCACAGGTTCAACTGACGGGCCAAAGCGCCATGGTGATGTTGAACATGGACATGGCGCGCGAGTCGGCCGTGCACGGCTACAGCTCGGATTTGGGATCGGTCAGCACCGTGGATTTTTCCACCCATCGGCCAAGCATTGTGGCCAATTACGGTGGGAAAACAGGCCCCGACAACCAATATGTGGGCGCCACGCTCAATCTTTCGAGCACCGACGAGGGCATCGACAGCTTGACCGGCAACACCGACATCGTGGTGGCGGCCACGCTGTTGGCCGATGGCACCACGGTCAACGACTTCAACATCACCTTCACCCCGGATGGCGCGGGCCAGGTGGTCAAGGCGCAAGCCAGGGGCTTTAACCTGCTGCAGGGCGTGGACAAAGGGCACAACCAGATCGTCATTCGTGATCAATCGAAGGTGGTCCAGAGCAAGCGCTTGGCTTGGCTGGAGGCGGGCGATGCCGAGAGCGTGTGTGTGTACGTGGAGGACACGTCAGGCAGCTTGAGTGTCAGTTTGGGGACCGGGTCCAGCACGGTGTATGTGGAAGATTTTGCGGTGCTGGGGCTGATGAGCAACGACTCGGTCCAAGCGGAGCTGGCCAACATTTATCTGGGCACGGGCTCGACGCTCAACGGGGTGTTGCAAGGCCATGAGCATGTCCATGCTCATGACGTTGACTCGGATGTCAATATCGAGTTGTCAAAAGGCGTGCACAGGATCGAACTGGGGGGCCAGTCAGCAGGCTTCAAGGTGGATGCCGACATGGTCTCGCAAACCTCCATCCGCTCGACACTGCTGAGCCCATCTGACACCGAGTCGATCGTTTTGGACTTTGGACAATTGGATGTTGCCAACCTTTATGTCTCGCAACAAAGCAGTGCCGGCAACGAGGTGGGCATGGTCCGCATTCTGGCCAAGGACTCGACCACCACCACCAACGAGGACGGCACCACCAGCGTGACCTGGGGCGCAGCCGATATGGATCTGTTGGCCGATCCCTATCAGGTGTATCTGAAGACCACCGACCTGGTGGATGACACGGTCACGCACAGCTACAACCTTGCATCGTTGCTACAAGCGATGAGCGGCACGCTCTCGTCCGACAACAAAGCCGATATGTTGGCGCTTCAAGGCACTGCAATTGTTCGGTCCAACCAGACGCTCTATCAACTGGCGTCGGTGATCAGTCACCAGCCATGAGCATGCTGCGCCTGGTGGTGGGCGAAGACGCACGCGTCTCGCAGTGGGTGGTCGATCGTGCAGGTCATGGGGTGTACCACGAGCACAGCATGGATTGCGCCATCGGCCTGGAAGAGGAGGGCCGCTTGATTGCGGGGGTGATGTACGACCATTTCTTTGGTCGATCGGTCGCCATGTGTGTGGCCATTGACCGCAAAGGCATCGGCCACAGGGGCTTCTTGCGCTTTGCCTTTCGCTACCCGTTCAATGACCTGAAGGTCCACAAGATCCTGGGCTTTGTGGCCCAGCACAACGAAGGCGCTCATGCCTTCATTCGGCACGTGGGATTTCGGCATACCCACACCATCAACGATGTCATGACCGATCCCAGCGATCGAGGCCGAACGGACTTGTGGGTTTTTGAAATGCAGCGCGCCGATTGCCGGTTTTTGTGAGTTGTCCATGGCCACTGAAACCCTGACCGACAGCGGCTTGGACAGTTTGCTGGCCATGGCCGAAATTCATGGCATCCGCGCCGACGCCATGCAGTTGCGGCATGAATTTGGGGACGAGCCCCTGGACACGCCCTCGATTTTGTTGGCGGCCAGAAAACTGGGCATGGATGCCCGATCGGTCCGCCAGCAGCGCGAGCGCCTGGACCGTGCGCCGCTGCCGGCCATTGGCAAGCACCTCGAGCGGGGGTTTTTCATTGTGGGCAAGTTCATTCCCGAACCCCCGCCTGCTTCGGGTCGCCTGCTGGTGCAGTTTCCCAACGACCCACCGTCCTACCTCACGGTGGACGATTTCTACGCCACCACGGACGGCACCCTGATCCTCTTGACCAGCCAAAAATCGTTTGAGGGGGCCTTGTCCAAATTCGATTTCACCTGGTTCATCCCGTCGATCATCAAATACCGACGCTTGTTGCTGGAGGTGCTGCTCATCTCCCTGGTCTTGCAACTGGTGGGCCTGGTGACCCCGCTGTTTTTTCAGGTGGTGATGGACAAGGTGCTGGTCAACCACGCCTACAAGACCTTGAATGTGATCACCGTGGGCTTGCTCATGGCCATCTTGTTTGAGGCCTTCTTGACGGGCGCGCGCACCTGGATTTTTTCGCACACCAGCAGCAAGGTGGATGTCGAGTTGGGCGCGCGGCTGTTTCGTCATCTACTGAGCTTGCCCCTTGCGTATTTTCAGTCCCGCCGCGTGGGCGATTCGGTGGCGCGGGTGCGGGAACTGGAAAACATCCGCAGCTTTCTGACCAGCAACGCCATGACACTGGTCATGGACCTGCTCTTCTCCTTTGTGTTCATCGCCATCATGTACGCCTACAGCCCCAAGCTCACATGGGTGGTGCTGGCGTCGATCCCGGTGTATGTGGCGATATCGCTGGTCTTCACGCCCGTCATTCGGGAGCGCCTGGACCGCAAGTTCGCCACCGGGGCAGACAGCCAGTCGTTTCTGGTCGAGAGCATCAGCAATATCGACACCATCAAGTCCATGGCCGTCGAGCCGCGCTGGCTGAAGAAATGGGATCAGAACCTGGCGGCGTATGTGCAGGCCGGTCTGGCTGTGTCCAATGTGGCCGTCTTTGCGGGCGGCGGCGTCACGCTGGTCAGCAAGATCGTGAATGTCGTCATCATGTGGATGGGGGCCAGCGAGGTGATCGACAACCGCCTCACGGTGGGCGAGCTGGTGGCGTTCAATATGTTTGCGCAGCAGGTGGCATCACCCATTTTGCGCCTGGCGCAACTCTGGAACGATTTTCAGCAGGTGGGCATTTCGATGAGCCGCATGGGCGACATCATCAACGCCATGCCCGAGGAAGCCGGCTCCAAAACCCGTTTGCCGCGCTTGCAAGGGGCGATCGTGTTCGACCAGGTGTCGTTTCGGTATCGGCCTGATACTGCCGATGTGATCCGTCAATTGTCGATGACCATTTCCCCGGGCGAGGTGATTGGCATCGTGGGCCGATCCGGCTCGGGCAAAAGCACGCTGACTCGGCTGATTCAACGCCTGTATGTTCCCGATCGCGGGCGGGTGCTGGTCGATGGACAGGACATCGCCATCATCGACACCACCAGCTTGCGTCAGCAGATTGGGGTGGTGCTGCAAGAGAACCGGCTGTTCAATCGATCCATCCGCGACAACATTGCCGCCACCCAGCCCACTGCCCCGATCGAGCGGATCATTGAGGTCGCCACGCTGGCCGGGGCACACGAATTCATCTGCGAGCTGCCCCTGGGCTACGACACCCTGGTGGGTGAGCACGGAACCGGCCTGTCCGGGGGGCAGCGCCAACGCATCGCCATCGCCCGCGCATTGCTCGCCAACCCGCGGGTATTGATCTTTGACGAGGCCACCAGTGCCTTGGATTACGAGTCGGAAAAAGTCATTCAGGACAATATGAAGGGCATCTGTAGTGGGCGCACGGTGTTCATCATTGCCCATCGGCTCTCGGCGGTGCGCGACGCCGATCGGATCCTGGTCATGGACAAGGGGCAGCTGGTCGAATCGGGCACTCACCAGGAACTGCTGGCGCTGGACCAGGGCATTTACGCCCACCTGTATCGCCTTCAGCAGGCCTCATGACCGAGGGGGATGCCCATGCGATTGCTTCTGTCATTCAAGGCCATGCTGGCGCTGCTCCGGCGCTACGCGCAGGTGTTCCGACATGCCTGGTCGCGTCGCGCGGCGCTGACACCTGCACGATTGAAAGAGACCGAGGCGGAGTTCTTGCCGGCCGCGCTGGCCATTCAGATGCGGCCCGTCTCGCCGCTGGGGCGTTCGGTCACAGGAGCCTTGATTGTTCTGATGCTGCTCTTGCTGGCCTGGTCGGTGCTGGGCAAGATCGACATCGTGGCCAACGCGCAGGGAAAAGTCATCCCCAGTGACTACACCAAGGTGCTGGCCTCGGTGGAGGTGGCCCGGGTGAGCCAGATCCATGTGCAGGAGGGGCAGCGGGTCCACAAAGGGGATCTGCTGATCGAGCTCGATGTCAGCCAGATCGAGAGTGAACGGGACAAGGCCCGCGATGAGGCGCAACTGGCGTATGTGCAAATCCTCAGAAGTCAGGCGCTGCTCAAAGGCCTGGCTCAAGACACCCCGCCGGTGATCGTGGCACCGGACTGGGTGCCTTCCGAATGGCTTCATCAGGGCCGGCGGCAGTTGCAAGACATCTGGCAGGACCACCGTGCCAAGCTCGAACGCTTGAAACTGCAGATCGGACGTTACGAGGCCCAGTTGCCCTTGGTGGCCCAGCGCGCCCAGGACTACCGGGCACTGGCCAGTCAGCGGGATGTGTCCGAGCACGCCTGGATGGAGAAAGAGCAGGCCTATCTGGAACTCACGGGTCAGTTGAACGATGCCCGCATGGCCGCGTCCAACCTGACGCTTGAACTGATCAGGACCACGCAAGAGGAGTTGCTGCAAGCCACCAAGGTCTGGTCGAGTTCTCGTCATGAGGAACAAAGGGCGCGCAGCCGCATCGGTTTGCTCAAGATCCTGGCGCCGATCGATGGCACGGTGCAGCAACTGACTGTTCACACGGTCGGCGGGGTGGTCAATGCGGTGCAGCCCCTCATGCTGATTGTCCCGACGCAGCACCCGGTGGAATTCGAGGCCTTTGTTGAAAACCGGGACATTGGCTTCATTCACCCGCAGCAATCGGCGCGCATCAAGATCGACGCTTACGACTACACCAAATACGGCGCCCTGAGCGCGCGGGTGCTGTCGGTTTCGCAAGATGCGATTGACCCCACGGGCATGGGGGCCAGCCAGAACCTGGGGCGCGATGAGGCCGCGGTGCTCGATGGCAAACGCCCCAACGAGAACCTGCGTTACACGGTGCGACTGGCCCTGGACGAATCGGCCCTCAACATCAACGGCGTGCGCAAGCCCATCACGCCGGGCATGTCGGGCAGTGTGGAAATCCTGACGGGCGAGCGACGGGTGATCGAATTTGTCATCTCGCCGCTGCTGCGTCACGCCCAAGAGAGTTTGCATGAGCGTTGAGCGCTTCTGCATTGGCCTGTTGCTCGGTGCATGGGCATGGACCTGCGCCGCCAGCACCGGTCTTGAGCTGGACAATCCCTTGAATGTCCAGGTGCCGACGCTCAAAGAGGGCGCGGCCCCCCAAGGCATGATCCAGGCGCCCTTGGGCGATTGCCGCCCCGATCAGCCCATGCCCGCGGACCAGGCGCTGGACTTGGCGCAGGCCCTGGACTGGAGCTTGTGCCATCAGCCGCAGATCCGTCTGGCTTGGCAGGCGATTCAACAGCAACTGGCCCAGCTTGGACAGGCCAAGGCCGCGCGATGGCCCACAGTCCAATACAGCATCACCCGCCAGGCATCCGATGTCCGTTATCCCGAAGATTCGGCCGCCAAAAGCAGCACCCGGGGCAACTCCCAGTTTGCCGGCTTGAGCTGGCGGCTGTTTGACGGCGGTGCGCGCCAGTCCGGTGTGGAGGCCGCGACGCAGCAGTTGGCGTCCGCTGTCTGGTCCCACGAAGCCCAGATTCAGAAAACGCTGCTGCAAGTGATTCAGGCGTTTTTTGATGCCCAAAGTGCCCAAGCCATGGCGATGGCCCGCCAGGACATGCTGGACCATGCCCAGCTGACCCTGTCGTCGACGCGGCGCAAGCACGACAGGGGGGCGGCATCGGTCACCGAGACCTTGCAGGCCGAGCTGGCCCTTCAGAAGGCGCAGCTGGCCCTGCAGCGCGCGCAGGCCGATCAGCAAAAAGCCATGATCGGCTTGGCCGCTGCGATGGGCCATCCCCTCTCGAGCCCCCTGCAGATCCAGCCGCATGAGGACCGGGGACACGACGCATCGGCCGAGCTTCCTCCTTTGCAGGCCTGGCTGCGCGATCTGGCCGATCAGCACCCGGGCGTGTTGGCTGCGCAGGCCCGCGTGCAGTCGGCCGAGGGCAAGCTGCGTGTGGCCAAGGCCGAGTTGTCGCCAACGGTCGAGGCCTTCGCCAATGCCTATCGGAACGCGCTGCCCAATCAGCCCTTGCAGCCCACCCGCTCAAAAACCTATGCGTATGGGGTCACGCTCAGCATTCCGCTGTTCGATGGCTTTTCGAGCATCTACAAAATCCGGGAGGCGCAGGCCTTGTTGGATCAGGAGCGCCTGCACCTGGAGGACATGCGCTTGCAAACCGAACAGGAGGTGGCCCGGGCCCATGCAGAGGCCCTGTCGGCACGGGCCAATCTGCGCGCGTCCTGGGCCATGTTGGAGGCCGCTCGCCTGGGACTGGGCAGCATACGGCAGCGCTTTGATCGCCAAGCCAGTGATCTGTCCGAACTTGTGGCGGCACAGAGTGTTTATGCCGAGGCGCTACAAGAGCGCTTGCGGTGCGTGGCCGAGTGGGCGTCCGCCAGATGGCGCTTGCAGGCCAGTGTCGGTTCGCTGGCATGGGCAGATGTGGCCGCTGTGCCGGCACAGGCGCCCGCTGGCCCATCCCCCCAACCCGACTGATCGCCTCAGGCGCGGACTTCCACCGCCGAGATGGTGTAGCGGAAGGTGTCGGGCGAGAGCTCGTCAAAGCGGCCGCTGGCGTTCTCGCCCTGCGGGTACATCAGAAAGCCAATGGTCTCGCGGCTGGCGCTGCCCGGCAGGCGGATGTCGTGTCCGGTGTTGTAGCCCACCCAGTTGCCCTCCCAGTTGCCAAACAGGCCCTGGTGGACAGGCGCCGCGATGGGGTGCTGGCGGTCCTTGATCCACTCGCTGGTTT
>JACCDH010314951.1_pt1 | contig 11350 bp, 9 predicted proteins | sample 7442481 | NCBI WGS metagenome assembly JACCDH01 (sample SAMN15323433, study PRJNA562643) | freshwater metagenome | isolation source: river surface water | place: USA:Blue River Watershed | collected 2017-08-15 | reverse complement strand
TTCCCTTTAAATAAATTGTAGTTGGCGCTAAACCAAATTGAGGGTATCTTTGTTTCCGAATTCTAATTTTTTGAGGGCATGAAAATGTGACTCAGGTTGGCGAAGCCGTGGAGGAATCTCTCTAAATGTTCTTATATTTACTTTATGAAGAATTGCTTTAAATTATTGTTTGTTCTATCCATTAGCTTTTTAAGCCATAAAGCTAATTCTCAGGCGACTACGATGCCAACGGATGATCAATTGAATCAAATCGTTTTACAGGCGGAACAGCGAGGAATGACCCCAGCTGAATTGCAAGCTTTAGCAAAGTCTAAAGGGTATTCAGACACTCAGATCAGTGCTTTAATGATGAAAGCAAATAGTTTATGGGGAAACAGGGCAGGCTTAAACACTATCTCAGGTAACGCCAAACAAGTTGGAAATTTAGCTCAAACTCAAAACAACCTTGATCCTCAAGTTAAAAAGGATACCTCAAGTCTATCTGAGGAAGAGAAGAAAATATTCGGCTTTGAAGTCTTCGCTAATAAAGGAATAAGTTTTGCTCCTAATTTAAGTATGGCAACCCCTAAAAATTATGTGGTTGGCCCTGGAGATGACTTAATTGTACAGATTTATGGAATTGCTCAAGCTACAATTAATCTAAAAGTAAGTAATGAAGGAAAGGTGGTAATCCCGAATGTGGGATTGTCTCATGTAGGTGGATTGACGATCGAAGCTGTTAAATCTTTGCTAACTCAAAAAATAGGCACTCGATATGCCGGCTTAGGAGGAGTCACCCCAAGTAGTTATTTACAAGTTACTCTAGCTAACGTTCGGACTATTAAAGTAAACATCGTTGGGGATGTAAAAACACCAGGAACGTTTCAATTGCCTTCCTATACTACGGCTTTTAATGCCTTGTATTCTGCCGGGGGGCCTAACACTAAAGGTAGTTTTAGAAACATTCAGTTATTTAGGGCTGGCAAATTAGTTTCTGAAATAGACTTGTATGAATTTCTTTTGAAGGGTAAAACAGATCATAATGTTCGATTAGAGGATGGGGACGTTTTATTAGTACCTAAATACCTACATCGTGTTGAAATAGTAGGTGAAGTTAGACGTGCTTTGTTTTTTGAGACAAAACCTAAAGAGACCATTTCGTCATTAGTCGAAATGGCAAATGGATTTAAGGAAACTGCATTTAAACAACATGTAACTATTCAGCGCTATAATGGGGTAGATAAAAGTATTTTACATGTTGAAACCACAGATTTTAATAAAACAACTCTTGAAGATGGCGATGTAGTATCAGTAGGGAAATCATTATCATCTTACCAAAATCGTGTTCAAGTGATAGGCGCAGTTGTCCTTCCAGGAGACTATGTTGCCGGTAAAGACGAGCGTATTGCCGATTTATTAAAGAAGGCAGGAGGCTTAAAGCCCGATGCTTTTTTAGGTCGAGCAATTTTATATCGTTCAGGAAGCGATTATACTCAGGAAGCGTTAGATATTGACTTGAAAAAAGCATTAAACGGTGATAATGAGCATAATAGATTAGTTCAAAAAGAAGATGTCTTAGTTGTAGCAAGCCATTTTGATTTAAAAGAGATTTATTCGGTTTCAATTGATGGAGAGATAAATCAAAAAGGGACATTCCCATTCGCTTATGGAATGACAATCGGAGATTTAATTATTAAGGCCAAAGGATTAAAACAATCTGCCTCTGGATCCTACATAGAGGTTGTGAGACGAGTTAAGGATAGTCCCACAGAATTAGCTAAAGTGATTCGAGCAGAGATTAACTCTGATTTATCTATTCATCCAGAAGAGAAAAAAATTGCTCTAGAACCATTTGATCAAGTATTTGTACGAGCTTCAATAGGTTATAAAGACTTTAAATATGTTTACGTTCAGGGAGAGGCAAGTTACACAGGTAAGTTTGTGCTTGATAAATTTGATTTAAAAGTGGGAGATTTATTGTCTCGTGCTGGAGGGGTTTTGGGTTCTGCAAATGTAAAGGGGGCTATATTAATTAGACGTTCATTATTCTTTAAACCAAAGCGAAATGTTGATGAATATTTAAATAAGTTGAAAGAATTAAATCTTCGTAATCAAGATTCAACACAAAGTGGACTTTCAGAGAGTAATCGAATTTTAGCCACACAATTAAAAATTCAGATTCAAAATATTGAAAAGCAAAATAAATTAGACTCATTATCTAAAAGTGAAAAAGATACTGAGATTGATTTAAGTGATATTGAAAATATTAAAACGTCTATCCAAAAATCAGTTTTAAAGAGTTTAAAGGATGTGAATATCAGCGAAAGCGAATACCAATTTGTTTCAATTGATTTAGAAGAAATCCTTAAATCTCCAGGTGGAAATGCAGACTTACAAATTAGGGAGGGAGACATTCTCTACATCCCAACTTATGATGAAACGGTGTCTATTTCTGGAGATGTATTATATCCAGTATCTGTTAAATTCGAATATTCGGCCTCTTTAAAACACTTCGTAGACCAAGCTGGTGGATTTAATAACACAGCTCTTAGAAAGCGTTCTTATGTGGTAACAGCAAATGGTGCAGTAAAACGAACAAAAAGCTTTATTGGAATTCGAATATACCCAAAGGTTAGCCCTGGTTCGCATGTATTTGTTCCGAAAGATAATAGACCTAAATCAAATATTAGTCTGGATCGAATCATAGGCCTTACATCTAGTTTAATTACAACAATCCTCTTGTTAAATACGATTATAAAGTAACGTCTTAGAATGGAAGAAAATAATATTGTTCAGCACGAAAAGTCATTTTTAGAGATCATCAGGTTTTTAATAATTGGAAGGAGGACTATATTTATTTCGTCTTCCGTTTTTTTTCTTTTTGCATTAATTCAAATTATTTATTCAAATAATGAATATGTTTCAAAATCAAGACTATTATCTGAAAATGGGGGTGTTGCAACTAGTAATATATCAGGTTTAGCAAACTTAGCTGGAATTAATCTTCCAAATAGACCATCAAATTCAAATGATTTAGACCCTTCTATATATTCTTCAGTTTTAGAATCAACACCTTTTTTATTATCTGTGTTGAATGAAAAAGTCGTTACTCAAAATGGAGAAAAAGTTCTTTTCAAAGAATATTTAAATTCTTTGAAATCAGGTAATATTTGGTTAGAAATAGGAAATGGAATATTAGCTATATCAGATTTAATTTTTTCCCTTTTTGAAGGAGGTAATGATATTAAGGTTGGAATTAAACCAAATAATAGTCAGGTTAGATATTTAAAATTGACATCGACTGAAAACAGAGCTACAGCGGTATTTAGAAAAAGAGTTAAAGTAGATATAAAAGATAGATTTGTAGATTTTTCAGTTACATTACCGGACCCTAAGTTAAGTGCTGAGGTTAATCTGTTGGTTACAGACAAGCTTGTTAGTTATGTAGTAAAATATAAAACTGCAAAAAGGGTAAGAGATCTTTATTTTTTAGAAGAAAGAACATCTGAAGCAAAGAAAAATTTTCTTAAAGCTCAATCTGCTCTTTTAAATAATCAAGACAATAGTTTAGGTTTGATTTTTGAAACTGGTCACGCGAGGCAGGATCAATTAAAAGCTCAATATGATTTATATTTTAATATATATAATAATTTATTAAATCAGTTAGAGCAGTCAAAAATTCAGCTTAAAGAAAGTACTCCTGTTTTTACTGATTTTGAACCAGTAGTTTTGCCTTCATCTCCCACTAATTCATCATCATTATTAATTATTTTTTTACACACTATTTTTGGCATTATGTTGGGCGTAATTATTCTAATTGCAAAAAAAATGACAGGTTACATATTGGCAAGTATTTAAAATTTAGTTTTTTAAATATCAGAATTAATGAAATTTTTAGGAATTAGGTATTTTCATCGAATATTTGTATAATATGATTAAACAAAAAACGGAGTGGGATTTGACTATTGAATCCCAAAGTTCTTTACTTGATTTAAACTTGAAAGACGTTTGGCGATACAGAGATTTATTGTGGATGTTCGTAAAAAGAGATTTTATAAGTTTTTATAAACAGACTATTTTAGGTCCACTATGGTTTTTTATTCAACCGCTATTCACCGCAATTATTTATACATTCATCTTTGGAGGATTAGCAAATCTTAGTACTGATGGCTTACCACAGCCTTTGTTCTACATGGCTGGAATTACTGCTTGGAACTATTTTTCAGATTGTATAACTAAAACTTCAAGTGTATTTAAGGATAATTCAAATATTTTCGGAAAAGTGTATTTTCCAAGATTAATTATACCCTTGAGTATTGTTGCAAGTAATTTAGTGCGTTTCGCTGTACAGATTTTATTTGTGGTAGTAATGATGGTCTATTACTCATGGAGCGGAGCGCAGTTTCATATTACTTGGGCAATTTCATTATTCCCTGTTTTGGTGTTAATGATGGCATTATTGGGACTTGGTCTTGGGCTAATTGTTACGGCACTTACAACAAAATATAGAGATCTTGCATTTTTAGTAAACTTTGGAATCCAGCTTTTAATGTATACAACTACTGTTATTTACCCTCTCAGTAGTGCTCCTTTAAAGTATAAGACAATAATTAGTCTAAATCCTATGACAGGGATAATAGAATGTTTTAGGTATGGTCTTTTAGGACGGGGGGAGTTTTCATTTAATACTTTAGGTTATTCATTTATATTCACTCTTGTGGCCTTAATATTGGGGATTTTAATTTTTAATAAGACTGAAAAAACGTTTATAGACACAATTTAATAATGAATTCAGCAATTAAAGTAGAAAATTTATCAAAAATATATCGTTTAGGGGAAATCGGAACGGGGACTTTAAATAAGGATATTGAACGATTTGTAAAGACTAAGATATTCAAAAAGGAAGACCCTTTTTTGACGATAGGTGAGGTAAATGATAAGGAGACAAAAGGAAAAAGTGATTTTGTTTATAGTTTAAAGGATGTAAATTTTGACATAAAACAGGGGGATGCGGTTGGTATTATTGGTCGAAATGGAGCTGGTAAAAGTACCTTGTTAAAGGTATTATCGAGAGTGACTACACCTACATCAGGAAAGATTAATATTAAAGGAAGAGTAGCTAGTTTGTTAGAAGTCGGTACGGGATTTCATCCTGAATTAACAGGAAGAGAAAACATTTTTTTAAATGGTGCTATTCTAGGAATGCGTAAAAAAGAAATTGATAGAAAATTTGATGAAATAGTAGATTTTAGCGGGGTTGAACGCTATATAGATACTCCTGTTAAAAGGTATAGTAGTGGAATGTATGTGAGATTGGCGTTTGCTGTAGCAGCCCATTTGGAGTCTGAAATTTTAATTGTTGATGAAGTATTAGCAGTAGGAGATGCAGAATTCCAAAAAAAATGTTTAGGCAAAATGTCTGATGTCAGTAAAGGCGAGGGAAGAACTGTTTTGTTTGTAAGTCATAATTTACCCTCAATTAGGCGACTATGTACCAATTGTATTTATCTAGAAAATGGCCAATTGAATAGTCAAGGTTCAACCGATGAAATCTTAAAATTATACAACGAAAAGGATTTAAAATTTAATGAATTCAAGGTAGAAATTAATGATTTAAAAGCTCATAAAATAGCAGGGTTTAGCATATCTGAAATTTCTTTAGAAAATAGTCGTGGTCAAATATTAGATAATATAAATACAGACCATGATATTTATATTCACATAAAAACACATGTAAGTAAGGAAAACATTAGAATTGGGTTAACGCTTATTTTGAAAGATTTAAACGATAATATTGTCTTTAGTTCCATAAATAATTCTAATGGATTTTTTGAAAAAACAAGAAATAGTGACGAAAATATTGACTCAATTTGCATTATTCCAAAAAATCTCCTAAATGACGAAGTATATAGGTTGAGTATTCTAATATATAACGCTAATTATTCAAATTCTTATTTGCTTGAAAATATAATGTCCTTTCAAATTGATGATGGTCGATCTGGTAGAGGTAATTTTGAGGGAAAAATTGTTGGAATTATTAGACCTGAATTACAATGGTTAATTCAATAGAATGTTAATTAAGTTTTTATATAGTACAATTAAATAACTCTTTATCACCTTTCTATAAATTAAAAGAATATATTATTCTTCGAAATATTTGAAATTGTTGTGTTTTCCCCTTTAAAATAATTTATGGCTTATAGAGTTTCAATAATTATACCTGTTTATAATGGTTCAAATTATCTGAATCAAGCTATAGAAAGTGCATTGTCACAAGACTATTCAAATGTTGAGATTATTGTTATAAATGATGGATCTACTGATGAGAATAAGACAAGAGATATAGCATTAACGTATAATGATAAGATTCGTTATTTTGAAAAAGAAAATGGGGGGGTTGCCAGTGCGTTAAATTTGGGAATATCAAAAATGGAAGGGGATTATTTTTCTTGGCTAAGTCATGATGATTTGTATAAGCCTAATAAAATATCTTCTCAAATTAGTTACTTGCTCGATCTTAATTTAAATTCTAAAAATGTAATTCTATATTCTGATTTCGATTTAATAAGTGAAAATGGTGATATATTTTGGAATTCAGATTTAAGCTCAAGTTTAACTTATAGTTTTCGAATATGGTTGACATTATTTAGTCAACTAAATGGATGTACTTTGTTAATACCAAAAGAGGCATTTGATAATGTAGGTGGATTTGATGAAAGTTTAAAACATACTCAAGACTATGATTTATGGGGTAGACTTTCTTATCAATATGAATTTGTTTATGTGCCAATAAATTTGGTAAAGTCGCGGCAACATTCAGAACAGGATTCGAGAAAATTAAATCATTTTGCATTTGAGGAGGTGTCAAAGTTGAAATCAAGATTTGTAAGGGGGTTAATTAAAAGCGATTTTTCAAGTATTAAAAATACTAAGAAATTACTAGTTGATTGTAATAATCTATTTGAGTATAAAATTTACTACTCTATCGTTGAATTAATATTTAAATATTTTTTTTTCAAAAGTATTAAATAATGATGTCCAGAAAGAAAATTCTTTTTGTAGCAATGTCTGAAAGCATTCATTCTGTTAGATGGATTAAACAGTTAGAATCCGCTGAATATGAAGTTTTTCTTTATCCATCACATGATATTAATTTGTTTCACGAGGGTTTAAATTCGATAAATATATGTTTTCCACTATATTCTTTTAAGAAAATCTGTAACAGAATATATTTAGGAAAAGTATTTAATTTTGTCTATAGTTTGTATAAAATATTTGCTCAAAAATTTTTCCCTAATTATTATCAATTTAGATTGTTCATATATATTAAATTGCTTAAACCAGATCTTATACATTCTTTGGAGACGCAAGGAGCTGGGTATTTAGTTAATTCTGTCAAGAACCATTATTTTAAGCGTAAAATATTTCCTAAATGGTGGCATACCAATTGGGGAAGCGATATTTATTTGTTTGGTCGTTTAGACAATCATTATTCAAGGATTAAGCAGTTGCTTTCCAATATTGATTATTATTCTGCAGAATGTGAGCGTGACATTGCTCTTGCTAAAGATTTCGGTTTTACTGGATTGAGTCTTCCTGTATATCCAAATACTGGAGGTTTTAATCTTTCACAAATTTTAGATTTACGGAGTAATAGTTTACCTACCTCAGAGAGGAAATTCATTATGCTAAAAGGGTATCAAGGTTGGGCTGGAAGAGCCTTGTTTGGTTTAGCTGCTCTTCGTAGCCTAGGAAATTTATTAGAGGGATATACAATTATTGTATATTCTAATCCCGATTCAGATGATATTAAAATTTCTTGCGAATTACTGTCAAAAGACTTAGGTATTCCCGTCAAAGTTCTCCCCCAATCAACTCATAATGAAATACTTTATTGGCAAAGTCAATCTCGTATATCTATAGGTCTAAGTATTAGCGATGGAATTAGCACTTCATTGCTTGAGGCTATGGCGTTAGGGTCTTTCCCAATTCAAAGTGACTCTTCTGCAGCAAATGAATGGATTGAAGATTACTATACGGGGTTACTAGTTTCAGCAGAGGATTGTGTCGATATAGCAGATTCTATTAAATCGGCTTTACTTGATGATAAATTAGTAGATAATGCTAATTATCGCAATTGGGATGTTATAGCGAATAGAGCTGAATATAATAGATGCAAGGAATTAAGCTTAGAATCATATAATAAAATTATTAACAAAAATATTTAAACATGAAGTCAGAATTCAGTAATAAGACGTTACTAATTACGGGAGGAACAGGTTCGTTTGGTAATGCTGTTTTAGATCGATTCTTAAATACCGATATCGGGGAAATTAGAATTTTTAGTAGAGACGAAAAAAAACAAGACGATATGCGTCATTTGTACAATAATGACAAAATAAAGTTTTATATCGGAGACGTTCGTGATTTGGAATCATTGAATTCTGCTATGAGAGGCGTAGATTTTGTATTTTCAGCTGCTGCTTTAAAGCAAGTTCCATCTTGTGAATTTTATCCAACTGAGGCAGTGAGAACAAATATTTTAGGTACATCTAATACAATTGAGGCAGCGTTAAATAATGAAGTTAAAAAATTAGTTGTTTTAAGTACCGATAAAGCAGTCTATCCAATAAATGCGATGGGTATGTCTAAAGCTTTGATGGAAAAAGTTATGGTTGCAAAATCAAGAAATTTAATGCCGCAAAGACTTACTTTATCCGGGACAAGATATGGTAATGTTATGGCTTCAAGAGGTTCTGTAATACCGCTTTTCATTGAACAAATCAAGGAAAATAAAAGTATTACCATAACAGATCCTAATATGACAAGATTTATGATGTCTCTAAATGATGCCGTAGAATTAGTGCTGTTTGCGTTTAATAATAGTACTCAAGGTGATATTTTTGTTCAAAAATCTCCGGCGGCCACAATTGGACTGTTAGCTGAGGTATTACAAGAGATTTTTGAAGGCAAAAATAAAATTGACATTATAGGCACAAGGCATGGTGAGAAATTATATGAATCATTACTTTCAAGAGAAGAGTCTGCAGTTGCTATTGATATGGGCGATTATTTTAAGGTACCTGCTGATACTCGAGACTTAAATTATGCAAAATATTTTGAAGAGGGTAATAGTAGAATTCAGTTATCTGATGAATATAACTCTCATAATACAGATAGATTATCTAAAGAGGAGTTAAAATCAATGTTATTAAAATTACCATATGTTTTAAATGAGCTGAATCGATGAAAGTATTAATTTTAGGCGGAACTGGAATGCTTGGCCATCAAATTATAAAAGGGTGCATTTCTAGAAATTACGATTGGTATACGACTGTTCGAAATAAAGAATTATTGATTAATTTTTTCGGTCAAGGTATTAGTAATAGAATAATTGAAATTGACGACATAAAGAATTTCAAACAATTGAGAGAAGTTTGTATGGCTTCTGGAGCTCAATTTATAATTAATTGTATTGGTGTAGTAAAACAATCAAAACATGCTTCAAATTTTTTAGAGTCTATTTCGGTTAATTCCTTACTTCCACATATTTTAAATGAAATATGTGAGAATATGAATGCTAAATTAATTCACATTTCGACAGATTGTGTTTTTGACGGGGCAAAAGGTCTTTATAATGAGGATGACATATCTAATGCATATGATATATATGGGAAGTCAAAATTTTTAGGTGAAGTTAATTATGGTAATTCCATGACTTTAAGAACATCTATCATTGGTAACGAGATTACACAAAATACACATGGATTGATTGATTGGTTTCTTGTTCAAAAACGAAGCGTTAGTGGCTATAAAAAAGCTATTTTCTCTGGTGTTACAACTTTTGAGTTGACAAAGATTATTTTAGACGTGATCTTACCTAAATATTTTTCGGTAGGGTTGTTTCAAATTGCTTCAAAGCCCATTTCAAAATACGACTTATTAAATATAGTAGCTAGAGTATATAATAAAGATATTGAAATAGTAGAATCTCAAGAGTTGATGATAGACAGAAGTTTAAGTCCATCTAAATTTTTTTCACTAACGAATTATTCTCCACCAGAGTGGGATTTACAAATAAATCAAATGAAAGAAAATTCCGAAGAAAACGTAACAATTAAATAAATTTATTATGGAAACAAATTATTATAGTCAATCAAACTTAAAAATTCTTGCTGAAGAATTGTCCAATAAAGTTTTAGTTAGTAACCAAAATGGAACTTACAATTCAGAGCCATTCCAACATATTATAATTGACAATTTTTTGCCAGATAAGTTTGCGAATGATTGTTTGAATTCATTTCCTGATACTGATTCTGATGTTTGGGAGCACTCAAATAATGAAGACGTCGAAATTAAGTTAAGGACGAATTGGAAATCAGAATTTGATATTCCCGATGGGGGGATTTTGAATGCTATTCGGATATTGAATTCTTCTTATTTTCTGAATGCGATGTCAAAATCATTAGGCATTAATAAACTAATGCCAGATCCTTATTTCTCAGGAGGAGGACTTAACGCTACAGTTAGAGGGGGTTTGTTAGATGTCCATGTTGACGGGAATTATCATGATGCTTCGGGCTTAAATAGAAGAGTAAATGCTATTTTATATTTAAATCCAGGTTGGGAGGAATCATGGGGAGGTGAGTTTGGCATTTATGATAGTACTGGAGATAAATGTATGAAACAAGTGGCACCAATTTTTAATAGGTTAGTGATATTTGATACTCATGATAAAAGCTTCCATGGCTTACCAAATCCTTTGAATTTCCCTGAAGGAAATTCAAGAAAATCTATTATACTTTATTATTATACAAAAGATTCAAGACCCCAATCTTTGATTTCTGTAGAAGAACCTCATAGCGCACTTTGGAAGAAAAAAAATTGGACTGATAAGAATGGTAATGTTACTAGAGATTTTAACTAATATTAATTTATGAAAGTACTTACTGTATTAGGGACTAGGCCCGAAATTATAAGGTTGTCAAGAGTCATTGACAAATTAGATAAATTCACTAATCATGTTATTGTTCATACTGGCCAGAATTATGATTATGAGTTAAATAAAATATTTTTTGATAATTTAGGAATTAGAGAACCAAATTATTTTTTAAATGCTGCTTCAAAAAATGCCGCTTCCACAATAGGAAATGTTATAATAAAAATTGACGAGATTTTAGAAATAGAAAATCCTGATGCACTATTAATACTTGGGGACACAAATAGCGGCCTTTCAGTAATACCAGCTAAGCGGCGAAAAATACCTATTTTTCATATGGAGGCTGGAAATAGATGCTATGATTTACGTGTCCCAGAGGAGATTAATCGTAAGATTATCGATCATACTTCTGATATTAACTTACCTTATAGC
>JACCDH010041499.1_pt1 | contig 11350 bp, 10 predicted proteins | sample 7442481 | NCBI WGS metagenome assembly JACCDH01 (sample SAMN15323433, study PRJNA562643) | freshwater metagenome | isolation source: river surface water | place: USA:Blue River Watershed | collected 2017-08-15 | reverse complement strand
TCCAATTCTATCTTTTATAAAATATTTTTCTTCCATTTCATATTCTGGTATATATACTTTAATAAAATTTTCTGTCATTTCCATTAAATAACCTTTTACTTCTGTTTTTACTTCATTATTTTTCATCTTAAAAATATAATTCATTCTTTTTAAATCACGATCTAATCTTCTTGTTCTTTTAACAAAAATATTTACTTTATCTAAATCGTATTTTTCAACACTTTTATTTAATAATAATAAGTGTATATAAAAATCTACACTTCGTCTAATAGGAGATGTAAAATGAGTGTACAAATCTAAATTCATCATTGAATGTCCCATATATTTATCTCTATCATAATATTGATAAAGTGCACTTTTCATTTCTCTTCTTTCTAAATATTTTTTGATTTTTGTGTTTTCCATAATTTTTAATTCTTTTTCTCTTTCTATTATTTTATTTGGTAAACATACTCTTAATATTGTTCTACTTGGATCTTCTAAATGATTAACCAAATATTTTGCTACCATTTCATTTGTTTTAATCATCCATAATTCAACATATTTATGTGAATCTAATTCATCAAAATTAAATATCTCTTTTGTTTTTAAATACATTTGTTTCATCTCTTTATCACACTTTTTAAAATTCTTTTCTATCATATCATCAACATCTTCATATCTATAATTTTTTCTATTCTTTACTATACTTTCTCTAAAATACCAATTCTTTAATTCTATCTTCTCACCAATTTCATATTGATATATTATTGATATTGCAAATCTTTTTTTATTTTCTAATAATGAACATAAATCATCCGCTAATTCATTTGGTAAAACATTATATTTTTTATTAATTAAATATACTGTACTTATTCTTTCTGATAAAATTTTAATCCAATCTTCTGAATTTTCAATATATTTAGTTGGTGATGCGATATGAACACCTATTTCAAAATTTTTTTCATCTATATATTTATAATGAAAAGCATCATCAATATCTATCGAACCGATTGGATCAATACTAAATACTTCATAATGAATATTATCTTCTTCTTTAATTAATTCTCTTTTTTCATTTAATTCTTCATTTGATAATCTCCATCTATTAAAATTTAATTCATGATAATATCTTAACATTTCATATTCTGAATCTTCTTCTCCAACTTTTCCTAAATATTCTAGTACTTGACCATGTGGTACTCTTTGTTTTTCATTCCATTCTTTAAATTCAAATACTACATACATTTTTATCTTTTCTTTTTTACTTGATGCTATATAAAAATGTTCATATTTATTATTTAAAGGTTTACATAAATAAATTGGATACCCTGAACTATTAATACCATATTGTGTGATTGAATCCATATATAAAATACCTACTATTTTTTTATTAGTTCGTGATTTTATATTAATAACTTCATTATTTAATATATATACTTCGTCTCCATAAATTGCTCTATTATTTTTTATATTTTCTTGTTTTTCATATATTTGAATATTTACATCTTCTGTTAAATCATTTATATTTATATGATTTTTATGATAATTCATATTTTTAAGTTCCTTAAATATAATATATCTTACTTTTTTTAAATTAAATTTAAAAATAGTTAATTTAAAAATAAATTTTTTTCATAAATTTTTATCATGAAGATCTTTATAAATTCTATGATGATTCAAAAAAGAATTATTTGTTTTATTATTTATTGGTTGTATTGGTTCAAAACGAGCACCAATAGGTGGCATATTTGTTTTATTTTGCTTGTCATAAAATAAATTATTATTATTATTATTATTAAATATTTGATCTTTAGGACCTATCTCATTAGTAAATTTATTTGAATTTAAATTATTAAAATCTTTTAATGATCCTTCTAAGAATTGAGGTGTTTTGTCTTTGTTATTATTATTATTATTATTTGTAAATTGAAAACTCATTTATATCTATTTTTATCTATTTTTATTTATATTAAAATATTTATTTAATATAAAATTAAAAAAAAATAATTATTTTAAATTAAATTATTTACTTAGATTTTTCAGCTTTTTTAGCCTTTTTTTCTTCCATTTCAGCTTCTTTTAATGATACTAATTTTTCAAGTGAATCAGCAATACGACCTACATCTTTACGAAGAGGACGGAAGTTCTTCATTTGTTCATTAAGACCTTGAAGTTCATTATGAAGAAGACTAATATAATTTAAAATGTTATTGCCTTCTTCATCTTCGAAAAGTGAGAAGATACCTTTATAAATTTCGTTATCAGAAAGATCAATTTCATATTCACCATCTTCTTCATCAGAATCACTTCCAGATCCTGAACCAGAACTTGAAGTATTTTCAGAACCTGAATCTGAACCTGATTCAGAAGTTTCATTTTCAGATTCAGATTCAGAATGTGATTCGTTATCACTTACTTCTTCTTCACTACGTGCTTTAAAAATTTCTTCAGACATTTTATCTTTTAGTTAATTACAATAATTTTTTTCTTAAAATAAAACGAATAATAATACTTTTTTATATTTTTATATTTTATTTAAAAATAAATTTTATATTTTCTTTAATCATTTTTATATAAATGAAAAATAAAAAATATAATAAAAATAATAAATAATAAAATTAAAATATAATATTGATAATCTATAACATTTTTTTTTATTAAATCATATAAAATATAATTTTCTAAAATATTTTTTATATTCAATCTTATTAAATTAAATTTACTTAATTTAAATTCATCATAATTTATATTGTCAATATTTGATGTTTCTTTGTTCAATTTTTCATTATTATTATAATTATTATATTCTATATTTTTGGTATTATCGATAAATGGTTTAATAATCTCTATATTGATATTTTTTCTTAACATAAAAGATAATATTTATAAATATAATTCATAAATAAAATAATAAAGAAAAACATATTAATTAGTTAAATAATATTCATAGAATATTTTAAAAAAGAAAATAATAATTGCAACAATAAACATGAATAATAGAATTAAAATGAATTTTCTTCTTTTTTGATTTTCTGGTAAATTATTTAATTGAAAAATAGAAGGTTTGATAAAATAAATAACTAAAATAATAAATATATAAAATAAAAATAATTTAGAAAGTTCCATTATAATTATACTCTACTTATTAATAAAATTTTATTATTTTTTTTTTATCTAAAAAATTTATATATTAAAATTAGATGAATATGATTCTTATTAAAAATAATTATTTATATAAAAATATAAAATTGATTTGTATTTTCTTAATTATACTACTTTTATTTTATTTTATTAATAATATGAATAAAGAAAATAAAGAACATTATTTAACTTTTTTTATTCCATATTATGATAATGAAAAAGATAAAATACAACAATTTTATGAAAATGAAGATTATAAAAGATTAAATTATAAAAAAAATTTTTTTTATAAACCAATTAATTTTGGTTATTATATAAAAGAAAAAAAATATATTATTCAAAATATAGCTAAATTGTTATTAGCTAATTCAAAAATAAAATATTGCAATGATATTGAATTTGAATATGATATGGATCTTATTAAAAATTTAAATAATAATAATATACAATTATCAATTAAGTCAATACCTGCTATTGCTTATTATAATTCAAATTCTACTAAGGAAGATGATCCAACAAATGTAAAATTAGTTTTAAAGATATCCAAAAGATATGTTTTTTTTATAACTCGTAAAAATAATAAAATTGAATCTTTAACTAGTATTCCATTTAAATCTAAAATAGGTGTTAATAAATATATGTTAAGTGAAAAAGAAAAAATAAATTTTGTAGCATTTGATATATTAGATTATCTAAAATATCAAATTAATATAGATTATACATTAATACCTTATGATACCATTTTTGATGGTGGAGAAGCACTTATTAATAATGAATTAGATTTACTAATTTGGATTGATTATTTTCCAAATAAAAATATAACTAAATTTTTTAATGAAAACTCTTATCATGGTCTTAAAATTTTACCTTTTAATATACCTCAAGAAAAAGTATTTAAAAAAATTAATTATCAATATGATATAGATTATATTGATCTAAATAATGTATCAAAATCTTATTTACCAGTAAGAATTAAAAATGAAAATTGGAACAAATTTAAACCAGATATGAAAATATTATCTTTTGATGAATATTTAGTGACAAATCGTTTTGTTGATAAAGATATTATTTATAATATAACTAATTCTTATTTTAAAAATATTAAACTCCTTAAAAATAATAATTTTGAATATATTAATTTTATATCTGATGTAGAATTAGATAATAAACAAGTACCTATACCATATCATGAAGGGGCTCGTGAATATTATTTTGATAATGGTTATATGTCTAATAATCCTAGTCAAAATTGTAAATATTTAGTTGGTGTTATGAATTGCAACGATAAAACTTTATTAGATAATAATTTAGACTAATTTTATATTTTATTTTAATGAAAAATATAAAATCAAAAAAATAAATTTAAATATTATTTAATTATTTAATTATTTAATTATTTAATTAATTCAACTTAAAAAAATAAAAAATCTAAATTTTTAAAACATTTTTTAACAAAAAAAACGTATTGTTAAAAAAGCAATATAAAAATAAAATATTTTAGATAAAATAGCAAAATAAAAAATATTTATTGCTATAAAAAATATTTTTATGTATAACTATAAGAACAAAAATATGAAAGTTATATAATTTTATTAATTTTTTATTTACAAATTATTTATTTACAAATTCTTTCTCCTTTTACATTATTATAACAATTTAAACTATAATAATGATTTATTCTATCTTGTTTATCACCTTCGAATGCATAATCAGGACCATTTAAAAAAGGATATTTATTTTTATTATTTTGTTCTTCACAACAATCTTCTAATTTTGTATTTAATAACCATTTATCTGATTTACAATTATAACACAAAGGCCTATATTTATATGATGGGAAAAAATAATGAAAACCTAAAGGTTGAACACCAACAGGCATTTCACATTGTCCATCAGGTAAACATTTTCCTTTTTTATTTGGATAATTTCTATTTCCTTGATAAAATGGACATTCATCATCTGTTTTACATGGTCTATCTAAAATTCCTACTTGTTTAGGACGACCATACCAATCAAAACTAGATTCACAATGTTCACGTGTTGGTACATAATTGTTTCTATCACTAAAATTATTTGTTATTAGGATTTGCGCTGATTTTTCAGGATTTGTTAAAACATCTGGATCTGTATTAAAACAAGCCCATTGATTATTCAATTTATAACTTTCTTGATATTCTTTAACTTGTTTAACAACACTATCTGGGTTTAATTGTAAAATAGCTGTATTAGTTTGGTTAGTATAATTTTTATTAATAATTTGATAGGTTGGTTCTTTTTCAAAAGGTTTTGCCATTAAATATTTATCTTGTGTTAAACCACCTAAATATTGTGAATTCATAATATATACTTTATTATCAATAATAGTACCTATATAAGATAAAGTTGGTAAGAAAAAATCACTTTCTCTAAACATCATTAATTTAATAAAAAATAATCGAGGTTTTTTATTTTCATTTTCATAACTTTCAATGTTTATTTTATTTTTTATTGGTTCTACTAAATATTCTATTTTTTGAATAGAATATTTATATATATCAAATGGTATTATACCAAAATATGTTAATTGTTTTTTATCCAAAACATTTTCTTGTTGTTTATAACATCGATTTAAAAATTCTTCATTCAATTGATTTACTTCATCAATTGGTGATTTTATCTCATCATATTTAAAATGCATTTTTTTTACTGGATTATATTGTTCCCATCTATCAATCCATGTTTTTTTATTTAACATATCATATTCAAATTCTAATTCATATTTATATTTTAAAGGCGTAAAATCAGTTGGTTTTAATAATAATTCATCCCATTTTCCAAAATCTTCTGGTTTATTTTTATCACTTATATATTTTGTAAATTCATAATAATCTATTAATCCTTTTCTATAAGTATTATCACCACCTTTTGCCCATACTGGTAAAGCTAATTGTGAATCTTGTATTGGTACTGGTAAATCTTGAGGAAAATCAGTATTATATTCTTTTGGAAAATCTTTCCAATATTTATTTTCATTACTACTAAAAATACTATTTTGGGGATCATATAAAGATATCCATCTTTTATCATTAATTGAACCAAATCGTGTAGTTGGTGGTATTTTACCTCCTGAAAATAATTCTTTATATTGATTAAAATATTTATTTTTATTATTTATTAAATAAAATAAAATCAAAATTATAATAAAAATAATTATATATATATATTCTTTTATCATTTATATTTTGTTTTATACCTACTAATTGATTATATTAATATTTTTATAATTTATATTCTATAAAAAAATAAAAAATAAAAATTTTAAATTAATCATTTAAATCTTCTATTTTTACTGAATGATCTAATGTTAAATCTTTAGAGTATTTATCGTCTCTTAAAGAAGCTGAAAGACAAAAATCATTTGTTTTTTGTATTGAATCAAATTTTTTATTTAGTGTTGTTGAAAAATCATTTAATATAATATTCTGATTTTGATTTATTTTTTCATTCTCTTTTAATAATTTATTAAAAGTTATAGTATTCTCATTATTATTTTCAATTAAATCTTTATTTTTATCTTTTTCTTTGTCTAATAATGATAATCTTCTTCTATTTTCAATGATTGTTTCTATGATTCTTTGCGAATCTCTTTCTAAAACATTTGATACATCTTTTTGAATATCTTCTTTTAAATTTGTTTCTAAATATTCAATACTATACTTTTCATATTTTTCTATTATTGTTTTTTCTAAATAATTTTTATAATGTTCATAAAAATCATCTACTCTTTCAAAATTTGTATCAACTAATTGATTTAATGTTGACTCTTTATTAGCTATTACCCATTTACCATTTTCATATAAATATATAAATGGTAAATTTTGATTTGGTAAAATTATATTTGTATTATTTGGATTTTTTTGATTAAAATGAATTTCTTCTACTAATCTTGGTACAGAATCATATGGTGATGATAATAAATTAAAATAAAAATCAGTTTGTATTGAATCAATAGATTCTTTACCAAAATTATTAATAAAAAAGTTTTGATTGATTTGAGTTAAAAATGTATAATGATTATTAATTGAATTACTATTATTTCCATTTTGATTATATTTCAATATATTTTTTAATTCAAATAATTCTCTTTTTAGTTCTTTTATAAATTCTGAATCATATTCTTCTTTTAAAATTGTATTTTTAAGGTCTTCTTTTAAATTATCTTCTTTTGTTTTATTATCTTTTTGATTATTTATCTCTTCTTTAAATTTATTATTTAATTCTACACCAAATGTTTGTTTATATATTTCTTTTATACCTTCATTTTCTGATTCTTCTTTATATATTTCAGTTAATCCATTCAATTTATTATAATTCATATTTTCTAAATTATTATTATTTGAATCTATTTTGGATATATGTATAGTGATTGGTTTATTATGAATTAATTTTTTATCTTCTATTTTTTTCTCATTGTTTTTATGATTTAATTCTTCTTTTTCTTTGTTTATTTTTATTTTACAATTTTTTAAATGTTTATTTAAATTTGATGTATTTGAATACATTTTTTTACAAAATAAACATTTAAAATCATTCTCTTCTTCTTTTTCTTCTACTTTAATATTTTCTATATATAAAACTTCTTTTTTTTCTGTATTATCTATAAGCTTTTGTATATTTGATTTATTTAAATTATCAATATTTTCTATTTGGTTTTTTTCGTTTTCTACTAAATTTCCATTCCCTATACAAGGATTCTTTCTATTTATATGATATTCATAATTCCATTTTTTTTTAAATTCTGTACCACATTTATTACATTTATAATCAGGCATTTTTATTTTTATTTTTTTTCCTATTCATTCTTTATATTCTTTTTATACATTTTTTACTCTTTTATATATTTTTATAAATTATTGTTATTTTTATAAATATAAATACTATATTTTATTGTATTTATAGCATTATTTATATTATAATATTTTAGCAATAAAAATGTATTTTTAATTTTAAATTCCACCGTTTAAACGGTGGTGTTTTTTTCGGATTTTCGAAAAAAAACGGGTTTTTTCAAAAAAACAGGGGTACAAACTCGGACTAAGGTTCAAAATAAAAAAAAATAGCAAAATATTATTGTTTAATAAAAAAATATTTTATAAAAAAATATAGCAAAAACATTTTTTACCATTAGGATTCCATTTTAGGCATTTTATATTTTTAAAAAAGTATTGTTAAAATATCAATAATATTTATTATTTATAACCAAAAAATAATTTTTTATTGTTAAATAAAAATGCCTAAAATGGAATCAAAATCCATTTTAGGCACATGTTAAAAAACACTGTTTTTGAGGGTTTAAAAAAAAAAACGGTGTGACGAAAAAAAAAAAATCGCGAAGCCCAAATTTGAACTTGAAAACATGATCTTTTTTCATTCTTTTTCCGTTTTTTTGGTGGAATTTAAAAAATAGATATATAATATTAATATTTAACAAGTAGTTATTGTTTATTTATTTAAGATCTAATAACAATAAAAAAATAAAATAAAAAAAGAGAAAAAGAGAGTCAATGGTTTTTAAAAAAAGAGATAAAAATATTTACGTTCATATATTTTTTAATTTTAATAAATCGTGTTTTTTGCCATTAAATATGCCAATTTTAAGAGATGTTGATACGGATCGAGATTTTTTTAAAAGTTATATACATATAAGACTATTATAATTATATTTTTGCCAATTTAAATGATGAAAAATAGCCAATTTTTAAGAAAACTGTCTGATACGGGATCGGGTTTTTTAAAATGATTTTTAAGTCTTATACGGGATCGGATTTTGAACCAAAATTTATAGAGATTTTGAAAAAATCATAACATGATTTATGGTATTTTTAATAACTCATGTCTCCAAAAAGTGGCATGTTTTTTTAAGGAAAATAGTCCGATACGGGATCGGATTTTTTAGAAAAATATTTTATATTGATACGGATCGATTTTTGAACATATTTATACGGAACGAGTTTTTATTTTATATTGATACGGAACGAGATTTTAAAACAAAAACACGAATTATAGAGTAAATAATAAATCGTGTTAAAATAGTGCCATTTTGTCAGAAAACTGTCCGATACGGGATCGGTTTTTTTCAAAAAAAAATAATATCGATACGGGATCGGATTTTGAACCTTTTTTTAGAGAAAATAATTATCATTTATTATTTTTTGGAGAAATTGGCAGACTAATAAATCGTGTATGAGCAAAATCCCACACCAATTCCGCGCCAATCCGCGTAGAATGTGGGATGATCTGTGATCGGGTTTTTTAAAAAGTCTTATACGGGATCGGATTTTGAACTTTTTTGTAAAAAGTTAGTCCGAGTACGGAGTTTTTGTAAAAAATGCGTTTTCCCACCGATTTTTGCCCAAAAATGTAAAAAAAATACATTTTCCCACCGATTTTTTGCCCAAAAATGTTATTTTCCCACCGATTTTTGCCCAAAAATGTGCAAATTTTATAGATTTACGTTACATATCAAAATAAAATAATTTTATTTAAAAAATAAATTTTATATAAAATAATTAAAAACAAAAAAATATATTATATATTTTGATAAGAATATTATTATTTTAAGCACTTTAAAATAAAATTAAGATAATAAAGAAAAAATTATTATTTTTTAATTAAATAAATAAATAATAAAAACAAAACAATTAATAAAATAAAAATAAACCATCTATAATCTTTCTTATATTCTAAAATTTGAATAGGTATCTTATCTTCAATACATATATCTGAATTATATTCATTTATGGATACACATTTTCCTAATTTACTTTTTAATTTTTGATCATAATAAACACACCATTTACATTTTCCTAATCTTGTACATTCTTTACATCTATCTTCATTGTTACATTCACAAAAACTCTTAATATTTTTATTATAATTCATTTGAGGACAATTAAATAAACAACCTATATTTTTCATTTTACTATTTATTATTTTGATTTTTTTTTTTATAAATTTGAGGCTATAAACCTCTTCTTTAATTCAATTAAGCAGAAAGCTCAGGGTTAATCACCTTGTTGATATACTGACCCATAAGAAGCGCCGCGCGCTTCGCATTAGGGTTAGTCTTAATCTTCTCAATCTCTGCAATCGCTTCGGAAGTTAGTACAAAGATGTCCTGCTTACCAACCTCTTCGGTAGTAAAAATATTCTCAATATTGAGGTCTCCAAAAATAAGAGTCCTAGCCCTGTGAATAGTCATCTCACCATCGTTCAGTGCAATGTTATTGTCCTTCTCAGAATCCTTGACAAATTCATTCATTCGGTGGACCATAGCACCAATTCTCTTAAATAGGTTAAAAGCTCCATTGTCAACACGCTTGTCGCAAGTGAATTGTTCGGGATATTCAAATACCTCGTCTTCCTCATTGGAAGGGTTCTTGAGAGCATCAATCCAATCAATGACGAGCTTAGTAGGGTCAAAACCACCATCCACCTCGCGGTTGAATGAGTTCTTCTTCTGCACCCTCTTGAAAAGACGAGGGTCGACAATAGTCGCTCCAGGAGTCTCATGCCGCTGAATGCAAATTGCCACTGCTGCGTCCTCTTCCTCTTGCTTGAGCTTGGCCTCCGTCTTCTTGTCTTCGCCCTTAACAGCATTCTTAAATGAGGTAGGCTTAGCAGCCGTGGTGTTACTAGAGGCAGCAGCCGCTGCACCGTTCGTCTTCATCTCCTTCTTCTCCTCCTTCTTCTCTTCAATAATAGGCGCAGCAGCCACCTCGACGGCAACTGGAACGACAGTCATCTTAATTTCATTTTTCTGAGCAAAGGACTCAAGCTCAGAAACAGCGACAGCTGTCTCAGTAGACTTAGTCTTCATAAGCTTAAGCTTCAGCTTCAGGCCCTCGTTCTCAGTATTAATACGCTCATTCTCCCTTTTAAGAAGAGTGTTAGTGTTAACCAGCTCTTCATTCTTTGCCTGTAGCTCAGCCACAGCATCAATCAGGTCCAAAATCCTACCACCAACATTGGTGAGTTCACCAGTGATGTTAATCTTAATCTCAGTCTCCATATTTGGATGTTTGCTTGTTAAACTAAGTTGTTAGTCTTTATTACAATATAAGAATATTTGTTCTAAATTATTTGAAAATCAAATTTTTTTTTTTATACGTTCATATTTTTTATGATTTTTGATTTTTATTAATCAAAATTTTTGAAAAAAAATTATTAATTTTATTAACGTAAAATA